>Ga0335081_10003039_pt1 | contig 26364 bp, 17 predicted proteins | sample Lox_Sample_35_FD_206713 | JGI IMG/M metagenome (GOLD analysis project Ga0335081, IMG submission 206713) | Soil microbial communities from Loxahatchee National Wildlife Refuge, Florida, United States - Lox_Sample_3.5 | ecosystem: Environmental > Terrestrial > Soil > Wetlands | place: USA...
CCGAGCCGGGCACGCCGGCGTGGTTCCGCCGGGAGTTCACGGTGCCGGGCGCCGTGCGCCGCGCTGTGCTCTACGCCAGCGCCCGCGGCTTGTTCGAGCTGCACCTGGGCGGGCGGCGTGTCGGTGCAGACCTCTTCGCACCGGAGTGGACTGATTACGCCAAGCGCATCCACTACCGCACCTTCGACGTAACCGGGCTGGTCCGCGCCGGCCGCAATGCTCTCGGCGCCGTCCTCGGCGACGGCTGGTGGAGCGGCTACGTCGGCTGGCAGGAGACGCGCGGCCGCTATGGCAGCCTGGAGAACAGCCTGCTCGTCCAGCTCGAGATCGAAATCAAGACCGGCCGCCGGCTGACCATCGTCACCGATGACGCGTGGCGCTGCAACACCGGCCCGATTCTGAGCTCCGATTTCATGATGGGCGAAGTCTATGATGCGCGCCGCGAGTTGACCGGATGGGACCGGACCGGCTTTGACGACGGGAATTGGCTTCCGGCGCGGGTGGTGGCACCCCCGGCAGCGCGGCTGGTCGCGCAGCGCTCGCCCCCGGTCCGGGTGACGCAGACCCTCACGCCGGTGTCATGCGCCGAGGTCAGACCCGGGCGGTTCATCTTCGATCTGGGCCAGAATATCACGGGTTGGGTGCGGCTGCGCCTGCGCGGCAAGGCGGGCACGCGGTTGACGCTCCGCCACGGGGAGCGACTCGACCACGAAGGCCGGCTCTATACGGAAAACCTGCGGCGCGCCAAGGCCACCGACGTCTACATTCTCAACGGAAGGGGAACGGAGGTCTGCGAGCCCCGTTTCACGTTTCACGGTTTCCAGTACGTCGAACTGACCGGCCGGCGCACCGCGCCGTCCCGCGGCGCCGTCACCGGCTGTGTCATCCACTCGGCTTTGCCGCCGGCCGGCCGCTTCGAATGTTCGCACCCCGGCGTAAACCGCCTCTGGCGCAACGGGCTCTGGTCCCAGCGCGGCAACTTTCTCAGCGTGCCGACCGACTGCTCCCAGCGCGACGAGCGGCTGGGCTGGACGGGCGATGCGCAGGTCTTTTTGCGCACGGCCAGCTACAATCTCGACGTGGCGGCGTTCTTCACCAAATGGATGACCGACGTGGCGGACGCCCGGACGCCCGGGGGGGTGTTCCCCGACACGGCGCCGCGGCTGCGCGAAGGCAAGAATTTCATTGGTCTCGACGGTCTGGGGGGCGCCGCGGGCTGGGCTGACGCCGGCATCATCGTGCCGTGGACGATCTGGCGTGTCTACGGCGACTGCCGCATCGTGGAGCGCCACCGGCAGGCCATGGCGGCGTGGCTCGACTACCTCGCGCGCACGAACCCCGACGGCGTGCGGCGCCATGAATTGGGCAACAACTACGGTGACTGGCTCTGCATTCCCTCGGACACGACCTTCCGCACGCACTCGCCGATGAAGACCCTGCTGGCGACGGCCTACTGGGCGGACGACGCGGCGAAGTTGGCGCGGCTGATGCGCGCGCTGGGGCGCGAACGGGACGCGCGGCGCTTTGCGGCCATGTTCGAATGGGTCCGCGCGGCGTTCCAGCGGGAGTTCCTGCGCGCAGACGGCCGGCTCGCGGTCGAGACCCAGACGGCCTACCTGCTCGCGCTCGCGTTCAACCTGCTGCCGGTAGACGTCCGCGCTCGGGCCGCAGACCACCTTGTCGAAAACATCCGGTGCCTCGGCTGGCATCTGAGCACCGGTTTCATCGGCATCAGCCATCTCAATCCGGTGCTGACGCTGACCGGGCACGCCGACGTCGCCTACCGGTTGCTGTTGCAGGAGGAATACCCGTCGTGGCTCTATCCCGTTAAGCAAGGGGCGACGACGATCTGGGAGCGGTGGAACGGCTGGACCGAGCAGAACGGTTTCTGCGACCCGCACATGAATTCCTTCAACCACTATTCGCTGGGCTCGGTCGGCGAGTGGCTGTTCCGGCACGTCGCCGGCATCGAACTGGATCCCGACGAGTGCGGCTTCCAGCGTTTCCTCCTGCATCCCTACCCGGGCGGCGGGTTGTCCTTCGCCCGCGCCACCTACCGGACCCTGCACGGGGAGATCGCCAGCGGGTGGAAGTGGGCGGGTGCGCGGTTCCAGTGGACGATCCGAATTCCCGCCAATACGACCGCCCGCATCTTCATTCCCAGCGAGCCGGGCACCGACATCACGGTCGGGGGCTCGCCGCTCGCGGAAGCGGGCGGTCTGCGCGTGGTGGGCCGCGACGGCCGGTGGTGCGTCTGCGCGGCCGAATCGGGCAGCTACGGATTTGAAAGTACGCTGCGCCGTGGACCCGGCGAGGTGGTCGGCCGCCCGAAGGGATGGAAGGCACGCGGCCGGCTGCTTCCTGCTTTGCCCCCGGGGCCGCCGCCATAGATTCTTCCCCCGGCTCCAGATTTACCTGGCACCTGAAATTCCATGGAACGGCTCACCGCCCGCTACTTCATCGAAACGCCGCTGCCCGTCGCCGCAGCCGCGGCCGCGCTCGCGGGCGAGCAGTCCACGGGCACATTCGTCGCCGTGCCGGGCGAGACCGCAGGGCTGAAGCAGCGTTTCGCCGCGCGCGTTGAGCAGATTAGGGAGCTGGACGCTAGCCGCACCCCGGCGGTACCCGGCAGCCGGGGGGGCGGCGCCGCCTACCGGCGCGCGGAGGTGGTCGTGTCGTGGCCGCTCGAGAACTTCGGCGCGAATCTGCCGACCCTGGTTTCGACCCTTCAGGGGAACCTCTACGAGCTGGCGCAGTTCTCCGGTCTCAAGCTGCTGGACTTCGAGGTGCCGGCGGCGTTCGCCGCCCATTTCCGCGGCCCACGGTTCGGTGTCGCCGGCACGCGCCGGCTCGCCGGCGTCGAGGGCCGGCCGCTGATCGGCACGATCATCAAGCCGAGCATCGGTCTGACGCCCGTGCAGACCGCAGAACTGGTGCGGACGCTCGTCGCGGCGGACATCGATTTCATCAAAGACGACGAGCTGATGGCGGACCCGCCGCACTCGCCGTTCGACCGGCGCGTGGACGCGGTTATACGCGTCATCAACGAGCATGCCGACCGCACCGGCCGGAAGGTGATGTACGCCTTCAACGTCAGCGACGAGCTCGAGCCGATGCGACGGCACTACGACAAGATTGTCGCCGCCGGCGGCACGTGCGCCATGATCAGCCTCAACAGCGTCGGACTGGCGGCGGTCAAGCGCATCTGCGACCAGGGTGCGCTGGCGATCCACGGCCACCGCAATGGCTGGGGCATGCTGAACCGGCACCCGCTGCTCGGGGTCGAGTTTCCCGCCTATCAAAAACTCTGGTGGCTGGCGGGGGTGGATCAGCTCCATGTCAACGGCCTCGCCAACAAGTTTTGGGAGTCGGACGACTCCGTGGTGCGCTCGATTCAGGCCTGCCTGGCGCCGCTGCGGGGTGGGGATCCGATTCTGCCGGTCGTTTCCTCCGGCCAGTGGGGCGGTCAGGCGCCGGAGACCTATCGGCGGACGAAGACGATCGATCTACTTTACTTGGCGGGAGGCGGCATCATGGCGCACCCAGACGGCCCGGCGGCGGGGGTGCGCGCACTGCGCACGTGGTGGGGGGCCGCGGTTGAGGGCTTGACCGTGGCACAGGCCGTGAAGCAGTACCCGGAGCTGGCCAAGTCAGTGGCAAAATTCGGGCAGGGCGCATGAGGGGCTCATCGGATGAACAACAACGACACGAAGGCGCCAAGGGAGCGGCCCGATGATCGGAGCCGTTGGCTTCTCGGGTTTCTTTGCGTCGCTGCCCCTTGGTTGTGCGAAGGCGGCGTCGCATGAATGAGGCACGCTCGGACCTGCTGCTCGTATTCTACGGTGATGATTTCACCGGCTCGACCGACGCGCTCGAGTTCCTGACGCGCGCCGGGGCGCCCACCGCGCTGTTTCTGGAGCCGCCGACCGCCGGCCAGCTGGCGCGCTATCCCGGGCTGCGGGCGGTCGGCGTGGCCGGCATGACGCGGGCCATGGCGCCCAGAGCGATCGCAGCGGAATTGCGGCCGGCGTTGGCCGCCCTGCGGGCGCTGCGGGCGCCGCATGTGCATTACAAAGTCTGCTCGACTTTCGATTCGTCACCGACGGTCGGCAGTATCGGGCAGGCGATCGACGTGGCGGTGGAGATTTTCCGGGCGAGATTTGTGCCGCTGCTCGTGGGCGCGCCGGCGCTGGGTCGGTATTGCGTGTTCGGCAATCTGTTTGCCCGCGTGGGCATCGGTAGCAGCGGCGTCATCTACCGGCTGGATCGGCATCCCGCGATGAGCCGCCATCCGGTGACGCCAGCCGACGAAAGCGACTTGCGCCTGCACCTCGCGCGGCAGACCCGGAAACGGATCGGTTTGTTCGATCTCCTGCAGGTCGACCTTCCCGCGGCCAAGGCCCGTGCGGCACTGGAGCGAATCGTCACGGGCGGAGCAGAGGTCGTGCTCTTTGACGTGCTGCGGGCGGGTCAGCTGGAGCGCGTCGGCCGCCTGATCGACGCCTATGCGAGCTGCGAGCGCCCGTTGTTTTCCGTCGGCTCCTCCGGGGTGGAGATGGCGCTGGGGGCGTTTTGGGCGGCGGAGGGCCGGCTGGCGCCGGTCACGAGCTGGATCAACCCGGGGCCGGCCGGGCCGCTGCTCGTGGCTTCGGGCAGCTGTTCGCCGGTCACGGGAGATCAGATCGCGTGGGCGCTGGCGCAGGGTTTCGCCGAGGTGGCGCTTGATCCGCTGGCACTGGCAGGCGCGGGCAGCGCGGCCGGTCCAGAGACCGCGGCCGTGGCGGAGGCCGCGGCTCACCTGCAGGCGGGCCGCAGCGTAATCGTGGACACGAGCCGCGGGGAAGTGGATCCGCGTGTGGCGGCATTGCAAGGCCTCGCGGCGCAGACGGTCGGCTCGGCCCTCGGGCGCGTGGTCCGCGGCGCGGTGGAGCGGGCGCGGCCGCGACGGGTGGTGATCGCCGGCGGCGACACGGCCAGCTACGCGGCGCGGTCGCTCGGCCTCGAGGCCGTGGACATGATCGCGCCGCTGGCGCCGGGCGCACCGCTTTGCCGGGCGCACGCCCCGGCGTCGCCGCTGGACGGACTGGAGGTAAACTTCAAAGGCGGTCAGGTCGGCGGGGAGGACTACTTCGGTCGCGTGGCCGAAGGCCGGCGATGACTCCATCTTCAATACGGAGGAGACTGCGCGTTGGCCCAGAGCTCGCCGAGCCTCTGACCGCCCACGATGGTGATCTCTGTATCTGCTCTGTGTTCTCGGTGACCTGATTCGGACCATGAAACGCAAAACCCTCGGACTCATTCACACCTCGGCGACGCTCGTGCCGGTCTTCGAGCAATTGTGCAAGGCGCGGCTGCCGCAGGTGGAGGTCTTCAACCTCTCCGACGACAGCCTGATCAAGGACGTGATCGCCCGCGGTGCCCTGACGCCGGCGACGGCCGCGCGCGTGGCGGGGCATATCCGATCGGTCGAGGCGGCGGGCGCGGACTACATCCTCGTCACCTGTTCCTCCATCGGACCAGCGGTGGAGGCGGCTGCGCGCGAGGCCGGTGTTCCCGTGCTCCGGGTCGACCAGCCCATGGCGGACCAGGCGGTGCGCACGGGGAAGAAGATCGGCGTGATCGCCACGCTGGCAACCACGCTGGCGCCGACCGCCGACCTGATCCGGCGCCGAGCGGCGGCGGCCGGACGCGCGATCGAGCTCACCTCCCGGCTTTGCGAAGGCGCATTCGACGCACTAATGGGCGGCGACACTGCGAAGCACGATGCGCTGGTCGCCGCGGCCCTGAAGGAGCTGGGGGGGCAGGTTGACGTGGTCGTCTTGGCGCAGGCGTCGATGGCTCGGGTGGTCGACGGGCTCCCTGCGGCCGATCGGCGCGGGCCCATTCTCGCCAGCCCGCCGCTGGCGATTGAGTACCTGGCCGGTGTTCTGTGAGACGGGCATCATGGGCGCGCTGCGGAAACTCTGCCTCGGTGCGGCCGGTTTAGGCCTGATCATGCTGGCGACGGGACTGCTCGCGGGCCGGGCGGCTATCTGGCAACCGGCCACGATGTTCGTGACCGTCGGGCTGGCGCTGGGCCTCGGTGCGTGGCCCGCGCTGCGCGGTTACCAGTTTACGGCCTGGATCGTCGCTGCGGTGACGGCGGGCCTGATCTACCCGGCGGCGTTCGTGCGGTGGGGCGACCTCGACCTGCGCAACCCCTGGGTAATCCGGTTCGTCGTGCAGACGGTGATGTTCGGCATGGGTACGCAGATGAGCCTGCGGGACTTCGCCGGCGTCGCCCGGAACCCGCGGGGCGTGCTGGTGGGCATCGTCTGCCATTTTTCGGTGATGCCGCTGGTCGGGTTGGCGCTGACCAAGCTTTTTCATTTCCCGCCCGAAATTGCCGCCGGCATCATCCTCATCGGTTCTTGCTCGAGCGGCCTGGCGTCGAACGTCATGGCTTTCCTGGCGCGCGCGAACCTCCCGCTGTCGGTTACCGTCACCGCTGTCACAACCATGGTGGCGCCGTTCATGACGCCGCTGTGGATGAAGCTCCTGGCCGGCCGGTTGGTGGCGGTGAGCTTCTTCAACATGATGATGGAGATCGTGGAGATCGTCATCGTGCCGATCGGGGCGGCGCTGCTGCACGACTACCTGAAGCACGCGGCGCCGCGCGGGCGGCGCCGCGTGCACATCGCGGCGGGCGTTGGCGGCGTGTGGCTCGTCTTCATCGGCCTCGGCGGCTGGCGCCCGCTGCAAGACACGCTGTCCCCCGCGGCGCTCACCGCCGTCGGCGTGCTCGGTTTTGTGGCCGGCGCAATTGTGTTCGGCGTGGTTTATCACTGGCTGGCCGCGCGCCGGCCGCGGCTCGACCGGCTCATGCCCGTGGCGTCGATGGCGGGCATCGTCTATTTCACGACGGTGACGACGGCAGCCGGGCGCGACAACCTGCTGCAGGTGGGTGCGCTCCTGTTCCTGGCCTCAGCGCTGCACAACGCGGCGGGGTACTTCTTGGGTTACTGGTTGAGCCGCGGCGCCGGCTTGGACATGAATTCCGCCCGTTCGGTGGCGTTCGAAGTCGGCCTGCAGAACGGCGGTATGGCCTCGGGCTTGGCCGGCGCCATGGGCAAGCTCGGCACGGTCGGTCTGGCCGCCGCAGTCTTCAGTCCGTGGATGAACATCTCAGGCTCCATTCTCGCGAACTACTGGAGGCGCCGGCCGCCGTCGGATTTCCACCCTTTTCCGCCATGAACCAACACCATCTGCCTGCCGTCAGCCTCGGCTGGATGTGCCTGGGCTTGGTCTTGTGCGCGTCGGGATCCGCCCGCGGTCGCGAACGGATACTGCTTGATGCCGGCTGGCGGTTTCATCCCGGCGACGTGCCGGCGGCAAGCCAGCCGGCCTACGACGACGCGGATTGGTGCCCGGTTGCCCTGCCGCACGATTGGAGCATCGAGGGAACGGTGGACCCGAACGCGCCTGGCACCGGCAGCGACGGCTTTTTTCCCACCGGCATCGGCTGGTACCGGCACAGTTTCGTTGCCCCGCCATCGTGGCGCGGCCAGCGCATCACGATCGAGTTCGAAGGCGTATACGAGAAGGCGGAGGTCTGGATCAACGGCCAGAGTCTTGGCGTGCACCCCTACGGTTACACCTCGTTCTGCTACGACCTCACCCCGAACCTGCGGATCGGCGCCGCCAACTTGCTCGCCGTGCGTGTGGACAACTCGCAGCAGCCCAACAGCCGGTGGTACAGCGGCTCGGGCATTTACCGCCACGTGTGGCTGTACGTGACCGACCCCGTCCATGTTGCATCTTGGGGCGTGTTCGTCTCGACGACCGAAGCCTCTGCCACCGCGGCGAAGATCCAGGTCGAGACCGACGTGCGCAACGAGACCGATGCGCCGGTTTCCGTGGCCGCCGAAACACGAATGCTGGATCCCGACGGCCGGACCGTTGCGACGGTCTCCGCGCCGCTGGATCTGGCTCCGAAGGCCGAAGAACAGGTGACCTGCAACGTCACGATTCCAAGTCCGCGGCTTTGGTCGCCGGAGACGCCGGCGCTTTATCGCGCCGACACGCGGGTGCTGGTCGGGTTGTGTCCGGTCGACCGGGTGGAGACGCCGTTCGGCGTGCGTACGATCGCGATCTCGGTGGCCCGCGGCTTCGAACTCAACAGCCGTCCGCTCAAGTTGGTTGGGGGCAGCGTCCACCACGACAACGGCCCACTGGGGGCCGCCGCCTTCGATCGGGCCGAGGAGCGCCGGGTCGAGCTGCTCAAGGCCGCCGGCTTCAACGCAGTGCGCACGGCGCATAACCCCCCGTCGCCGGCCTTCCTCGCCGCGTGCGACCGCCTCGGTCTGCTCGTGATGGAAGAGGCCTTCGATGGCTGGGAGAAAGGCAAGATGCCCCACGACTACAGCGGAGTGTTCCGGGACTGGTGGCAGCGCGACCTTGACGCGATGGTCCGGCGCGACCGCAACCACCCCTCGGTCGTGTTGTGGAGCATCGGCAACGAGGTGTACGAGCGCGGAACCCCGGAGGGGGCGCGGATTGCCCGGATGCTGGCGGACCGCATCCGCGCGCTCGATTCAACCCGGCCGCTCACGGCGGGCATCAACGGCCTCGGCCCGACGGGCGACTGGACCCGGACCGACGCGCTGTTCGCCACGCTCGACGTGGCGGGCTACAACTACGAGCTCGCGCGCCACGCCGCCGACCACGTCCGGCTGCCGGCGCGGGTGATCGTCGCGACCGAATCGTATCAGAGCGAAGCCTTCCAAAACTGGGCGGCGGCGAATGACCATGCGTACGTGCTCGGCGATTTCGTGTGGAGCGCGCTCGACTACTTGGGTGAGGCGGGCATCGGCCGCGTCTTCCCACCGGATCAGCCGGCGGTGAAACACTGGGAGGCCAACCAGTATCCCTGGCACGGCGCCTACTGCGGCGACATCGACATCACCGGCTGGCGCAAGCCGTCCTCTTACTATCGCGCCATCGTCTGGGATCGCGGCGAGAAGCTTTACGCCGCCGTGCAGGTGCCGTCGCCCGACGGCCGGCCGTGGAATCTCTCCCCGTGGTCGATGCCGCCGGCGCGTCCGGAGTGGACCTGGCCCGGGTGGGAGAGGCGGGAGCTGACGGTCGAGATCTTCTCCCGCTACGACCAGGTGCGCCTTTACCTGAACGGCCGTTTGCTCGGCACCCGGGCCTCGACCCGCGCGCAGGAATTCAAAGCCGCCTACAGGGTGCCGTACGAACCGGGCGCACTCGAGGTGGTCGGCGTGCAGGGCGGACGGGAGATGGAGACGTTTACGCTTGCCACTGCCGGCCCAGCCGCGCGCATTCGCCTGACGCCGGATCGCACGCGGATTCGCGCTGACGGCCAGGACTTGTCCTTTGTCACGGTCGAGATCACCGACCACAGCGGACGGCGGCGGTTCGACGTCGATGCGGCGCTGCAGTTCGCGCTGAGCGGCCCGGGCGTCATCGCCGGCATCGGCAGCGGCGACATGACCACTCTCGAATCCTACCAGGCCAACCCGCACCGGCTATTCCAAGGCCGCGCCGTCGTGGTCATACGGTCGACGCCGGAAGCGGGCCGGCTCCAGCTGACTGCGAGTGCGCCCGGCTTCCCCGACGACACGATCGTCATCCGCTCCCGAGTTTCGCGCTAAACCCTCCGTGCCCAGCATGCGCCCCGGCCGCCTTTTCTTTCCTGCCTTCCTGTTGCTGCTCGCCGCTGTGCTGCGCGCCGACGTGCGCTGCGCCCTGGTCTTCGGCGATCACATGGTGTTGCAGCGCGATCGTCCCGTTCGCATCTGGGGCGAGGCGGCGCCGGGCGAAGCCGTGACGGTGGAGTTCGCTGGGCAACGCAAGTCCGCGGGGACCACTTCCTCCGGTCAGTGGCAGGTCCAACTCGATCCGCTGCCGGCGAGCACGGAGGCGCGCGTGCTGACGGTCCGCGGCCGCAACGCGGTGGCGTTTTCCGACGTGTTGGTGGGCGAGGTCTGGCTTTGCGCGGGTCAGTCGAACATGGAGAAGCCGCTTGGCCCGCGCCCGGGCCAGAAGCCCACGGACAACTATGAGGCGGAGGTTCGCCGGGCGAATGAGCCGCGGCTGCGCCTGTTCGCAGTGCCGTGGCATGGCAAGCCGAAGGCGGGTGTCACCGGTCTCTGCTGGGTACCTTGCAGCCCTGAGACGGTGGTCAGCACCGAGTTCTCCGCTGCGGCCTATTACTTCGGCCGCGAACTCGTGCGGGAACTGGGCGTGCCGGTGGGCCTGATCCACTCCAGCTTTGGCGGCACGCAGATCGAGGCCTGGATGCCGGGGGCGGCGTTTGCGGCGGACCCGGAGCTGCGTGACTTGGTGCACGTCCGCTATTTCGCCTGGACCGAGGGTGTGCAGCCCACGGAGCTCTATGAGTCCATGATCGCGCCGCTGGCACCATACACGCTGCGCGGCTTCCTCTGGTACCAGGGCGAAAGCAACCTCATGAACGCGGACGGCGCGATCTACACCGCGAAAATGCGCGCCCTGGTCGCCAGCTGGCGCGCCGCCTGGCATGACCCGGACGCGCCGTTCTATTACGTGCAGATCGCCCCCTTCGACTATTCGCGGTGGGACAAGTTTCCCAAGCTCCTCACCCCGGAGGCGCTGCCGCGGTTCTGGGAGGCGCAGACGGCCGCCCTGGCGATCCCGCATACTGACATGGTGGTCACGACCGACCTCGTGGCGGACACGCATGACATCCATCCCACTGACAAACGTGACGTGGGTCTGCGGCTCGCCCACCTCGCGCTGGCAAAGACCTACGGGCGCCGCGATCTCCTTGCCGACAGCCCGCGCTTCGTCTCGATGCTGCCTCAGCGCGACGGCAAGCTCGAGCTGCGGTTCGATCACACCGGGGCCGGACTCGCCAGCCGAGACGGCCGGCCCCTGAACGACTTCAGCGTGGCGGGTGAGGACCGCCGCTTCGTTCCGGCCGAGGCGGTGCTTCAGGGGGATCGCGTGATCGTCTCCAGCCCCCGAATCGCCAAGCCCGTGGCCGTCCGCTTTGCCTGGGACGAATTGGCCAATCCCAACCTGGTAAACTCCGCTGGCCTTCCGGCCGTTTCCTTTCGCACCGACTCCTGGCCGGTCATCGTCGAGCGCCCCCGACTGGTGGCGACCGCGCCGGCCCAAACCCGATGATCGGCCCGCCCGCACCGCCGTCGCGCCGTGCCGCTTCCGCAGCCGCGACTTGATTCCCGCCCAGAATGATCACCATCGTCTTGCTCTCTAACTTCCGCAGCCTCGGACGCAATTTCGCCGTCCGGTTGGCGGCGGTCGGGCTCGGCCTGCTGGTCGGTGGCGCGACGATGCGCGCAGCCGATCTTGCGGAGAACTTCCGTCACCCGCCCGAGGCGGCACGGCCGTGGGTCTTCTGGTATTGGATGAACGCCGCCGTGTCGCGCGCCGGCATCACCGCCGATCTCGAGGCGATGAAGGCGGCCGGCATCGGCGGCGCGTACTTGATGCCGATCGGGGGCGTCAGCCAGCCGCCGTTGCTGGTGCCGCCCGTCGCGCAGCTCAGCCCGGCGTGGTGGGACATGGTGCGCTTCGCGATGCAGGAGGCCGATCGACTCGGACTCAAGCTGGCGATGCACGCGTGCGACGGCTTCACCGTCGCGGGCGGCCCCTGGATCACGCCCGACCTGTCGATGCAGAAGGTGGTGTGGACCGAGACCGAAATCGAAGGTGGACACCCCGTCGACGTGCTGCTGGAGCGGCCGCCCGCCTACGCCGATTACTACCGCGACATCGCCGTCCTGGCGTTTCCGGCGCCGGAAGGTGCTGGCGTTTCCACCCGCACGGATGTCCCGACGGTCACGACGAACCAACCCGCGGCGGCCCCGCAGTTCCTGCTGAAGGGATCCTCGGGCGAACCGTTCGTCAGCGAGCAGCCGTGCTGGATCCAGTATGCATTCGCCGGGCCGTTCACGTGCCGGGCGGTGACAATCCGCGTCCCGCCGACGAACGGGATCCAGGTCAATACCTATTTTGCGAATCGTTTCACCATCGCCGTGAGCGATGACGGCGAACACTTCCGCCCCGTCGGTCAGCTGGTGCCCCCGCGCCACGGATGGCAGGACGGCGACGTCACCACGCATGCGCTTCCCGCCGTGACCGCGCGCTATTTCCGTTTCGGGTTCGATCCGGCGGGTGCGGAGCCGGGCGCCGAGGATGTCGATTCGGCCAAGTGGCGGCCGGTGCTCCGGTTGACCGGCCTGGAACTCACCAGCGCGCCACGGATCAATGAGTTCGAGGGCAAATCCGGCGAGTTCTGGCGGGTCGGCGCCCGCACCACCGCTGCCGAGGTGCCCGACGCGGCGTGCGTGCCGCTGGCCGAGATCCACGACATCTCGGATCGCGCGGACGCGACCGGTCGCCTGATTTGGACGCCGCCGCCGGGGCGGTGGATGGTGCTGCGGATTGGGCATACCTCCACAGGCAGCACGAACTATGCAGGCGGCGCCGGCGTCGGCCTGGAGTGCGACAAGTTCAACCCCGAGGCCGCGCGGCTGCAGTTCGACCACTGGTTCGGCGCGGCGATCCGCGAGGTTGGTCCCGAGTTGGCCGGCCGCGTGTTGAAGATCTTCCATGTCGACAGTTGGGAAGCTGGCAGCCAGAACTGGTCGCCGGTTTTCCGTGCCGAGTTCACGCGGCGGCGCGGCTACGATCCGCTGCCATACCTGCCGGCGATGGCCGGCGTGCCGGTGCAGAGCGCCGACGTCTCCGAGCGGTTCCTGCACGACGTGCGGCAGACCATCGCCGAACTCGTGGTCGACAACTTCTACGGCCCGATGGCCGCGCTGGCCCATGCCCACGGCTGCGTCTTCAGCGCCGAGTGTGTCGCGGCGACCATGGTCAGCGACGACTTGCGGCACTACGACGCCGTCGACCTCCCGATGGGCGAATTCTGGTTGCGCAGCCCGACCCACGACAAGCTGAACGACATCCTCGACGCAGTCTCGGGTGCGCACCTCTACGGCAAGGCGATCGCGCAGGCCGAGGCGTTCACGGAGCTGCAGTTGGCGTGGGACGAGCAGCCCACGATGCTCAAGGCGCTGGCGGACCGCAATTACAGCTTTGGGATCAACCGCTTCGTCTACCACGTTTTCGTGGAGAATCCGTGGCTCGACCGCCACCCGGGCATGACGCTGGGCCATGTCGGCTCGTTCTTCCAGCGGGACCAGACGTGGTGGCGGCCGGGGCGCGCGTGGATGGACTACGCCCGCCGCTGCCAGGCGCTGCTGCAGGAGGGCCACCCGGTGGCGGACGTGGCGGTGTTCACGGGGGAGGAGCTGCCCAGCCGTGCGCTGCTGCCTGAGCAGTTGCTCGGGACCCTCCCTGGTATTTTCGGCGCCGAGGTCGCGGCGCGCGAGGCGCACCGTCTCGCCAACCAAGGTCAGCCGCAGGAAATGTGGCCGGACGGGGTGCTGCATTCGGCCAACATCATGGACCCGGCGGACTGGGTGGATCCGCTCCACGGTTATGCTTACGATTCGATCAACCGGGATGCGTTGCTGCGGCTGGCAACCGTGCGCGACGGCCGCATCGTCCTGCCCGGCGGCGCGAGCTATGGCCTGTTGGTGCTACCGGGTTCGCGGCCGCTGTCGCCGGATCCGGAGCTGCTATCGCCGGAGGTGGCGGTGCGCCTGCGCGAACTGGTGACGGCCGGGGCGACGGTACTCGTGTGCGACCGACCGCAACAGTCGCCGAGTCTCCAGGGGTACCCCGCCTGTGACGGCGCCGTGCGGGAGGCCGCCGCGGCCCTCTGGCCGGACGCGCGCGCCGCCGCCGCGGCCTCCCTGTGGCCGGTGGGAAAGGGCCGCGTGGTCCAGGGGCCGTTGCGCGAGGCATCGTTTGACGCGCTGGGCCTCGCCCGCGATTTCTTGGCGACCGAGGGGGAGGGCCGGCGGGCCGAGGGCATTGGCTGGACGCATCGCACCTCGCCGGGCATGGACCTGTATTTCATCTCCAACCAGCACGCCACGGCGCGGACAATCGACGTATCGCTGCGCGTGGCGGGCCGGGAGCCCGAAATGTGGGACGCCGTGACAGGTGACATGCGGCGGCCGGATCAGTGGCGCGTTGAACAGGGACGGACCGTGCTCCCGCTGCACTTGGCGGCGAGCGGATCGATCTTCATCGTGATGCGGCGACCGACGGCGGGCGCCAACGGCGCCTACGGCCCGATGCCGCCGGAGCCGATGACCGTCGAAGAGCTGGGCGGTCCGTGGCAGGTGACTTTCGACCCGAAGAATGGCGGCCCGCATTCCGTGGTCACATTTGACCGGTTGGAGGATTGGACCACACGGCCGGAGCCGGGCATCCGCTATTATTCCGGCACCGCCGAGTATACGCGGACCTTCGATTGGCGGGCGGCGACCGGCTTTCCGCCACGGGTCTGGCTCGCTCTCGGCCGCGTCGAAAACATCGCCGGGGTGACGGTGAACGGCGTGCCCTGCGGCGTCGCCTGGACGGCGCCGTGGCGCGTCGACATCACGGCGGCGCTGAAGCACGGGACAAACGAGCTGCGCATCGCGGTGACCAATACGTGGGCGAATCGACTGATCGGCGACCACGCGCTGCCGGAGGCGCAGCGGATCACCTGGACGACGGCACCGTATCGCGGGGAACACACGGGGTTGCTGCCGGCGGGCCTGCTGGGGCCGGTGACGATTTTGGAGGACTCGCGATGACGCGGTGCCGGCTCCGACTCCAGGACGGGGTTGTGGGCGCGCTGGCGGTCGCCGCGGCGTTGCGGCGGAGGAAGTGCGCCCGGGCGTGGTTCAGTTTCCCGTTACGCCGGTGCGGCCGGTACCCGAGGCTGAGATGCAGTGCGTCTACGAGGAGGTGAAGACGCCGCTTAAGTATGGCGTCATCCTGCGCCCGGAGAACAAGGACAAGCTCCTCGATTGCCCGAGCGTTTTCCGGTTCGTCGTATCGCTTCTTCGCTTCGTCGCGAGCGGGCCGTTATTTGGTGAATTCAATCATCGGAACCGAGACGTCGGCTTGGGCGAAACCCACGCCGCCGCCCCCGCCGAGGGTCATGCCGTTGGTGCCTAGGCAGAGATTTCCTCCCGCGTCTAGCCCGGCGCCTGCGCCTAGTTGAAATCCCGGCGAATCGCGTAAACCAACGTCGTGTTGGTTTGTGGAGTACGCGGAGAATCGCAGCGGTCCGCCGCGGCGCAAGCCACCCGGAGCGATCGCCGCCACACCCCGGCGCCGTGGGCGTCACGACCCGGCAAAGCAACCTGGACTTGAGCTCCGGCAAAGGCAAAGTCGACGGGCCATTCTTCGATTGGCATTCCGTGGCGCGCGCACCAAGCTCAGGCCCAGCCCACACCAGCCCTATGAGTTATTACTTCATCGGCAACCCGGAGCCGGAAAACCCGCATCGGTGGACCTACAACACAAGTGTGACTTCCACCAAGGCGATTGTCGCGGCCTTGCGCAAGGCGGGGTTCCACGTCGTGCAGCTCAAGAGCAGCGAGAGCGTTTCGCCCTACCTCGACGAACTCGACGTCTCCAAGCCGCGCGCCACCCGCGAGCAGCTGGAGGAGATCTGCGCGGCGGCGGATCCCACGCCCAGGTCCTCCCGATCGCCGGTGGCCAAGGAGCCCCCGAAACGTTTCCGCATCTGAACCCGGGGCGACGGGGCGGCGCCTAGGCGGCGGCAGCCAGCGCGGATGAAGTCGGCCCGGCGGCCGCGGCTGGCCGCCGTCCGTTCCGGCCTCCGCCAGCGGCGGGCGTGGCTTTGGCCGGTGTTGCTGACGGCAGTGATCACGTGGGAATCGGTGGAAGCGATCCCGAGCGTCGGTCCGGCTTGGCTGTCATTCGACAAGCTCGCGCACTTTGCGGTTTTCGGGCTGCTGGCCACGACCATCGCGCGCCTCGAGGGAGCGCCGCACTGGCCGCTCCTGCGCGCGCGGTGGGCCGTCGTGCTCGTGTCGGCCTATGGTTTCGGCGACGAGCTCCTGCAAGGCTTCATTCCGGAACGTTCGATGGAGTTCGCCGACTGGGCGGCGGACACGCTCGGCGCGTTTGTGGCGGTCATCGTCTACCTGCGCTGGACCGGGTATCGCCGCCTGCTGGAAGCGCCGCTCCGGCGGCGGCGCCAGCCCCGAGTTGAAATTTCGCCGGAATCAGGGCCTAATCCGGCGGAATGACTTCCGCCGAGGCCCGAGAGCGCATCGCCGAGCTGCGCGCCCAAGTGGCGCGGCACGACGAGTTGTATTACCGACAGGCGAAGCCGGACGTCACGGACCAGGAGTACGACCGCCTGAAGCGCGAACTCGTCGACCTCGAGGCGCTGTTTCCCCAATTCAAGGCAGCCGATTCTCCCACGGGGCGCGTGGGCGACGACCGGCTGGAAGGATTTGTCGTCTACCGGCATCGCCAGCCGATGCAGAGCCTTGACAACACTTATTCGGAAGAAGAGCTGCGCGCCTTCCACCAGCGGCTCGTCAAGCTGTTCGGCCGCGAGGATCTCGCCTACGTGGTCGAGCCGAAGATCGACGGCATTGCCGTGAGCCTCACCTACGAGCAAGGCGCGCTGGTCCGCGCGGTCACGCGCGGCAGCGGCGTCGAGGGCGACGACATCACGGCCAACGCGCTGACCATCCGGACGCTGTCGCGGGAGCTGAAACGACCGAAGGCCAAAGGTTCGGCCGCAAAGGTGGCCCTGCCCGACGTGATCGAGATCCGCGGTGAAATCTACATGACGCTGGCGGAGTTTGAGCGGATCAACCGCGAGCGGGAGGAGGCCGGCGAGGCGGTTTTTGCCAATCCGCGCAACCTCACCGCCGGCACGATCAAACAGCTCGACACGCGCGAAGTGGCCCGCCGCAGGCTCGAGATCGTGCTCTATGGCGTGGGTTTTTGCGAGCCGGCGGTGGTGGAGACGCAGAGCGGCCTGCACGGCCTGGTGCGCGCGTGGGGCCTGCCCTCGGTCGAGCGCTTTTGGACCGCGCGCGGCATCGATGAAACGTGGGCGGCGGTGCAGGAGCTGGGCAGATTGCGGCACAGTTTCGCCTACGGCACGGACGGCGCGGTGGTAAAGCTCGATTCCTTCGCACAGCAGCGCGAAGCCGGCAGCACCGCGAAGGCGCCGCGCTGGGCGATCGCCTACAAGTTCGCGGCGGAGCGCGCCGAGACGCGGCTGAACGCCATCACCGTGCAGGTGGGCCGCACGGGCGTGCTTACGCCCGTGGCCGAGCTCGAGGCGGTGGTGCTCGCGGGCACGACTGTGGCGCGCGCCACCCTGCACAACAGGGACGAGATTGCGCGCAAGGACATCCGCGTCGGCGATTACGTCCAGGTCGAGAAGGCCGGCGAGATCATCCCGGCGGTGGTGGCCGTGAACACCGCGCGCCGGCCGAGGGACGCCGTGCCCTTTGTGTTTCCCGCGAAGTGCCCGGTGTGCGGGGCGCACGTGGTGCAGATCGAAGGCGAGGTCGCCCTGCGCTGCCCCAACCACAACTGCCCCGCGCAGGTGCGGCGGCGCGTGCAGCATTTCGCGTCAAAGGGGGGCGTCGACATCGAGGGGCTCGGCGAGGCCATGGTCGACACGCTGGTCGAAAAAGGCTGGATCCGGAGTATCGCCGACCTCTACCGCCTGCAGCGCGACGACCTGCTGACGCTCGGGAAGAACGTGGAGAAGTCGACCGACAATCTGCTCGCGGCCATCGCGGCGAGCAAACGCGCCGAGCTCTGGCGCTTCATCAACGGCCTGGGTATCATGCACGTCGGCGTGGCGGCGGCGAAGGATCTCGCGATGAAGTTTGGCGGCCTCGAGGCGCTGGCGGCGGCCCGGCGCGACGACCTCCTCGCCATCGAAGGAATCGGCGAAATCATGGCGGATGCGATCATCGCGCATTTCAATGAACCCCGGAACCGCGCGCTGGTGAGCGAGCTGCTTCGGCTCGGGGTGGAGCCGGTGGCGCCGGCGCGTCCGGCGGGCGGGGCGGCGCCGCTGGCGGGGAAGATCTTCGTGCTGACGGGCACGCTGCCCAAGCTGACCCGGGAGGAGGCGACGGAGATGATTGAGGTGGCGGGCGGCAAGGTGAGCGGCAGCGTCAGCCGCAAGACGAGCTACGTGCTCGCTGGCGACGAGGCGGGCTCGAAGCTCGAAAAGGCGCGGTCGCTCGGCGTGCCGGTCATCGACGAAGCCGAATTGCGGCGGATGCTGCGCGGGTGAAGGGGATGCCCCGAGGCGTGGTCAGGGTCACGTGTTCGCGATCGGTCGGGGCGCGATCTTGCCTGCCGAGCCGTAGCGCTTGGGCGAAGGCTGGTCGCGCCCTCCGAAATGGGCGCGGCAGGCCTGCGCCCCTGCCAATTCTCTTCGGGAATCTCGGATCGCCTCTGTCCACTGCCGGCGACCGCTGCCGATTCGGCGCGCAGCGCCGGCTGCGCGACTCCGATCCAAGTTCTTAAGAATTCTGCGGCGTACGGCCCTGGGCAGCGGCGGACGCGGTTCGGTGCGCCAGCTCCATGCTCACCGCGCGCCGGTAGCCGGTGACGGTGAGCGCCAGATCGCGGTGCACGTCAACCACGGCGTAGGCGTTGTTCTCGGGCCCCGAGCCTTCAATGACGGCCCGGAGCGTGTAATAGTGGATGCCGTTGATGAGGGAGTAGGCGCCCTTGTGGTCGTGCCCTTGGAAGACGGCCAACACCTTGCCCGAATCCTCGAACACTTCGCGCACCTCGGCGCGGTTGACCACCTGCACCACGCCGTCGCCGTCGAACCGCTGGTGTCCGAAGATGATCACAGGCTCGGCCGCCGCCGCGAGCTCGCTGCGGAGCCAGTCCAGTTCGGGCGGGGGCAGGTGGATGTCGCGCCAGTCGAAGTTGCCGTGGTCGTATTCGCGGCCGTCATGCATGAAATTGGTGTCGACGGTGACGAAGCGGATTCCGCCGTGACTGAAGGCGTAGTAGCTGCGGCCGGCGGCGATGCGGCTGTTCGTGATGTGGGCCAGCACCTGGACCTTGGAAAGGTTGTCCATATCGTGGTTGCCCAGCACGTGGTAGGCGGGCCCGCCGAAGCGCTGGAATTCCCGCTCGATGGCGACGAGGTGCGACAGGGTGCGCGTCTCCGCCTCGCCGGGCGCCATGTCCTTGATGTCGCCCAATTCCGCCAGGAATGCGACGCGTTCGGCCCGCAGACGATCAACGGCCTCGCGCATCTTGCCAATGGATTCGCGATAGAAACGCGTGCCCTTCGGATCGGCGTCGGCGTAATGCGGGTCGGTGACCAGACCGAAGCGCCAGCCGGCCGGCAGCGAATCCTCCGCGGCCAGCCGCCATCGGTCTCCGAGGGCGAGGCCAAAGAGCGCGGCGGCGGACGCCTTCAAAAAGTCGCGGCGGTCGACGCGCCAGACGGTCGGGGCCGCGGCGCGCCGGGCAAGGTCAATGCCAACGGGCGGCATGGGGGCAATCTTGCGCCATCACGCCGGAAAGGCAATCGCCGGGACGGCACTGGCGCGGCGGGGCGCGCCGCGGGCGCGCCTGCGCAGCAATGAGGAAAAGAGGCGCGGTTCCCGGCAACATGTCAACTATTAGTTGACATGTTGCGGAGGAGGAAACCGCGAAGGCATGCACGGGTTTCGGGGACGCGGAACTGCGGCGGGGCGCGGGTGGCGTCCGAAATGCGCGGGAAGCCGCGGGGGGACGGCCGCAGCCTGCAACGCAGCGTTGCACGCCGCGACGCGGGCTGCATGCTCGGGCGGATTGGCTGAGCAACCGATCACCGTCGCCTACCTGTTCACGACCTTTCCGAAGGCATCCGAGGCATTCCTGCAGCGCGATGTCGCGGCGATGCAGGCGCGCGGCGTCAACTTGCGCCTCTATTCGTTGTGGGACGGCGGCGGCAATTTCCGCGGAACGCCGGTGCAGGCCATGCCGCGGTGGTGGTTCTTCATGTCGCTGCTGTGGTGGGTGCCGTACGGTTCGTTCCGGCGGCCCGACTTGCTGTGGGAGTTGATTGTCAACACGCTGCGGCGACGGGCGCCGTCTCATCTCAATTTCTGGGAGAACATGCTGGGCGCGGGGTTCACCGCCTGTTTCGTCTGGTCGTTCCGCCGGGACCGGCCCGATCTCGTTTATGCGGCATGGACCGGCGCACCAGCCACGGCGGCCTGGCTGATGTGGCGGCTGACGGGCATCCCGTACGGCACGGGCGCGCATGCCTATGACCTCTATGAACACGGGGGCGACTGGTGGCTGATGGAGAAGGTGGCGCTGGCGCGCTTTGTGCACACGTCGACCGAGATGGGCCGGCGCACGCTTCTGGAGCGCGGCGCCGCCCCGGACAAGATCGTGGTGATCCGCCGCGGGCTCGACGTGTTTCCCGCGATGAAACTGCTCCGCACGCCGCGCCGGCCGCTGCGCGCGGTGTGCATCGCGCGGCTGGTGCCGAAAAAGGGCCTGCGGCGCCAGCTTAAGGTTTACGCCGCCTTGCGCGACGCCGGGATTGCCTTTAAAGTGCGGATTGTCGGGGAGGGCGAACTGCGCGGTGAACTGGACCGCGAGACGGCGGCGCTGGCCCTGACGGAGCACGTGACGTTCACCGGCCAGGTGCCGCCGGCCGAGGTGTGGGAACACCTGCGCTGGGCCGATGTGCTGCTGCATACCGGCGTGGTGGCGTCGACCGGCGACCGCGACGGGCTGCCCAATGTGATACCCGAGGCGATGGTGATCGGTGCGCTCGTTCTCACCTCGCCGACGGCGGCCACGACCGAGGCCGTCGAAGACGAGGTCACGGGCCTGGTGGCCGACGTGGACCAACCGGAGGCCTGGGTGGCGGCACTTCGCCGGCTCGCGGAAGACGACGCGCTGGCGGAGCGGCTGCGCGCGGCGGCGCGGCGCTGGACGGAGGAAAACTATGATGCGCACAAGAACGCGGCGCGGCTGCACGCCTGTTTTCTGCAGGCCGTGGCGGGAGATAAAGTCTCCGCCCTTACGCGCGCCGCGGCGGAAGTACGCTCATGATCTACTTTGATGTCACCAAGTCGGCCGCGGCATGGCACCGATCGGGCCTGGTGCGGCTGAATGCGCGGCTGCGCCACGAAATGGGGGCGGCGGTGATCGCGGCCCAATGGGACGGACGCCGAGGCGCCTGGCGAGAGGCGAGCAAGAGAGTGCCGGTGCAGTTTTCGCCCGCCGACTGGCTGTTCACGGCGGAGCAATTCAGCGAAGCGGAGCGTCCGGGCTTCTGGGATTTTCTGCACGGGCGGCGTTGTCGCCTGGGCGCGATATTTGCCGATGCGATTCCCCTGCGCCATCCGCACATCACCTGGCCGCAGAGCGTGGCGCGGCACCCGGAGTACATGAAGATGCTGGCCGCCTTCGACCGCGTCTGGGCGATTTCCGAGGCCAGCCGGCGCGATCTCGTCGAGTTCTGGCGCTGGCAGGGCGGCGAGGTGCGCGCGGTCGTGGAGACGATCGCGCTGGGCGCAGACTTCGACCGGACGCCGCGGTCCGGGCCGGCGACTTCGGAGCGTCGCTCCGCGAGCTTGCTGTGCGTCGGCATCCTCGAACCGCGCAAGAACCAGATGTTCCTGCTCGACGTCTGCGAGACGCTTTGGAGCGAGGGTCTCGACCTCGAGTTGAACCTGGTCGGCCGGGTGAATCCGCACTTCGGCCGGCCGATCGTCGCCCGGTTGCACGCGCTGCGGAGGGTCCGGCCCGGCCTCCACCATTACGCCGCAGCGCCGGATGCGCACGTGAACCGACTTTATGGTGCGGCACGCGCCCTGGCGTTTCCGACCGTGGCGGAGGGTCACGGTCTGCCGGTCCTGGAGTCGCTGTGGAAGGGGCTGCCCTGCGTGTGTAGCGATCTGCCGGTTTTGCGCGAGATTGCCGGCGGGGGCGGATGTCTGCTGGCGGCGCCGAACGAGGCGGCGGCCTGGAGGGCCGCCCTGCGCACCGTGCTCACCGACGACGGGGAATGGCGGCGGCTCGCCGCCGAGGCGGCCGCGCGTCCGCTGCCCACCTGGGCGGACACCGCCCGACTCCTGCGGGCGGGCATGACCTAGATCAACGCCGGAATCGCGATGCAGAAACCGGGAAGCCATGTCGGTCTCCCGGTTTCCTGGCTATTGAATGAAAATTGGCCGGCTGCCGCGAGATGGCGTGCGGCTTCAATGAAGGCCAACGGCCGCGGCCGCAGGAACGGGCCGCCGCCACGCCGCCGCGGTCGCGGAGAAGACCAGAATGCCAAGCAGGCCGAAGGCCGACTCGGCGAACAGCATGCCCCGGCCGCCGAGCCGCGTTTCCACCGCCGCCAACAGCAGACCCATGTACCAAATTGGCGCGTTGGAGATGGAGGCAAACCCGTTGTACTTGGTGGCGGCGTTGCCGGCGCCGATGGCGTCGAGCACAAAGGCGGAGAACGCCGCGAAGCAGAACCCGGTGATGAACGAGTAGGTGAGGCCGCCCGCCACATAAACGAGGGGGCTCGCGGGCAAGACCGCCATTGTCGCCGTCACTCCGGCCATGGCGGCGCCATACACCACGTAGGCCGTGCGCGAACCGAGGCGCTTGCACCCGTAGCCGCCGACGACGCATCCCACCATGGAGATGACGCCGGTCAGGAAGCCCTGGACCAACTCCACCGCGTGCACCCCGGCATGCCAGTGGGCCGCCACCTCCGCCTGCGCAAGCACGCCGCTCGCCGCGCCGGTCCCCACCGGCACGAAGCAGAGCACCGCGCTCAACACGCCGTCGCGTGAACTCATCGCCCGCCAGAAATCCAACGCCACGTTGCGAACCGTCCCGGCGATCGAGGTCGGGCGCGCCTCGGCGGGGACTTCCGGCAGCAGCGGCAGCGCCGCGGCGCACGCCAGCGTCAGCCCCGCCAGGATCAGCCCGGCCAGCCATCCGGCCGGCAGGTTGGTGAGGAGCCACAGCCCCATGCCTCCACCAATGCCGTTGCCGCCGAGATTGCCGGCCTGAAACCATCCGCTCACCCGGCCGCGGTCCGCCGGCGGCGTAAGGTGCGCCATCATCGCTTCGACCGCAAAACCGAGGAAGGTCGAGGCGACGGACGTGATGAAGATGACCGCCTCCATGAGCCGGAGCGTGGAGGGGCCCAGGGGCACGGCGGCCATGGCGAACATGCCCGCCGCGGAAAGGACGCAGGCGAGCAGATACCAGCGTTTGCGCGTGAGCGTGGTGTCGGCGACCGGCGCCCAGAGCAACTTCACGACGTTGGGAAACATCCCGGCGGCGATGAGCTCCGCGCCCTGCTGGACCGTGAGGCCGCGCTGCGTGGCGAGGAAGGCGAGGGCGACGCTGACGAAGCCAAAGGTCGCGCCGAACGGCACAACCAGCACCGTGAAGGCCAACGGATGCGCGGCCGGGCGCGGCTTCTCCGACGGACCCTTGCGCAGCACATTCAATGGCGGATCGAAGCTGGCAGTTACGCCCCGCCGGATCCGCAGAGCCGAATCCGCAGAGCCGCGATCTCGCCCGTGCCGTTTACCCGCAGGCAATGGCACGAACCCAGGTCCGGCCGCACAAATGAACGGCGACTGATGCGACGAGCGAATCTGCGATCCAGCGGCATCATCTCACCCTAAAGTTTCTTGACCGCGTAGGCCATGGCCGCCGCGACCTTTTCCAGATCCTCATCGGAGTGCATCGCCGAAACGGCGGTGCGGACGAGGTCCTTGCCGGGCGGGACCGCCGGTGCGATGGACATAACGGTGAACACGCCCTTTTCCAGCAGGGCCTGCCAGAAGCGGTAAACCAGTTCCTTCGAGCCCAACACGATGGGAATGGCGGCGGTCTCGCTGTCCCAGGTGTCGAGGCCGAGTCCTTTGAGCATTTCGCGGTAGCGCCGGGTGTTCCGCCAGAGCTGCTCGAGGTGCTGCGGTTCGCTTTGCATGATGTCAAGCGCGGCCGACGCGCAGGCGGCTTGGCTCGGACTGATCGCGGCGCTGAATATGGTCTGGCGCGAGTGGGTGCGCAGATACTCGATGAGTTCGTGCGAACCCGCGACAAAACCGCCGGTGCTCGCAAGCGATTTCGAGAGGCTGCCGCAAATCAGATCCACTTTGTCGTTGAGCCGGAAATGATCGACGGTACCGCGACCCTGGCGGCCGAGCACGCCAAAGCCGTGTGCGTCATCGAGCACGAGGAAGCAGCCGTGGTCCTCGGCGATTCCGACGATTTCGGGCAGGCGGACGATGTGGCCCTCCATCGAGTAAACGCCCTCGACCACAATCATCTTTGGGGTGTTGTGGTGGCTGGAGCGGGCGAGCTGGCGCAGGTCCTCCGGGTTGTTGTGGGAGAATCGTTCGGCGGACGCCATCGACAGGCGGGCGCCGTCCAACACGCAGGAGTGGATGTTCTTGTCGACCAGGACGAGATCACCCCTTTGGGCGAACGCGGCGACGCTCGCCATGCAGGAGATATAGCCCGCCACACTGACATGGCAGGCTTCCCGGCCGAGAAAGGCGGCGAGCTTCTGCTCGAGCTCAAGATGAAAGACGCGCGAGCCGTTCGAGAGGCGGGCCCCCGTGGTGCTCGAGCCCCAGCGGAGCAGGGCGGCGCGGCCGGCTTCGATCACCTTCGGGTGAAAGGACAGCCCGAGGTAATCGTTGCTCGAGAACATGATCATGTCGCGGCCGTTCAGGCGGATATGCGCCCCGTCCTGCGCCTCCATGGCGTGATAGAACGGCGCGTACTTCAGGCGCATCTTCGTGGCGTAGTCCTCGGCGCAACGCTCGAGAATCGGCTTCTTGTTCCGGGTCAAAAGGGTCAGCGCCATGGCAAGGGTGCGGCAACGTTGAGTAAGACGGCGGAGGTTAGCAAACTGAAAGGTCCCGAGCGGCGCCAGTGGAGCGATCGGGTTTGGGTTTTGCGTTGGGAGGCAGGAAGGTGCGTGGAATCTCCCATGTGACGAATGCAGAATTCAGAACCCATGATGCACGATTCATGCTGGCACCGCGCGGCGAGCGGGCTGACACGCGCGCCCGGCGCTGTCGCGTCCGCCGCGCCCGTGCGCAGCGCTGTTCAAGGTTGAACATGGCTGCGCTCAGCGGAAATTGCCGGGCTGGATGGCAGGTTCGCGGCGGCGCAGCGTTTGCATCCAGCCCGCCAACTCCTCGGCGTAGGCGGGCCAAGGCTTGAAAGTGCGCGCCCGGGCGCCGTCGGTGAGCGCCTCCAGGTACTCGCCGTCCGAGAGCAGCCGTTCCATGGCGGCGGCGAGCGCCGGGGCATCGCAGCGATCGAGCGCGAGGCAGCCTCCGCCCCGGGCGTGGTCATCGTGGCCGCCTGTCGCGGCGCAAATGCAGGGTTTGCCATAGCTGAGGCTTTCAAGCACGGGCAGGCCGAAACCCTCCATGAGCGAGGGATAGACGGTGAAAACGCAAGCGCGGTAAGCGGCGTGGATGGCGGCGTCCGAGGCGGGACCGTCGTAGCGGACCGGCCGGCCGGCGGCTTGGAGCGCGCGCACCCGCCGGAACGCCGCCCGCCCGGTTTGGGGGTGGACCATGCCGATGAGGCGCAGTTCAAAACGCCGACCGCGCTGCCAGAGCGTCTCGCAGGCGGCGAGCAGCGTGAGATGATTCTTGCGACCCTCGAGGGTGCCGATGCTCAGCACCACGGGCGGCGCGCCGGGCGCATTGGTGTGGCCGTAGGGCGAGGGCACCGGCGCGTCGAGCCCCAGCGGCAGCGTAACGACCGCCGGCGGCCGGGTGATGCCCAGCCAGCGCCAGTAGCCCACCAGCGATTCTCGCGACGCTTCCGACACCGCCGCGACGCCGTCGAAGCACAACAACTCCTGCAGGTAGGCGGGGAACCGTCCGACGCTCTTGGGGGGCGAGAGCTCCGGCAGCCGGAGGACGATGGCGTCGTGAAAGAGCGCCACGCGCCGGCCGGTGACGCAGGCGAGCAGGGCGGGCAGCGCGCGGCCGGTGTGCGGCGAAAAGATCTCGGGGACGACGAGCCCGCCCGCGAGATCCATCTCCGGGATCCTGATCTCCGAACCGGTGCCGCGGCGGCGGCGTCTCAGCCAGCCCGCGAGCCGGGTGTGGAGCGGCCAGCGCGCTCCGCGGGCCGAAGCGGGGGCGTCGTGTCCCCCTGCCACGTTGCGCCGCTCCCGCGCGCGCAGCGGGCGCCAGGCGCGTTCGTGCGGATCGCAACAGATCGCCAGCACGCCCTCGCCGCACGCAGCGAGAGCAGTGTGCAGCGAGCGGGAGACGCGTTGGATGCCGGTGCGGGCGCGCGTGTGGCTGGTATGCGTGAGGTCGAGAAGGAGGCGGCTCATGGCGGGGGCGGCGCCGCGTCGGAGAGCGAGATCGCCGGATCGTAGATTGCGAAACCCAGCGAGCG
>Ga0335081_10003040_pt1 | contig 26359 bp, 26 predicted proteins | sample Lox_Sample_35_FD_206713 | JGI IMG/M metagenome (GOLD analysis project Ga0335081, IMG submission 206713) | Soil microbial communities from Loxahatchee National Wildlife Refuge, Florida, United States - Lox_Sample_3.5 | ecosystem: Environmental > Terrestrial > Soil > Wetlands | place: USA...
GACCGCCCGGCCGGACCTCCGCGCGGAGGCGGGGTCGAACGCCCGGTCACGGGAGAGAATGACCAGCGGTAGCGGCCTTCCCTGGGGGGAGACACCGAACGACGTCACACGGATCCAGGGGGACGCTTTCTCCAGCATCCTGCAGTACGACATCGTCGCGGCGTACCCCGGAGTCCTCAAGCCTCCGCTTCGCTCAAACGCCGTCACCCATCTCTCCTCATCACCCGCACGCAGAACGAGCGGGAGTGCCAGCAGGAAGCAGAGAGCCGTGATACGCATGCGGAATCTCCTCACAGGTTGTCGACAGGGGATAACACGCGGTCCGGGTTTGTACGGGATGTTACACGGGGAGGGAAGGGGCGAGCCAGCGGGGAACGGGCAGTCAGGAAAGCGCGCGGTCGATGGCCTCGATGAGCTCGTGATAATTGTAAGGCTTGGTCAGGTAATCCGTGGCGCCGTATTTCGCGCACTCGCTGATCAGGTGGGGATCGCCGTCCCCCGTCAGCATGATCAGGCGGGGGGTCATGTTGTTCTTCCGGATGTACTTCAGCACCTCAACGCCGTCCATACCGGGCATATGGATGTCCAGGAGCACAAGGTCGAACTTCTTGCTGTCCAGCAGTTTCACCGCCTGCTGGCCGTCTCCGACGGTATCTACCTCGAAGCCCTCGAGGGAAAGGTGATTCTTGACCAGGTCTCGAAGGTCGGGCTCATCGTCAGCATATAGGAGATGGATTGCCATAGGGGAAGGGTAGCTCTGTGCTCCGCATTGTCAGCATATGAGTCAGAACGGAAATGAATTGCGACTGACATCACGATGGGCGGACCGCCGGGGTTCACTTGACCCAGATAATGGTAATACCGGGGTTCGGGAATGTCAAGTCTGGATCGTCGTAGTGACCGATCTCTTTACGAATCGACTGGACGCTCGAGTTTTGCGGATCGTACTCCTCGCCGTACACGATCCCGCGAAACCTCTCCCTGTGCCTGAATAACCAGTTTCTGACGACTTCCCGCGTAGACCCCCCTTTCCCACCGCTCCCGTAGCCGTGGATGACCTTGATGACCCGAAGGGCGGGAGAGTTCCTCACACGTTCCCAGGCCTCAAGAAGAAGGTCTTCCACGATGTCGGGATGGCGCGCAGGGTGGCCGACGTCAAGCGTGTAGAGAGGAGAGGTCAAGGGGCGAACCGACGCAGGCGGAGCGAATTGGAGACCACGCTGACCGAGCTGAGCGCCATCGCCCCGGCGGCAACCGCCGGCGTGAGGAGGCCAAGGGCGGCCAGGGGGATCGCGATGACGTTGTAGAAGAAGGCCCAGAAGAGGTTCTGCCGTATGACGGAGAGCGTCCCGGCCGAGAGCCGGATAGCCAGTGCGATCGTGCCCAGGTCGCCGTTCATCAGCGTGATGTCGGCAGCTTCCATGGCGATATCGGTCCCGGTGCCCAGGGCGATCCCGACATCGGCCGTGGCAAGCGCGGGGGCGTCGTTCACGCCGTCGCCGACCATGGCGACGATCTTCCCTTCCGCCTGCAGCTCCCTGATGCGGTCCGCCTTCCCGGCGGGAAGCACGCCGGCGATCACACGGCTGATACCGGCCCGGGCTGCGATCGCCCTGGCGGTCGCGTCGTTGTCTCCGGTCGCCATCAGGACTTCGATCCCCCGCCGCGCCAGGTCGGCGACGACCGCCTCAGAGGTCGGCTTGATCCTGTCGGCAACGGCGATCACCCCGGCGAGCGTGCCGTCCACCCCCACGAAGAGGATGGACTTCGCCTCCCCGGCGAGTCTCTCCGCGGCGCCCCGAAGGGGTGTAACGTCGACGCCTTCCACCTCCATCATCGCGGAGTTCCCCGCCGCCACGCTGCGCCCATTCACCGTGCCTGCGACCCCGAGCCCGGCCATGGAGCGGAAGGACTGCACCTCTGCGATCGTCCCCGCCGATCTCTGCGCGCTCTCGACGACCGCCTCCGCCACGGGATGCTCCGAGCGGCGTTCGACGGCCGCGGCCAGGAGGAGCACGTCGTCGCGCGAGCGCCCTCCCGCAGGTAGCACGTCCGTCACCGCCGGTTTCCCCTCGGTGAGCGTTCCGGTCTTGTCGAGGACTATCGTATCGACGGAGCGCACCTTCTCGAGGCCCGACGCGTTCCGGATAAGAATCCCGTGAGAAGCCGCGACGCCGAGGCCTACCGTGACGGCGGTCGGCGTCGCAAGCCCGAGCGCGCACGGACAGGCGATGATCAATACCGCGATGAAGTTCACAAGGGCGTGCGTGAACGTAGCCCCGCCGGGGAACCACCAGCCAAGAAAGGTGAGAAGGGCGAGACCGATCACCGCGGGGACGAACACGGAGGCAATACGGTCAGCGAGGGCCTGCACGGGCGCCTTCGAAGCCTGGGCAGACTCCACCAGTCGGACGATCTGCGAGAGGAGCGTGTGCTCTCCCACCGCGGTCGCGCGGAACGTTGCGCTCCCGTTACGGTTGACGGTGCCGCCAACGAGCCGATCACCGGCCACCTTCTCCACCGGGAGGCTCTCCCCTGTCACCATCGACTCGTCCACTGTCGTCGAGCCGGACTCGACGGTGCCGTCCACCGGGATCCTCTCCCCGGGACGGACGGCGATCATGTCGCCTGCAACGACCTGGCCGACGGGAATGTCAAATTCCGTGCCGCCCCGTATCACGCGCGCCGTGCGGGGCTGCAGACGGAGAAGACGCCGGATCGCGTCTGAGGCCCGCCGCTTCGCGCGGGCTTCAAGGAATCTCCCCAGGAGTATGAGCGTGATGATCGTCGAGGCCGTGTCAAAGTAAACGTCCCCTCCGGTTGCCGGGAGGCCGAGCCACGACGGGACGAGCGTCGCGGCAGCGCTGTAAGCGAACGCGGCGCCGGTCCCGACGGCGATAAGCGTGTTCATGTCCGCCGTTCCGTGTCGCGCAGTCGCCCAGAAACCCGAGAAGAAACGCCTCCCGGAATACGCCAGGACCGGCACGGTGAGCACAAGCAGCAGGAAGTTCGTCCCCTCCATGCCCAGCGGTATCGCGGCGTGGTACCAGGACGACATCGACGCCATGCTGATCAACATGACCGGGAGCGTGAGCGCAGCGCTCACGATGAGCTCCACGGTGAGCCGGCGAAGGGACGCGCGGTACTGCTCCTCGGTCTCATCGGCCGCGTTGCCGCTCATGGGCGGCCCCAGCGCATACCCGGCCCCGGCGACCGCCTCGCGGAGCCGCTCGACGGAGACCCGGCGCGGGTCAAACGTGACCGTGGTCTGTTCGGTGGCGAGGTTCACCGTCGCAAGGCTCACCCCGTCGACTTTCTTCAGCGCTTTCTCAACGCGCAGGACGCAGCTCGCGCAGGTCATCCCCTCGACCGGAAGCGTGAGCGTGCCCTGCGGCGCGCGCGTTTCTTCCATGGAGCGTGCTCCTCCAACAAAAACGCCGGGCTCCGGCGGACGGCGCCAGCCGGAGTCGCGGCGTGGAAATTCCAGGAATTCCCGGCCTCCTCAGGTGAGCGTGAAGCCGGCCTCCTCGACGGCCGAGCGGAGCTGTGCGCCTGTGACCTTCGACTCATCGTACGTCACGAGTGCCGCGCCGATGCGGACGTCTTTGACTTCAAGGCCCGGCACCTTCGACAGCTCTTTCCTGAGCGACATGACGCAATGATTGCAGCTCATGCCGGTGATTTTCAGCTCTTCGTTTTTCATCGTATCCTCGTACTCATAGGATGCCCGGACGGGCATGATCGGGTCTGAGGGAAATGCGGCAATTTATCGCACATAAAGCATTTTGCCGGTCCGTACCAGGCCCCCCTGACGGAGCGTGTAGAAATAGACCCCGCTCCCCAGTCCCGCCGGCTCGAAGCGTGCCACGTGCGGTCCGGCGCCCTGGACGCCGTCGACAAGCGTGGCGATGCGGTTCCCCCCGATCGACCAGACGCTGAGCGAGACGTGTCCCGCCTGCGCAAGCGTATAGCTGATCGTCGTGGAGGGGTTGAAGGGGTTCGGGTAATTCTGCCCGAGCGCAAACGCACGGGCCCCCGGGCCGCCGGCAAACATCACGCCGGCGGTCGTGATCAACCCCGCATCCACCCAGGAGGAATACCAGAGATCGGCAAGGGACTCAGTCGCGTCCTGCATGGCGCGGTTCGTCACGGAGCGGGTGTCGTTCCAGAGCACCCGGTAGTAGACGCTGTCGTACGTGCCGGTCCCGATCCGGGCGGAGACGGCCTTCGCGTCGTTATCGGCAACAAGGAGCGAATCCACGAGGGCGTTTGACGCGATCAGGTACGACATGATGAATGAAAACCGGTCGGCGACATAGACCGCCGGGACGACGTTCACGCTGAGCTTCGAGGCGTATATGTTCAGCATGCTGGTTTCGTAGCGGGAATGAATGCCGCTGTTCCCCGTCAGCTGTCCGTCGTAGTTTACGGTCACGTGAAGGGGCTGGTGCCCGTCGCCCACGTAGTGCCCGAGGTCGGCGGCGATAGAGTCCGCCCGGGTGAAATCCGCCCTGCGCAGAGCCCCCACGAGGGAATCGTACGTCTGGGCGGTAGCCCACGGGAGCGTGCCGATATCGAGGACTTTCGTCGTCCCGTAGATGGCCACGAGGGAATCGAGCCGCGGGGTCAGGTGCTCGTAGTCGGGGTAGGACTCGATGTCGATGAAGTGCTTGGGAGCTTCGGTAGGGTCGGATGACTTGCGGTAATCCGCATCCGAGGCATGGGCGCCGAAGTAGGTTCTTGAGCTTATGAACTGCCCCATGCTGGCCGGAAGGTCATCCACGGCACGGGTATTGATGAAAAGGTGCCCCACCGTCCCCCAGCCAGCCGCCAACAGGGCTGCCGCGACCAGGATCGGTACGGCAATTGCGCGCGCGCTGCGCGGACGTGCTTCAACGATTTTCATGAGGTAATATACCCCCATCGCGCGGGAGAATCAACCGGGCCGGAGATTGCTTCGGGGCGCCTGCGGTGGCGCCTCTGGCGCCACAGGCGCCCCTCGCAATGACAACTGGGTTTTGCAGGTGAAACAGCCGTTTGCTACATTCAACTATGCCTAGCTCTCTCCAGGAAAACGTCCTGCGCGGCCTGCGCGAGTTTGCCGCGCCCGTCGAGCGGCGGGGACTTACGATCGAGGGGTTCCGCCGCGCGGGCGTGCTTGTGCCCCTGGTGATCGGGACCCGCAAGCCCGAGCTCCTGTTTACGAAGCGGACCGAGGAGGTCGAGTCTCACAAAGGACAGATCTCTTTCCCGGGGGGAATGACCGACACCGGTGACGCGGATATCGTCGAGACGGCGCTCCGCGAGGTGAGAGAGGAGCTTGGCATCGCCGCGTCTGCCGTCACTGTCAGGGGGATACTGGACGACCTCGCGGTGCCGTCGGGATTCATCATCACGCCGGTCGTTGGAACGCTCGAGACGCTTCCCCCCCTCATGCCGAACCCGTCGGAGGTCGCGGAAGCATTTACCGTGCCGCTCGATTTCTTCTGCGAACCGAGAAACGGAAGGTCGGAGATCCGGGAGCTACACGGAACGAAGAGGGAGGTCTGGTTCTACGAGCACCGCGGACGCACGATCTGGGGCGCGACGGCTATGATCGTGCGGACGCTTGTACTGAAGATGGGTATGCTTCGGAGGTAGATTGCCGCGCGGCGGCTGCGCTGCCGCTCGCAATGACAGCTCGTTATACCGCCAGCGCGAAATCGACGGGGACGAACCGCTCGCCCACCTTGTAGCCCCGGTCGAGTGCGTATTTCTTCAGCTTCTCAAAGAGGATGGCCCGCGCGCGATGAAGGCGCGAACGGACCGTGCCGATCGGAATCTCGAGTGCATCCGCGATCTCCTCGTACGGGAGGTCCTGCACGTCCCGGAGGATAATCACGCTCTTGAATTTCTCCGGGAGTGCCGCGATCGCCACCGCGATCTCGTCCTCGAATATCTCCCCCTCGATTTCATCCGGCCGCTGAACGGTCCGGGGCATCATCTGGTAGGCCGAAATCTGTTCGTCGTATTCGACCAGATCGGGCGTCCGCTTCACCCGGCGGTACTCGTTGATGAACGTGTTGCGCATGATCCGGTAGAGCCACGCCTTGGCGTTCGTGCCTCGTTCGAACTTGTCAAAGAACCGGAAGGCCTTCAGGAACGTCTCCTGGAGCAAATCGTTGGCTTCCTCCCTGTCCCCCGTCAGGTACATCGCGTAGCCGTACATCAGGTCCATGTACGGCACCATATCCTGGTTGAACAACGCCTGTTTGGATTCCTTTGAAGCGACCATCACCGTCCCCAAGGTTTTCTCCGTTATAGACGATTTGTCCGATTAGATAATACTACATACCCCAAGAATTGTCAAGAAAAATTTAAGAAAAAATCTGTCATTTTGCTGTATTTGTTGGATGCGTGGAAACGAAAAAAGGGGCAGACGATATTCGTCTGCCCCCTGGGGGGAGCTGTCGACACAACTTATTTAAATACAATTACTTGGGGCACATCGGCCGTGTGACTATTTGTCTCCTTCCTCGCCCGAGGGAACCGGAGGGTGGAGTGTACGCTTGAGGACTGCCTGAACCTCCGGAGAGGATTCGCCGGGCTCCATCGCAGTCAGGAGAGACTCGAACTCCCTGTCTTTCCAACCCCCAACCGCTGAGACGGCGGCCGATCGTATCGCCGGGTCCCCGTCCCTGAGGAGCGCGCGGAGGCGATCCCGCGCCGAGAGAGAATCCTTCCCGTACTCGCCGAGGACTGACGCCGCTATCCGACGCACGTCCGAGGCGTTCGCCCGGTCAGTGAAGGGGAGCGCGAGCGCAATCGCCCGGGGGCTGCGCGCGGCCCGGAGCGTCGAGAGAGCGGAGAGCCGCAGGACGTCCCTGTACGAGCGCAAGGTGAGGAGATCCCGGGCGGCGTCGAAGGCGCGGGCGGTATCGACCCCGGCCAGCTCGCGGAGCGCCTCCCGACACACAAGGTAGCTCGAGTCGGACCGCGCAAGCGAGTCGAGGAGCCGCGCGACGTCGTGCTTCTTGAAGAGTGAGAGGAAACGCGTTGCCACGCTTCGCACGCGGGAGTTCGGATCGCGCAGTGCCGCGAGGAACGTCCCCGCCGACGAGTCGTTCCCGATCGTCGCCAGCGTCGTGAGGGCGGACTCACGCACGGCCCAGAACGGGTCGGCGGCGGCGCTGGCCTCGAGCGCTTCCCTCGCCGCCGGGTCTTTCACGTCGTCGCCGAGCGACCGCGCCGCGGTGATCCGGTCGGCCACGTCGGAGGCGTGCCTGAGCTGGTAGATGTTCTCCTTCTCCGATTTCGGGAAGTGCATCTCCTTCAGCACGTGGTATCCCTTATCCGCGATCACCATGAGCGGCGGGCCGTCGAGCGCAATGGCAATCGTGTCCTCCCTGCCGTCCACCCAGTAGGTCCGCGCCGTCTTCCCGTGCTCCGTGGTACACTCGACGGCGAGCGGAAACCGGAAGTACCCGGTGAGGGAGTCAACCGGCTGCTCCTGTCGTACCACCAGGCTGAGCGTGCGGGTCGAGTCGTCCCAGGATTTCGACACCTCGAGCTTCGGCAGTCCCGCCCTCAAGACCCACTCGCGGAAGAACCAGTCCAGGGATTGCCCCGTCGCGTCTTCCATCGCCAGGCGGAACTCGTCCGTTTCCGCGCTGGCATACTGGAACTTCGCCAGGTAGTAATGGAGCCCCCGGAAGAACGCTTCGTCTCCCAGGACCGCCCGCAGCATGTGGAGCACCCATCCTCCCCGCGCATACAGGTTCTCGGGATGGCTGTCGCGGCTCACGATCGGCCTGCGGCCGAGCATCCGCTCGTCGCCCCTGATGCGGAATGACGACTGGATCATCTCGTACTGGAGGGCGTCCTCCCCCTGGCTCGCCTCCGTCCAGAGGTTCTCGCAGTACGTGGCAAATCCTTCGTTCAACCAGAGGTTTTCCCAGTCGCGCGTCGTGACCAGGTCGCCGAACCACATGTGGGCAAGCTCATGGACCACGACTGGATCGCTCGGGAAGTCGATGGCGGCCCGGGGCCCCACCACGCAGGCGTCGTTCAACGTCACCGCGGTGGTATTCTCCATCCCCCCCCACATGAAATCGTCGATGACGATCTGGTCGAACTTCTCCCAGGGGTAGGGGACGCCGGTCTTTTCCTCCATGAACCGCATCATTGCCGGAGTCCGGCTGAACGACGTGGCCCATTTCGCGGTGTCCTCGGGATACATGTAGTAGTCGACGGGGATGTTCCTGTACTTCCCGCGAATGATGGCGTACCTGCCCGCCGCCACCATGATCAGGTACGTCGAGTGCGGCTTCGATTCAACCCAGTGGAACGTCCTCGTGTTTTTCTTTGCATCACGGGTCTCTCCCGCCAGGCGCCCGTTCGACAGGAGCGTCCAGTCCCCGGGGACCGTCCCGATCACCTCCGAAGTGGCCTTGTCGTTCGGATAGTCGTAGCAGGGGAACCAGTAGCGGTTGTCCATGTCCTCCCCCTGGCTCCATATCTGGTCGTGCCGTCCTTCGCCGCTGTCCGCGTAAATGAAATAGAGCCCCTTCGACGGCGTGCAGGAGTAGTCGATCCTGACGGCGAGCGTTTCGCCGAATGCGTAGGTCCTGTCCAGGCGGATCGCCAGGACGGGGCTCAGGTTCCTGAACTCCAGCGGTCGCCCCCCCTCAAGCCGGACAGACGAGACCGACATGTCGACGGCATCGAGAACAACCGAATCGAGGGGTCCCGCGAGCGGCGTGAGCCTGATCGCGACGCTTCCTCTCACGGACTTCCCCCTGTGGTCGAACGCGAGGTCGAGCCGGTAGTGGAGGGCGTGGAATTCTCGGTTCCTTCGACCGCTGCTATCGGGCCCGAAGAGCGTCTGCGAGGAGGCGGCGGATGCCAACAGGAGAAGGAGAGCAACAAGGAGGCGTGAGGGCAGGTTCATTCGGTCCCCGGTTGTGAAACTAAACCGCCGCTCCGCATGATGGGCTGAGCGGCGGGAGATTGCTTCACGAAGAACGTTCGCAACGACGAAAAGCGCCGGATTGCTTCGGGGCGCCTGCGCGCCCCGGCGTGGTCCTAGACTCGCAATGACGGGGAGCGTCACTTACACCCGTAGTGTTCCTTGGCTTTGCGGGCGTTCTCGTTTTTGGGGTCAAGCCGGAGGCACTTGTTGAACTCCGAGCATGCCTCCTCCATCAGCTTCGCGTTTCCGGGGTCTCCTTCCTTGCGCATCAGCAGAAGTCCCGTGCCGAGCCAGAAGTGGGCCTCGGCAGAGGCCTGGTCGAACTGCAGCGATTTCCGGAAGTGCTGGACGGCGTCCGCCTTTCGCCGGTCGTTTTCCTCCTGGTCGCCCGAGGGATCCAACAGCTGCAAGTCCGCCTGCCCCCACATCAGCTCGAGCGCGAAGTTATCGATGCCGGCGGACTGGGCCTTGCGGAACGTCTCGATCGAGCGCTCAAACCGCTTGTCGACGAAATAGAGCTGCGCCTTCTGCAGGTACGCCTCTCCCGCGTCCGCCCTGTGCTTGTCGATATCGGTACCGATGAGGGCCAGCACGGTGTCGTACTGCCCAACGGCCTTTTCCAGCGAATCCACCTGCGCGAAATACCGCGCGTAGTAGAGGCGCCCGGCGAGGAAATCGGGCTTCAGCTCGAGCGAGCGGACCAGGAGCTCGCGGCAGCGGGTCCAGTTCTTGAGCGCCATGTAGCAGGCGGCGGCGTTGACGTACGTGCTCAGGGAGCGCGGATCGCAGACGATCCTCTTCTCGAACATGCTGGAGGCGCGCTCGTAGTCATGCCGCTTCATGTAGATGAAGCCGAGCGGGAAATAGACGTCGCAGTTCGTCGAGTCTTCCTTCACGGCCTCCAGGAGCACCTGGACGGCCTCGTCTTCGCGGCCAACGCTCTGGAGCGCCGCGCCGTAGTCGCCGAGATCGTCCTTGTCGTACTTGCCGTGGCGGCTGAGACCCGCGAAGGCGCCGAGCGCCCCGTTCCAGTCCTTCAACTTCACGTCCGACCGTGCGAGCGCACGCCAGACTTCCGCGTTCGTGGAATCGAGCTTGAGTGACGTCTGCGCGGCCTTGATCGCGTCACCGTAGTCCTCGCCGTTGAACAGCGTCCGGGCATAGAGCGCCCAGCCTTCGACGGACTTCGGCTGGAGCTGCGTCAGCTTGTAGAGGGGACGCACCGCGTTCCTGTACTGCTTGGCCAGGAAGTAGGTCCGACCCACTTCCAGGTACGGCTCGGGGAGCGTGGAATCGATCGCCGTGACTCCCTCCCACTCCTTGATCGATTCCGCGTACTTCTTCTCCCTGTAGAAGACCCGCGCGAGCTTGGCGCGCGTGCCGATGTTCCTGGGTTCCAGCTCGATCGCCTTCTGGTAGTTCGACTCGCCGAGGACGAAGACGTTCTGCTTCAGGTAGGCGTCGCCCAGCAGGACGTAGATCGAGGGATTGTCGGGGGCCGACTCCTTCGCGCGGGAGAGCTGCACGATCGCCGCGTCGACGGAATCCACGGCCAGCAGCGCGGTGCCGAACCCGGCGGACACGCTGACGTCCTTCGGGGAGAGCTTCAGGGCGCGGCGGAACTGGGTCAGCGCGCCCGCGTTGTCCTTCTTGTCGAGCAGCGCATACCCGAGCAGACCGACCGCATCGGCGTTCTCGTTGTCGCGGTCAACGGCCGCCTGCAGGTAGCCGATCGCCTCGTCGGTCCGGTGCCTGGCGTAGGCGATCGCGCCCAGGTAGTAGTTCGACTCCGAGAGCTTCCGGCCCGCCTTCACCGCTTCCTTGAAATGCAGGATCGCGCTGTTCGTGTCGCGCACTGCGAGGTCCTGCTTCGCCCTGTCGTAGGGGTCCTGCGCGTAGGCGGAGCGCACACAGAGCAGGAGTGCACACAAGAGGAGGAGGCGTTTCATTATCAGTCGGTCTGCTGTGGTTTGAGGTGGACAACCCGCACCGGCATCGTCTCGGGCGCGAGTCCGTCTGTCTGGATAATCTTCTGGCCGGCGAAGCTGGTCATGAACGCGATGAATCCCATGCTGACGTCCTGTTCGATATCGCGCGTGTAGACGTATACCGACGCCAGGACCGGATAGTACCCCGTGTAGACATAGCCCTGGATAGGTGCGTAGTACTCATCGGGCGCGTACGTCGAATCCGGCCGCATGGCGGGGCTCGAAATCGCCAGGACGCTCAGGCCGTCATACGACGCCCCGAGCTCGTTGAGGCCGATAATCCCCACGGCCCCGTGGGTGCGTTTCACAAAGTCGAGCAGCTGTGCGCCGGAAGAAAACGGTTTTGCCGATGGATCGAACCCCCCGTTTCCCAGCACGGTCTTCCGGAACACTTCGTTCACGCTTGAATTTACGCCGCCGACGGCGAGCTCGATCATGAGTGCACGATTGCCGGGCCAGCGCGTGATCCCGCCGCTGAAGATCGTATCGAGCTGGCCGATGCGCAGCTCCTTCACCGGCACACCGGGGTTGGCCACCACGGCCACGGCGCTGCGCGCCAGCAGGTATTCCTGCATCGGCACCTTCGCGGCGGTCAGGGCGTCGCGCTCTTCCCTGTTGAGCTCCCGGGCGCAGACAATCGTCTTGAGGCTGTCCGCGGCAAACGCGGCGATGATCTCGCGCGCCTGGCCGCTCTGCACGGCGACCGACGCCCCGGTGTAAAGCCGGGTGAACTCCTGGACCTCGTGGTTGATCACCGGCAGGACGGCCTCGTCGCACCCGAGCCGGAAGGACCCGCTGGTAATCGAGACGGATCCCGGCTCTTTGCCCCCGCACCCTTCGAGCGCGAGGAGGAGACCGAACAACACGAAAATTCGTTTCATGGGTCGCGGCGCTCCGGGCGACGAAACCAGGCGACGGTGAACCTGTAGACCCCGTACAGGAAAATCGCGGCGCCCATCGCGATCCGGAACTGGCCGGTGATCGCGGGATTGGACAGGACCCCCGTCATGACAAGAATCCCCGCCAGTGCAACCGCCCCGGCGAGGATCATGATGGCGAACCGAACCAGTTGTTCGATCCTCATACCCGGCAGGGGAGGATCGCGCGCGGGGGAGGTCTGCGACGTTCCCCCGCGCGGCGTAGTCCCCGGTCAATTCACTTCTTGTCGGCAAGCCGGAACTTGAACGGCACCGAGACCCACACCGACACCGGGCCGTTGTTCATATACGCAGGCGTAAAGACGAACTGCTTCGCCGCCTCGATAGCCGGCTCGTTGAAAATCTCGGCGTCGCTCTTGAGGATCACCACCTGCTTCGCCTTCCCCTCCTTGTCGACCCAGATCTTCACCCACACCTTGCCCTCGAGTCCCGCGCGCATCGCGAGCTCGGGATACTTCGGCTCGACCTTCTTCACGACGACAGGTTCTTTCTCCACCGCGACAAAGTCCGCGGGGGGCGCGTCGTCGTCGATCTTGATGTCCTGCTGGACCGCGACCTCGCCGGCGCCCGTGGCGTCGCCGATCGGCGCGACCTGCTGGCTCATTTCGGTCTGCGTCGCAAGCGTCTGCTCCGCGCTCACCTCGGCGTCAGGCACCGGGACCGGCGCGCCGACGCTGGGCTTGGCCGTGGGGGCCTCCGCGGTGATCGGCGGGGGGGTGTTCGCGTTCGTCATCGACGGGGGCGGGCCGAGATCGCTGTACTTCATGATATGCACCATTACCACCGGTGCCTCCTCGCCCTGCAGCAGCCCAACCCCGTAGTACGACCCGATAATGGCCGCGTGGATCGCGATCGCGATCCCGAGTCCCCACCACCGGTACTTGAAGTAGACCGCCTTGAGCTCGGCAGCGCCGTACGAGATCGCCGACTGCTGGGCTCCAACGGCTGCAGCGGTTGCCATAATGTTCTCCCTCCGTTCGTTAACCCTGGACCTTGGCGATGAGCGCCTTGTCCTGGTCCGTCATCGGCGCAATGCTGAACCGCTGGACGCGGGACAGGTTGAGCTCGTCGATCAGGTCCACCATCATCTTATACTTTCCAAGGCGGTCGATCTTGAGCACGACCGTCAGCTTGGGGATCGCGTTCTGCTTGTCGATCAGGAACGCCCGGAGATCCTTGAAGTCGATCATCTTCGGGGCGTCCAGCGCAAAGTTCCAGTAGATCGTCCCCTTGTCGTTCACCCGGAGCGTCAGGAGCGTCGTCTCGGGGATCTCCACCTTCACGTTCTTGTCGGGGGGCAGGTTGATCTCCATCGTCTGCGGCCTCGACATCGACGTCGTGTACATGAAGAAGGTCAGGAGCAGGAACGCGACGTCCACCAGGGGCGTCATGTCGATCCGGATGCCCAGTCTCCGTCCTTTTTTCCTCTTCTTTCCCTTGGAATGGGATTTACTCTCCGCTACATCTCCGCCCGCCATAATTAGTACCTCCTCAAACTGAGTTTTGTTCCCGGCCTACCGGGCAAGCTCGGTCACCAGGTTAAACCGCGTAATCTGCGTATCCTGAAGGATATTCATGACGTCTTCCGCGATCCCGTAATCCGCCTCCTTGTCACCCTTGATGACCGTGCGGAGCTTGGGATTGGCGGTGCGGGCGTTCACGAGATACTTGGCAAGCTGTTCCTTGGGCACCTCGACGCTGGCCTTGTTTTCGTTGGCGGCCCCGAAGAGCCTCCGGCGAAGGATCTGCGAGTCGAGCCCCAGGAACAGGCGCCCGTCCTTGGCAATGTTGATCGTCATCACGTCGGACTCGGGGAGCTTGTACTCCGAGTGGGACGCGGGGAGCACGATCGTCACTTCCTCGGTCGGCTTGAACGTCGTGGTGAGCATGAAGAACGTCAGGAGCAGAAACGCGACGTCCACCAGAGGGGTCATGTCGATGCGATACCCCTGTCGGTGCGGTTTGAATTTGGGCATGGGAGTCTCTCCCCCCCTTCCTATTCGTTCGTCCGCGCGTGCAGGATCTGGACGACGTTGTAGCTCGCTTCGTCGATCATGTACGTGAAGTTGTCCACCTTCGTCACGAAGAAGTTGTACGCGACGATGCCGATGATGGCGGCAAGGAGGCCGAGCGCGGTGTTGATCAGGGCCTCGGAGATCCCGATCGAAAGCTGGATGGCGTCCGGGGTCCCGCCGACGGCCGCCAGGGCGGTAAAGGCGCGGATCATCCCGACCACCGTCCCGAGCAGACCGAACATCGTGGCGATCGAGGCGATCGTCGACAGGGCGATCAGGTTCCGCTCGAGGAGCGGCGTCTCGAGGCTGGTGGCCTCTTCGATCGCGCGCTGCGTCTCGGAGAGCTTCTTCTCCGCGTCGAGCTTGCGATCGGCGAGCACCAGCTTGTAGCGCTCGAGGCCCGTGCGGATGATGTTGGCCGCAGAGCCCCGCTGCGCATCACAGGCCTTGATGGCCTCGTCGATCTTGCCCGCCATGAGCTGGTTCTGGACGGTCTTCAGGAACGAGGTGATCGACGACTTGCCGTTCGCCTTGCGGAGCGAAAAGAGCCTCTCGAAGACGAGCGTCAGGTCCATGAGCGTCAGCGTGATCAGGATCGGCACGACGATGCCTCCCGTGTACACGGTGCCGAGCAGGTTGTTCGACAGCGTGCGGGTTTCGCCGTTCCGGAAGTTGGCCGGATTGCCAAGGACGAACCAGTAGATGCAAATCGCGACCACGGCGGTGATCACGACAACCGACGAGAGGAAGACGGACTGCTTCATCGAGAACTCCTTTGCTTGGTAATTGTGGGTTTAATTTTCCTTGCCAAAACCTGCGACCGCATCCTCACGCGTTTCGCACGTATCGAACACCAGCGTCAGCTTCGTGATCACGAAGATATTGTTGATATTCTTGTTGATACCGCACACCTTCACGTGCCCCTTGTTCTTCGAGAATGTCGTGTGAGCAGAGACCAGCACGCCGATCGCCGTACTGTTCAGGTAGGTTACTTTGCTCAGGTCAATGATCAGTTTTTTCGTCCCTTGCTGTGCAAAGTCGGCCACCGCGTTGCGAAGCTCATCCGTTTCCTCCCCCCCCACCAGCGAGCCTTTCACCTCTATCACACCGATCTTCCCATCCTGGAGCGTTGACGTCTTGACTGCCATGGTACCTCCGAGTATCTGAACGGTTGAGTGCGTGGATGCGCCGGGGTGCCGCCAACGTCTCAGGAATCGACCGTAAGTACCTCACAGCAGGGGAACTCCCCGGAGCGTCAAGGGTGTAGAGAACAGAGGCCGTGGATATCGCAGCAACGCCGGGGTATTGTGGTCGTCCAACCGACGCAGGAGGCGCCTGTCCCCCCGCCCGGCGGGACAAGCCCATCCGAGAAGGGCCTGCAACGTGTAAGCCGTTATCCATAAATGTACTGAGAGGCACGGCAAATTGCAAGGGTCTTTCGCTGGAAAAGGCCGAAAATTGACCCCGAACAGGTCAGAACAGCACCCCGACGAACACGCCGTTATTGACGGTCCGGTAGTCATACCGGCCTCCCCCCAGAGACCATGACTGGAACCGGAACCTGTACCCGAACGCCAGCCCGTCGAGTATCCCCACCCCCGGCAGAACCCCCACCGCCTCGGCGACCGCCGCCGGCGAGGACCCGGTCTCGAGGTTGTACCCGTCAAAGCTGTAGTGAATAATTGCGACCGCGCTCACCCAGAAGTCGATCGACTCGCCGTTGATCCGGTACTTAAGCCCGGTACCCAGCCCCACGCTCCCCACGTTGAAATTGTCGTGCAGGGAGCCCGCAGATTCGGATTTCGTGAAATCGGCGTCGACCACGAGAGGCAGGACGAGGGCCCGCTCCCTGCTCCCCGCAATGACATAGTCGCCGGAAAACGACACGCCGAAATAGATGGCCGAGCGGGATGCGGCATCCAGATCGTACGTGGTGTAGCCGAAGAGGAACTCGACGGGCCCCTGGCGGAAACCGATCAGGGGCATGACGCGCGTGTATGTGACAGCGAGCGATTCCGGGGCTGTGTTAGTCCCCTTCGGCCGGAAGTCGCGGGCAAACATCCCCCCGCTGAAGAACCGGGCGTCAGATGGCACATATGTCCGCGGCTGCTCCAGGTACTGGCCCCGGCCTGCCGCCGCGATCAACAGCACAAGAGCAGCAAGGATCCCCGCCGAACGGTATTCACGCATGCTGTTCATCCTCCACCGCTATTCGCTTCAGCCTGAGCGTTTTGACGCGCTTTCCCTCGACAGCCTCCACGGTGCCCGCCCAGCGGGCGATCGTCAACCGTGCCCCCTTTTCCGGAACGCGGCCGAGCAGGTGCGCCGCATACCCGCTCACCGTGACCACGTCGCCGGACACGGGCTCCACGTCGAACATCCTGGCAAATTCGTGCAGGGGCATGCCCCCGTCGACAAGGAACTCGTCCTCGCTCAGCTTCTGCACGGGGAGCTGTTCCACGTCAAATTCGTCCCTGATGTCGCCGACCAGCTCTTCCAGGACATTTTCCAGCGTGACAAGTCCGGCCGCCCCGCCGTACTCGTCGACCGCGATCGCCATCAGTATCCGCCGCCCCAGGAACATGTTGAGGATCTTCTCCAGGGGCGTCGTTTCCGGGACGAAGAGGATCTCCCTCTTGATCTCGAGCAGCCGCGAGCCGCTTCCGTGCGCGTCCCTGAACCGAAAGAGGTCCTTCATGTGGACCATGCCGATAACGTTATCCAGGTCTCCTTCGCACAGGGGGTAGCGCGTGAACTGGCTTTCGATCGCCAGCGACACGTTCTCCTCGAGGGACTTCCCGGTCGACAGGAACACGACGCCCGTGCGGGGGACCATGATCTCCCGGACCGTCCGCTTGTGCATCTCGAGCGCGTTCAGGAGGATGTTCGTCCCCGTGCTGGAGAAGATCTTCCCCTTCCCCAGCAGGAGGCGGAGCTCCTCCTCCGAGTGGGCGATATCTCCCTCCCGCGCGGGCTGTATGCCCAGGAAGCGGAGGAATGCGGTCGCCGAGACGTTGAGCAGCCAGATAAACGGGCGAAACACCAGGTAGAACCCGTGGAGCGGCGCGGCAAGCGCCAGGGCGATACGCTGCGGCCTCCGTATTGCCAGGTGTTTCGGCGCGAGCTCCCCGATGACGATCTGCACGAACGTGATGAGCGCGAAGGCAATGACAATCGCGACGGTCCCCACCACCGCCGTGTCGCTCAAGCCGATGACGGCCATCGGTGGCTCGATCAGCCCGGCGACAAGGGGCTCACCCAACCATCCGAGGGCGAGGCTCGTTACAGTGATCCCGAGCTGCGTCGAGGAGATGTAGCGGTCCAAGTGGTTGATCACGTGCTCCACGATCCGGGCGCGGGTCAGCCCGGATTTCAGGAGGGGTTCGATTTGCGTCGAGCGGACCTTCACGATCGCGAACTCGGCCGCGACGAAGAGCCCGTTCAGCAGGATGAGGCACCCGACTCCCGCTATTTCAAGTATTATGGACATCGGCAGGTCAGCTCGTTACTCAGCCATGGAGAGAAGTTTCTTCCACAGGGGGACGGCCACTGGCATTATGGAGAGGCGGGAATTGCGCACCAGGTCGAGCGTGGCAAGGTCTTTCCGCCCCCTGATTGCTTCGAGGGGAACGGGGTGCGGGAGGCGCCCCGCGGGAGCGACGTCAAAGACCACGAAGCGGGGATCCCCGGCTTTCGGGTCCGGGTAAGGATCGGAGACGATTTCCGCCCGGCCGACGATCGACTTCTCCCCGCCCGTATGATAGATCAGCGCCCCATCCCCCTTCCGCATCGCGCGTATGTGCATAAGGGCCGTGTTATTGGTAACACCGTCCCAGACCGCACGTTTCCGACCCTCGAGGTCGCCGTACGAAAAGTCTGTAGGTTCTGTTTTAAGGAGCCAGAATGACATGATTGTATGCAAGAAACAGGCGCAATGACCGATATTCTCTCAATAATGTACTGGAAGACCGGGGGGAAATCAAGGAGACCGGGTGCTGTTGATTTGTTGGACCAGTATTGCGAATTTTGCGTTTAACTCTGTCAAAACACCAAATTCAGGAAACTCCCATGGCAAACAGGGTGATGCTGGCCTGCCTGCTCCTCCTCTGTACCGCCGGCTGCTCCCGAAACAAGCAAACGGACCTGGTGACGTTCCCCCTCCGGGGGGAAATCGTCCGGCTTGACTCAGCAAATGGGATCGTGACGGTTGCGCACCAGGCGATTCCGAACTATATGAACGCAATGACGATGCCTTTCAGCGTTCACGACCGGGGCCTGATAAGGGGATTGAACGCGGGGGACAGCATTTCGGCGACACTGGCGGTATCCCGCACGGAGAGCTGGCTGGAACAGATCGCCGTGGTCGGCAGGGGGGAGACACCCCCTCCTACGCTCACCGCCGATGAGATCATCACCGCCCACGTCTTCAGGACGGGAGAGGCATTCCCGGGGGAGCGCCTTCTGAACCAGGACGGAAAAGATGTCAGCACCGAATCCTACCGGGGGAAAGTGCTGGCGCTGACATTCGTGTACACGCGATGCCCCCTGCCGGATTTCTGCATCAGGATGAGCACACAGTTCGCCAGCGTCCAGAGATCGCTCGGGCAAGACCGCGCGCTCGCAGGCAAATGGCACCTCTTCTCCGTCAGCTTCGATCCGAAATTCGACAGGCCCGGAGTTCTGAAGCGCTATGCGGCAGAGTACGGCGCGGATCTCTCGACGTGGGATTTCCTTACGGACCCGGACACGTCAGGTCCGGCGATACGGCGGCTCGCGGACGGGCTGGGGCTCGAATACTCGCCCGACGAAGGGCTGATCGATCACAACCTCCGCACGGTCGTGATCGACCAGGAGGGGAACCTCCGGAAGGTCATCAACGGGAACCAGTGGAAACCGGAGGAGCTGACAGCTGAAATCCGGAACCTGGCATCGGGGAGCTGACGGCTGAAATCCGGGACCAGGCCTCCGACGGCTGATGCGGATTATCTGCCCCCGGCACGAGCCGAAGTGGCGACTGTACCTCCCGGTTCAGTACGCCGGGGGCTCAACGGGGAGCGAGATCGTGCGCCCGGCCTCGGCTGAACGCCGCGCGGCATCGAGTATCTCGCTCACGACGATGTTGTTCTCCAGCGATGAAGTGCCCGACGGCCGGAGGCGTCCGCGGACGACCGCGATGAGGTACGAGATCGTGTCGCCGTTCGGCGGATCCACGGGTGGCGCGGTGGCCTCATACTCCGGCCCGTCGCCCGTTCGGAGCTTCAGGCGATCCCTCCCGACCGTCACCGCCGAACCGCTGACGCCATAGACCTCAAGATCTTTCCTTCCCGCAGGCCAGTTCCATGACGCCTGTATGATCCCCTGCGCCCTCGGATACGTGACGACGATCGTCGCCTCGTCGTCCACGCGCGGATAGATATCAGGCTTGATCCGCTGCGTCACGGCAGTCACCGTGAGAGGCCGTGCGTTCTCCATGAGGTAGGTAAACAGATTTGCCCCGTAGCATCCGAAATCCATCAACGCCCCGCCCCCGTTCAGCACCGGGTCTGTCAGCCACGAAAGAAATTCCGGCCCCACGCCGATCTCCTTCGGTCCCTGGTGGCCGTCATGAGCGACCATCTTCCGGATGTCCCCCAGTTTCCCGGCGCGGGCCAGAGTGTGGAGCTCCCCGGTATTCGGGTACCAGGTGGTTTCGTAGTTGACGAGCACGTTGATCTTCCCCTCTCTCGCCGCCCGGGCAATTGCGAGCGCGTGCTCCAGGTTCACGGCGAGCGGCTTCTCCATCATCACCGAGACGCCGCGCTTCGCGCAGGTCTCCACGATCGTCCTGTGGTCAAACGTGCTGGAGAAAGCCGCGACAGCTTCGGGATGCGTGGCGTCGATCGCTTCCCCGAGCGACTTGAACCAGCCGACGTGATCGAGATGGTGACGGCGGCGGACGCTGCCGGCGAGCGCAGTGTCCGCCTCGGCGATGGCCACGATCCGGATTTCCGCCCGCTTCTCGGCGGCGTCGAGGAAACCCTCGATGTGGCCGTGGACAAGGCCCGCGATGCAGACGCGGAGTGGCGGTTCCGCGGCCTGGGCGCGCGCGTGAGCAGGCATAAGGAAGAAAGAGGCGGCTATCGCCGCTGAGAGCGAGACGTTCACGCCGATCATGGGATCCTCTGGATGGTCGGCTCAAATATAGAGAATTCTCTCCTCTGGCGACACAAACAAAGCGCCCCGGGGAAACGATATTCCCCGGGGCGGGATGCCTGGAGCCGGTCATTGCGAGCGCTCCTGGCGAAGCAATCCCGCGTGAGATTGCCACGCCAGAGAGGGCGTGGTCCAAAGAGCGGACTTCGTCGCGGAAAACGCTCCTAGACTCGCAATGACGGATGACGACCCTATTTTGTGAGCGCGATCTTGCGCATCTGCACCTCCGCGCCACCCTGGAGGCGGGCGAAATAGATGCCGGATGCAAGGCGGCTACCGTCCAGGCGCGCGGTGTAGTACTTGCCCGGCTCGGTCTGGCCGTTGAATATCTGCGCCACTTCCTGGCCGAGCGCGTTGTACACCGTCAGCGTGGTCATCCCCGCCTTCGCGACCGTGAAGCGGAATTCGGTCGAGGGGTTGAAGGGATTCGGGTAGTTCTGGCTCAGCGTGAAGACTGCGGGCACGACCGGCGCGACCGCGTCCGTCGTCGTGGCCAAGACGGCGTCGCTGTAATGCACGGAATTGTCGAGGTCCACCTGGCGGAGCCGGTAGTATGAAGCACCGGCGGGAGCGCTCTTATCCGTGTACTGGTACGTAAATGCCGAAGTGGTCGTGCCGTGACCGGGAATCAGGGCTGACACCGTCACAAATCCCGTCCCCTTCTGCGCCGACCGCTCGACAAAAAATCCGTAGTTGTTTTTCTCGCTCGCTGTTTTCCAGTTGAGCGTCACCGATGAACCCGAGGACGCGCTGGCGGAGAGTGACGCCAGCTGAATGGGGAGCGGCTGGTTGTTCACGACGAAATTGTCAATGTACAGCATCCTGTCCTGGGTCGAGGAGAAATACGGGTAGAGCTCGGTCGCCGCGCCGACGTCGGCATTGGCGACTCCAGGCATTGTCTCATCGCACACCATGGCAATCGTGCTGCCATCAGGATTTGCGCTCCAGACCTGGTACTCGAGATCAAACGTACCGGGCGCCGTGACAGTGACCGTGAAAATGACCTGGTACCACGAATTTGGGTGGAGCTGATCGCTGAGGTAGTCCACGTCCGAATCCGCTTCACTGCTTGAGAAACAACCTCCGCCGGCGTGAGTGGCCATTCCCAATCCCTTCGCTGAACATCCCCAGCCGAAATTATCGCTGGAGCTGGTCGTCGAGAACCCGAGACCGCCGAACCCGTCATTGTCGAGATTATAGAAATATGCGCTCACGTTGTACACCGTCCCGACATCGCCGATGGCAATTGGCGTGTTATACGTGTACAGATCGGATACGTTCAACGGTATCAGCACCGCCCCGGTATTGTTTATTCCGCCCGTGTCGTTGACAGTGTAGTTATTGTGGATCGAGGTAAAGAGTGACAGGTCGGTCGCAGTGTTGAAATTGACCGAGATCTGTGCAAAGGCGGGTGCCGCGACGGTCAGCGCTGCAGCCAGGACGACAGCGAGCACTTTCCCGGGAACAATTCGTTTCATGGGATTCCTCCTGTTATGAATGAGATTTTGAACGATCTCTCAACGACAGGCGGAGTGACACCGGGATCTGCCGAGGCGAGGCATGACAGAGCTTCACATTCCATGCCATTGTACAGATCTCAGACGGTGACCAGATTATCACATTTTCGGGGGCGTGTTCCCGCTCAGAATGTTGAAGGGAGGCGAATATTGTGCTGGTGAATGAGAGAGATGGTGCCGGAAGCCGGCGGGAGTGTTACTTCTGAATGAACAGCCTGCTTCGGAGAGAGCGCTAGATATGCGGTGGGATTGCCACGCCAAAGAACGGCGTGGTCCAAAGAACGGACTTCGTGGCGTAGGCGCCTACGGCGCCACCGTTGGCCTGCGGCGCCCCTCGCAATGACGGGGGGAGACCGCTACTTATGCGAGGGAGGTTCGTACGTGTAGATGCGCCAGCCGCGGGGCTCGAGCGAGAGGTCCAGGGGACGGCCGGGCTGCAGGATGATCGCTTTCCCGGTCGCTATGTCCTTCATCTTCGCAGATGATTGCCGGGGGAATATCCTGTCCATCGGGACGCTGATCGAGGCGCTGCACGGCTGCGCTGAGAAGTTGAGCACGACGAGGACCTTGTCCGTCCCGGCGGCGCGGAAGAACGCGTAGACGGTCGAATCGGGGGCCGAAGGGACGCGAAGCATGTCGCCGCGAGACAGGGCCATGTGCTCGCGCCTGAGCGCGATCAGGGATTTCCAGAGATTCCCCATGTCGCGCGGCCTACTCCAGTCGATGCCGACCTTCTCGAAAAGGCTCAGCTTCCTGTCGTTGGCGACTTCCTCGCCATTGTAGAGCATCGGCACGCCCGGGAGTGTATTGACGAGCACGGTGGCAAGGCGCAACCCGTCCGCGCCGAACTTGAGGACGGCAGGCGAATCCCAAGCGTTCTTGTCGTGGTTCGTCGTGAAGCGCATCCTGAGTGAGCCGGTCGGGAACTGGAGCTTCTCGTTTTTCAGGATCTGATCGATGAGCGTCACGGGGCGCTTCCCCTGGATGAGCGGGTCGAGGGCATCGTAGATGTTCCAGGAGTACGTGAGGTCAAACGCCTTCACATGCTCTTCGGGGAGCGAGCCTTCCGCCAGCATCATCACGGGCTTGATCCTGTTGAGCTGTGCCCGCGCCTCCTCCCAGAAATCGTTCGGCACCATCTCCGCAACGTCGCAGCGGAACCCGTCGATCCCGACGTCCTTCACCCACCAGCGCATCATTTCCAGCATGTACCGCCGCAGGGCAGGTTTCGTGTAATCGAGCGCGGCCACGTCCGTCCAGTCCGGGTTTGGGGAGACGATCTCGCCCCGGTCGTTCTTGCGGAACCAGTCAGGGTGCTCCGTGATCAGCTTGCTGTCCCAGGAGGTGTGATCGGCAACGAGGTCGATAATCAGGTGCATCTTCTCCCGTTTTACCGCGGCAAGGAGCCGCCGGAAGTCGTCCATCGTGCCGAACTCGGGGTTAATCCCGTAGTAGTCGCTCACCGAATACGGGCTGCCGAGCGTCCCTTTGCGGTTCTTGACGCCCACCGGGTTTATCGGCATGAGCCAGAGCACCGAGACGCCTAGGTCTTTCAGTTCCGGGAGACGTTTCTCCAGTCCCGCGAACGTTCCCTCCGGTGAGAAGGAGCGAAGATAGACGCAGTAGATCACCGCGTCTTTCACCCAGTCGGCGCTCCTGATCGCCGGCATGCCGTAGTACGGGCTCTTCAGCAGGTCGTCCAGCAGGCGGGTCGAGATCAGCGTGACGGGTTTATAGATCCCGCCCCCGCCGCCGTAGTCCTTCACGAGCACCGCGACCGTGTTGACGCCGGGCCGGAGCGCGGACGTGATGTCGAGGGCAAACGGGTCGGTGTACCCGGCGTGCCCTCCCACGTCCACGTTATTGACCCAGACCTGCGCGTCGTCGTCCACCCCTGCGAAATGCAGGCTCAGTCTCTCCCCCGTTGTTTCCAGCACGAACGTCCGGACGAACCACCCCCAGCCGTCGTAGCTCGCCAGCCCGGGATATTCCTCCCAGTACTTCGGCGTCTCGACGCGCTCCCAGGCCGTCCGGTCGAGCGTGTCGAGGTACCACCCCCCGGTGATGCCCTCCTTCAGCGAATCGACCTTGAAGAGCCACTCGCCGTCAAGCGAGAGCCGGATCGAGGTCACCTGCGAGGATGCGGACGCCATCAGGAACGGGAGCAGGCAGAATGGTAGGAGCCGGAGCATGCGCCTTCGATTCAGATGTACTTGTGCGAAACCGGCACGGCCTTCTCGTTAAATTCATAGACGAGCGGCACGCCGGTCGGAATGTTGAGCTCCAGGACCTGTTCCCTGGTGAGGTTGTCCAGGTGCATGACGAGCGAGCGGAGACTGTTCCCGTGCGCGGCGATGATCAGCCGCTCCCCCTTTTTGATGCAGGGGAGAATCGCCGACTCCCAGTAAGGGAGCACGCGCTCGAGCGTGTTCTTGAGACTCTCCCCGTTGGGGGGCTGCACGTCGAAGCTGCGCCGCCAGAGCTTCACCTGGGCGTCGCCGTACTTCTTGGCGGTTTCCGCCTTGTTGAGTCCCTGGAGGTCCCCGTAGTGCCGTTCGTTGAGCGCCTGGTTATAATCGATGGGGATGTTCTTCTGACCGATGATCTCGAGGACGATGTTGAGCGTGTCGTTGGCACGCTTCAGGACGGACGTGAACGCGTGGTCAAACGTGTACCCCTTCAACTTCTCGCCGGCGCTTTTCGCCTCCTCGACCCCCTTCTCAGAGAGAGGGACATCGATCCAGCCGGTGAAGCGGTTTTCGAGATTCCACTGGGATTCGCCGTGACGCAAGAGAACGACCGTAGGCATATTGAGGAGTTCCTTTTTCGCTGCGATAGATTGCTTCGGGGCGTAGGCGCCTGCGGCGCCACCGTTGGCCTGCGGCGCCCCTCGCAATGACGATGATTAATATGTGCTATGACATTTAGTAATTTGGGAAGAAGAAGAACACGATGGCAAAGGCGGCCACGATGGCCCACTGCGTGATGCGCTTGACGCGGGCAGGAGCGGCCTTTATCCGGGCCCAGCCCCAGGCGAGCCCGTACATAAGCGCGATCAGTATGATCGTGGTCAATATCGCTTCAACGTACCCGAACGACTGGTGCACCCTGTCGGCGAATGTGAAGTACCCGTACTTGCCGTAGACCAGCATCAGGTGCGCGGTGTAGACCAGGAGTGACTCCCGGCCCATGAGCGCGACAACCGAGCGTGGAGAGACGCCACTGCGCCGCTCGTAGACAAACATGAGCACCAGCAGGAACACCACGAGACCCAGGCGGAGCATGAAGAAGCTGGGGCTGAACCTCCAGTAGTCGTAGTTCGGGTAGATCATCGCGGCCACGGGGTGGATCAGGAACGACGCTGCGATCACCGCGCCGCCGATCCACGTGAAGCGGGTCATCAGCGCACCGATCGTGCCCGACATCGGGTCTCCCCCACCCGCGTCCTTCGCCTTCAGGTAGTAGTACCCGCACAGCGCCCCCGCGAAGAGGAACGCCGACCAGGGGAAGACCGGGAAGAGCGAGTAATGGAGCCCGTTCATGTACGAGGCGAAGGGGACGGGCACGAACGTCCAGAAATCGACGCTCCAGACCAGCGGCGTCGCGAACACCACGGCGAGCGTCACGCCGATCATCGTCATGTAGAGCCGTCGCTCCGACCGCAGCACAAGGAGCATCACCTGGAGGAAGATGAGACTGATGGCGATGCACTGGAGGACGTCCACCTGCCAGAAGACCTGCCAGGCAAGCTCCCCCGCCTCGTACCGGAGATGGTAGTAGTTGAATTTCGGGATGTGGAGCCCGTACCCGATCAGCAACACGAACAGGAGCCGCCCGAGCTGACGGAAGAGCGGCGGACCGAACGCGAGGTAATCGTTGATCTTCCTCCGCGTGGTGACCGCGTAGGCCATCCCAGAGGCGAAGAGGAACGACGGTGCCACGAGCCCGTCGATGAACCTGAGCACCTCGAAGAACCACGTCCGTGTGATTGCATCGGGGAGGGTGGCGTTGAAGACGTGGGTCTGGATCATGACGATCACCGCCCACCCTCTCAGGAGGTCGATGAACTCGATCCTTTTACGGCCGGCAGCCTGCTGCATGGGGGAGCATTCGCGCGGAGGGAAGGCGAGCGCTTACTCGCCTATTTTTTCCTTGATAATCTGCTCCAGTTCGTCGAGGTCCACGGGCTTGGTGATGTACGCCGCGCCCCCAAGGTCCTTGCCGAACTTCTTGGCGTAGTAGTCGTCGACGCCGGTCAGAAAGACGAACGGGAGCGACTTGAACTGCCCGTCTTTCTTGATCTCCTGGAAGAGCTCGAACCCGTTCGTCCCGGGCATGACAAGGTCGGAGACAACGATGCTCGGCTTGAGATTGCGGATCTCCCGCATGGCCGCGTCCGCGCCGTCCACTGTGTGGACGGTGAATCCGCGGTTCTTGAGGCCCGTGCTCGTGGCCCTGAGGATCGAGGGCTCGTCGTCGACCAGAAGGACTACCTTGTCTTTGAGCATGGGGGAATATCCTGAATCCGGGGGAGAAAAGCAAAGAGGGCTGGATTGCTTCGCAATGACCTGAGATTGCTTCGTCGCAAAAGGCGCTCCTCGCAATGACGGGGGTGTTACGGGGATGAGAGACGGAGATGTTCACGGAGGAGATCAGCGGCGCGGTTGCCGCTCATGATCGCACCCTCGATCGTGGCGGGATACCCCGTGTCTGTCCAGTCGCCAGCGAGGAAGAGGTTGCCCACGGGCGTTTCCGCTCC
>Ga0335081_10003041_pt1 | contig 26357 bp, 22 predicted proteins | sample Lox_Sample_35_FD_206713 | JGI IMG/M metagenome (GOLD analysis project Ga0335081, IMG submission 206713) | Soil microbial communities from Loxahatchee National Wildlife Refuge, Florida, United States - Lox_Sample_3.5 | ecosystem: Environmental > Terrestrial > Soil > Wetlands | place: USA...
CGAGCACCATCCCGAGGGTTCGTATTACCTGGAGTGGTACGAGGGCACGAAGCGCATCCGCCTGTCGGTCGGGAAGAATGCACATCGCGGTTTTCGGGACTTGGCACCCAGATGCGGGGGAAATCATCCTTCAGCATCAGTTTCAGTATGTTCTCAGCGTCGCGGCGGTCATTCTTCTGCTTGCGCACCTTCTTGGCTCGTATCTGTGCCGGATCGCCGATCCACAGCTCGAAGTTCAGTTCGGCGAGCAAGCGCTCAAACCAACGCGACTGTCCGGTAGCCTCGATCCCCACGCGTACGCTGGTCCCTTGTTGCTTCAGCTCGCGGTAGAACTGCTCGGCCTCGGCGCAATGCGTCAGCCGCCGCTCTCCGCACTCTCCCGTTCCCGTATCCGCCCACGCGATCTGTTGCATGCTCGGGTGATAATCGCAGGCTATAATCAACATCTTCGGCCTCCTTTCTTCCCGAGCCTTTGGTCGCTTTAGCGCTACCAAATCTACTCGGGATCTGAGGAGGCCGACGACTTTATGAAATCAACTACTTTGACCGGGCATCCGCGCATCACGAGGCGCGCGTGCCACACGCCTAAATCCGCGTGACCAGCGAGAGTTCCTCCACGGAGACAGCATGGACACCGGGGATCTTCTCGACGAAGCTGCGGATCTTCCTCGCCTGGCCGCGCTCATCAATCTCGCCCTTGATGGAGATGGACCCGGCGTCGGCTGCAATCTCGAACTGCAGTTCGCAAGTATCGGGGTTCACCGCCAGTTTAGCTTTGACGCAGCTCGCCAGTGCGAGATTGTTGAGATCGGCCTGCGTTTCCCTTGTAGTCTGGTAACAACCTGATTCAGCCAGCAGGCAGATGACGTCGCAGGCCTCAACCAGTGTCATCTGCTCAAGGTTGAGCACCAGGTCGTACAGCGACGCGTCTGTCCAATCCACGCCGTAGAGAAAGCGCGCCCATTTCCGGCGGTCCTCATCCATGCGTTCGATGTAGGCGATCGCCTCCTTGCGGCTGCACTGGCGGCGGTATTCCACCATGGGTATGCGAAACTCCATCGGCGCAATGATGCGCGTGCGCAGCACGTGCTGACCCTTGCCGAGGAGCATATGTCCGGCAAGGCCGTCGTAGATGGTGTTGCCCCTGCGGATTTCCTCTGTCAGAGTCGCTTGGATTAAAGCGAGGTACACGTACTTGGTGCGTTGCGACTGGCCGAAAAACCTAGGGGGCTCCTCGAAAGCGGTGCGCAGGTCGCCTTGCGAAACGCCCCATTGCGCCGCCGCCTTGCCGACGATCTCGTCTCGGTCGATGCAGCGATACCCGAGCCGGCGCGATACCGCTGCGGCCAGCATCCTGGCGCCGCTGAACGTTCCCTGGGAAATCGTGATGATGGCCATGGCCGCCTCCTTCGCCCGCACGTCTGGGCATGAGAAGTCTCATATCACGTGTGCGGCCAGAAATGCGGTGATGGACCTCACCTGTGTGCGTGCGAATGGGCGTACCCGCCCGGCGGGCTCTTACAGTGAATTGGATCTACTGTTCACAACGGTTACGAGGAACACGCGCGCTATCTCCCCGTCAGGGATAAGCGCTCACGGATGTCGTTGGACGGATCACGGCGGAGAGGAAATCGAGAATTCCCAATTCCTCTTCGGCGCCACCCGAGCCGCTTGCGCCCGCCCCTGCCCGAGGTGGCATAGGCGTTGCCAGCCCCGTTGACACGCGCTTGCTAATACCCGAGAAGATCGCGAGCAACGCGAGTATGCACCGCGTCGCGGGCCGGAGTATTCGATGCAAACGTTCTGCGCTGAATGAACCAGGTCTGACGCAAACGTCTTCGAGGCTGTTGGGTTCCTTGCCGTATGCTGAAGGGCTGCAATTAATCATGGGCAGCGGTCGGACTTTCCACTTTTGCTTTTATCGAGCGAGCTAGTTCTTGCAGTTCGGCCGCCTTAGCCTGCTGCTGCGTATCTCGCAACAAAGATATATAGTCGTCAAGAACGTCCAGCACAGGCGGCTTATAGGTCCCATCAGGTGCGCGGCACTGGACTAAAGCTCGTTGAAAAGTAGCTTGTGCCTGTTTGTAATGTCCTTCCTTACGATCACAGTTCGCTAGTCCTATCAGGCTTTGGGAGTTTCCAGGGTGGTCCTTACCTAATGCTTTCTCGCGGATGAACAGCGAGCGTTGATACAGTTGACGGGCAATCGAAATGCTGCCCTCTGCCAAGCGAGCCTTGGCCACGCCATCGAGAAATTCAGCCAACTCCGGATTCTGTGGACTGGCGGCTTCCTGTATGTCGACAGCCCGCTGGTACAAGCCTCGAGCTCCAGCGTAGTCACCTGTTTGTTGCAGCACGCGGCCCAGATTGGCGAGGCCCGAAGCCAAGTCAGGGTGTTTAGGCCCGAGTGCCTTTTCCTGGATATGCACCACGCGTTCGAGAAGTACTCGTGCCCGTGTGAGATCTCCCAAGTCGGTGTAGACCACCGCAAGATTGTTCAAAGTCTGCGCCAGGTAAGGGTGTTCTGCTCCAAGCGCTTTCTCTCGGATAGCGAGCGTTTGTTCCCATAGTTGCCGTGCTTTTGCTACATCTCCTTTCTTATAGGCAATGGCCCCTAGACTGTTAACCGTGGTCGCTACATCCGGGTGGTCAGGTCCAAGCACTCTCTCACGTATGGCAAGGGCACGCTCAAGGAGGGTCTCTGCCTGGTCGTATTCTCCCTTGCTCCAATGAAGGTTGCCCAAGTTGTTCAGGCTGGATGCGACAAGAGGATCGTTCGGCCCAAGCAATCGCTCACGAATAGACAAGCCACGCTTCATTAAGGGTTCTGCTTTGTCATACTCACCTCTGTGCCACCAGACGCCTCCGAGACTAGCCATAGTAGCGGCCACTTCCAGGTTCTCCTCGCCCAGCAGTTGGCGTCGAGTGGTGAGCGCCGCCTCCAGCAACGGCAACGCCTGGTCGTACAAGCCCAGGCTGACATAAACCTGTCCCAAAGTGTGCATCAGCCTCGCCTGGACCAGTGGCTGCCCCTCCAGCTCGCGGTTGACCTTAGCCGTGCCGCGATCAAGAATCTCCCGGACGGTCACTGGGTTACTGCTGGTTCGGGTGGGATCCGAAACCTTGAAGAGGTCCACCAGAAACGTAGAAACCTGTGTAGCGGTCTTCTCCGCCGTAATAGCCTTATCGCGCTCACGGGCAATCCGCGCCGATAGGATCGTCATGGTCATCGCAAAACCGGCCAGTACAACGAGTAGCGCCGCACTGAAGCCGAACGTTGCCGGATGCCGCGCCACCAGTTTACGAATCTGGTAGACCGTGGTCGGCGGACGCGCCAGGATCGGCTGTTTGCTGAGATAGCGCTCGATGTCCTCCGCCAGCGCCAGAGCACTCTGATAGCGCTGACGCGGCTCCTTTTCCAGGGCCTTAAGCAGGATGGTTTGCAGGTCCTTATCGAGTCTGCCCTTTCTATTTCGTGCGAATGAAAGACGGTTCGGTGCCCGCGGTGGTTCCTCGCATATGACCCGCACTGCCCCGTGCGGAGCGCCTTTGTGCAACTGATAGGGCAGCTCGCCGGTCAGGAACTCATACAGCACCACTCCCAGCGAGTACACATCGCTCCGAAGATCGATCTCATCCGGATTACCACGGGCTTGCTCCGGACTCATGTAGGTCAAGGTGCCCTGAATCAGCCCAATTTCAGTCACGATGGTGGTGACGGCCACGTCGGCATCGGTGATGCGGGCCAAGCCAAAATCAAGAATCTTGATCTCTGGCAATATTTCTGAACTGGTGCCACTGCCTCGGTTCCCCGTGTCACTGCTGACGAGGATGTTGGAAGGCTTTAAGTCGCGGTGGATCACACCGCGCTGGTGCGCGTAGTTGACCGCCTCGCAGATTTTGCAGAACAGGCGCAGGCGTTTGTCTATGTCAGGCCCAGTCGCCGGCTCGCGATCTTGATAGTGCGCGTACTGTGACAATGGCATCCCGCGTACCAGTTCCATCGCAAAGAAATGCTCTCCCTGATCGGTGCGACCGGTCTCGTAGATTGCAGCTATGCTAGGGTGCTTCAGCCGAGCCAGAGCCTGCGCCTCGCGCTGAAAAAGCTTTACCGCATGTTCGTCGACGTAGGCTCCTCCTCGAATGACTTTCAGGGCTACGGGCCTTCGTGGATGCTGTTGCTCGGCCTCATACACCACTCCCATGCCACCTTCACCCAGCTTGCGAATCACGCGAAAATCGCCAATGAACCGACTCGTGCACGGTGACGAATCGAAACTCAGTGTGGACTCCTCTTGCGGCTCGGTATTCTGGGCGAGAGATTCAAGCTTGTCGTGGCGCATTGGCAGGCCCTCGTGGCGGAGCCACGTCTTCGCAGCCACCGCACTCACTGCCTTTTGAGCTGTGCGTCTTGGGTGACAGCGAGTATTCGCCGGTTTCAGATCACGGTGGAGGACACGGTGCTCCGTGGACGGCCACATTCTCAGCGCCTTGTCGCAAAGATGCAGTGATGGAAGTCACGCGAATGCGTGCTCATGCTAATTCTCAGTTGCCCGGTCCAGCGCAGGCTTCGCATGACTCTTTTCGCGGTTTCGTCGCGCTGCTCTGCATCGCTCGGCGACTGCCGGGCGAGCTTCTGGCCCAGGATGCGGCAGGAAAAGTGGGGCACTTTCAGAACGCGCTGTCTCCTATCCCCCGATCGGGTTGACGGGAGGAGGGAAGGAGAGGGTCCCAGAGCGCCCCCCGAACAAAAGGCGAACATTGTGTGGAACCCGCATAAATACTGCTCTCGCGCGTCGTTCGGGGGTGATGTAATGTGGCGAGGAGGTAGGAGCACTCCGTTGCGCGCTCTAAGGACCGCCACAAAAAGCGTTTTGCTCCCGTCAAAATGCCAACAGTTCCCGTGGCGTGTTCGGCGGCCCCCCCAACTCTGGAATGCAGCCTGTTTGCCGCGTATGATCTCCTCATCCTGTTATGCGGCAAATGAGACGGCTTCGCCGAAGAATTCGGCGGAATGCGCTTCGATTTCTACTCAGTGCAACAGTGCATTTTTGGCGGTTGCAAGTACGGGTTCGAACGCAAGTAGCCAGGACGCGCCATTTCCCTTGGGTCTTCATTCCGCCGTTGCTCGTTGCCACGATCGCCGGCCTTTTGGTGTACCGCCACCGAGTTCAATGGCACAAAGCGGGTGAAGCGCTCGCCACCACAGGGACGAGTACCCTGTCACAACTGGAAATTGCAGTAGGCGCGGCGATGCTCGGTGTAATTGGCATTGTGTTCTCGCTCAGTATTTTTTCAATACAGCAAGTGGCCGAGCGAGGCACTGCTCTCACGCTGAGAGAATACGCACACGATTGGGTTTTTCGTTTTGTTTACTGGATTCTTGCCTTCTTCGCCATTTTGGCAATGCTTAGTTCATTGCAGAACAGCAAGTCAGCTCTTTATCGAATTTGCCTCAACGTGGGTATTTTGGCCGCAAGTGTTCTCGTACTGAAGGTATATTTCAATCGAGTCATGAAATTCATTGATCCTGACTTCACGATTACGAAAATTGCAACGCGAGCCGGGAAATCGCTTCGGCAGATTCAGCGCGTCGAACGTGCGGTACAGGCGGAATTGCGTTATGCACGAGCAAGGAGACGCACATGACTGCTGCGCAACAAATGAAGTGGAAGGATTACAAATTTCACTTCTTCGACAGGAACCCCCAAATCTTTTCTGCGTTTGAGGTCGCGCTGGAAGAACTGCAATCGATGGTGTTTGATTTCTCGGAACGTAAGAAATACAATCTTACCCGCCACGCTTTGAATGAGTTATCTAATCTCTTGTTGGCTTACCTAATTGCACGCGATAACTCACTACGTGTGCCTACAAGTACGATGGCGATGTTTTTCCCATCTGACATTGGATTTGATCCCGTCCTCACGCGCCAGTTGGAGCGGTTCAAGGCACATGCAGCCCGTGGAATTTCTAATTCGGATCAGGAATTCGTCAAGCAGGTCGTATCGGTTCTTGCTGCCCTGAGCCTCCGCTCGTTGCAATCGCGCTCGTACTTTACTGAATACGGTGAAAATTCCGTCACCACATTTATATCTGCGTACTTGAATGGAAGCATTCGAGACGCTGCGTTGCGCGGACTTGACGATGTCGCTTTGGAGGGCGCTGACCATCTCAGGGATTTGTGCAAAGCACTCATCGAGAAGCAACTTTATATCAGTGCTCTTACCCAGGTTGGGAACCTGGAACAATTAGCAACCATAGCGGTTCTCAAGAAGAGCGATGTCGTTTTAAGCGTCGCCGTCCGTGGTCTGTCGGATTGTCTGCTGCACAATTGCACTCACGGGTATCCCGGTACTCACGTCACCAGCCACTTGCTCGAAAGTCTAGTGCGCGTTACAAACCTTCGTCTTGCCAGTCCGGTTGGTCTGGACGGCACAACGGTGTCCTTCTCGGTTGGGCCCTTCGTTAGCCCTACAGAGTCGTCAAGTTTCGCAGCGATAACCGTAGCCATGGCGAATGGGATCATTGAACTGTCGGGAGCCAATCAGCATGAGACAGCAAGCCGACTGCGGTCTCTATATGAGGAACTACATGATCAAGCATGGCTCAGTCTCGCTGAGCTTGGAATCGAGGCGGTGAAGAAAAATTCTTTCCTGTTGCATTACATCAATAGCACCATCGAGGAAGCGGTCAGGGCACACATTAACTTGGTGATCGTGTTGGATCGTCTGCCACGGATCGAGGAATCAAGTTGGGAAGCAGCCAGAGAACAGGAACATCGTGATGGATTCCGCGATGAAATTCGGCACAAAATCCGCTTGGAGACGACGGGAGTGTACTCGCGCATTGTTCCGGCGATGTTCGAACATCAGCAACTCACGTACCTTGAAGGCACGATCAAGGCCCAATGCCTGTTTGCATTTTGGGGATTACGTGTCCACATGGAGGACATCGCCAAGGACGCGATCGAAAGAATTTTCAAAGCCTGTACGCGACTGCAAGATCCGCAATACAAGGATGTCCTCGCGTCTTCCCGGCTCGCGATTCACATAGCCCAAATCGGAATTTATGCACTTGCACTGGAAGGCGAAGGGATTTTCAGAGCCGCCCTGGACAGGTACGCCACATTACAAAGGACGTTCCGAGAGCGATATCCGGACCGCCATTTCGTCGGTGAGTTCGAGTCTGCCCAACGTGAGTTGCTGGGCGAGCGGGAATCCGGTCGGATCATCATGGACCCGCACGACAGAGAATTCTTCTCAACTGTGACTCCGGAGCAGATACAACTGTTTTTTGCCTCTCTTTAGTCGCCTGTGAAAAAGAGACCCGCGCGGCACCCATCATGGGTGCCAGTCTGTGGACGGATTACATCCTCCACAAACGAGACTCCGCGAGTTATTTCTTCAGAGCTTTGTTTTGCAGATCGTGGATAGCCATCGTCAGCTTACGGAGAGAACGAGGCTTGATGGTATTGTTCCCGTTCTTGAAGTTTCTTATTGCGCACTCGGCAAGTCTGGACTGGCGGGAGAGAAGTTTGGTGGAAAATTGCTTTGCCTGTTCCCGGATTTCCGCCAGATATTTTGCGTCGAGTACTCTTTCGTACTCGCGGAAAGTCTCATCCGCCGGGTCCAGGGCTCCCGCCTCAGCCATCATGGAGAGAGCGGGGCCGCCCGCCCAGCGCGTAGATGCCTCTTTGCCGATGTAATGAAACTCGCCTGCGACGATATGCCTGCGCACAAGCAGGCCGATTGTCTGGCTCGTGCATGCGCTGCCGTTGGGTGTGCAAAACTTGCTCTCGGCTCGGGACAGAACGTGATCGATTTCGTCTTCCATCGTCTTGAGCGAAAGCCAGCCCGAAGGCTTAGATGAGGTGGATGAACTCGTGTCGTAAATGTAGAAGGTTCCGCCACTGACAACGTTGACCATCGGACGTCCGTCCAAATCATCGAGTTTTTCCGTATAGGGCGTGATGAAGTATCCCGTCCAGAGCAGGTCTGCTTCCTTTTTGGGGAATGGAACGGTCACGACAGTGAATGGACGGAGAACATCCTTGAAACAGCCAAGCCGTTCCAGGGCTTGAGGTGTTGTAATCGGTACCGTCATGACCGCTGGCTGCTTCAACCAGGGCGGCGGCCTATGTGGAATGCCTAGCTCTCGTGCGAGGATGAAATGCCATGCCTCGAAAATCCAGGGCGGCAAATCTTCTTCCCATTCTTGTCCTGTCCTTCGCTGCCACTCGGCAATACTGTAGGGCGCCTGCAAAAATCCCAGGCCGTGGCCGGACGGTTTGCGGACCAGCAGCGTGTTTCCATTGAGGTCGAACAGACAGTACAACTTCGCTGAGATGCAGTACGCATACAACTGCTGGCGTTCGCCATTCGGAGCGAAGTTCTCTTTTTCCAACTTGAGAAACGGAGTTTTGAGGGTATCGCGCCACGGGTTCAGAGCTTCAAACTGCTCTCGGAGACAATCCACTTCAGCCCGCGACAGTGCTCGGATGGCTGCGTTTCCGCTCGGCACTCGGTAGTCTTCGAGCCTGTGTGGTCCGCCCGCGCACGCAACCAGTCCGCCGTCTTTGTTTGAAACGATCATCGCGCTGTCGGTATCCATCGCCGCGATGTGGCCTCCCATGTCTCGCACGGCCCGCTCCAACATGGCACAGAGCAAATGCGAGCCGCCCGTCACGAGCGAAGCGATCACCGGGCAATAGAAGTCTGCGGGCTCTTCCCAAACCTCAACAGACGGAGTGAGGTAGTCCGCTCCCCCGGAAAAAACATGCAAGGGAGAAGGTGAATCTAAGTCTTTCACATCCATCCGGCAAAATATGCCGTAGGCGGCAGTGTTGGCCGCGACCTTCACTCCGCCCGCGAGCGTGGGGTCTCTCTTTTTCATAAGGTCGCGCAATTCGGCCAACTTGACGGCAAGGTCATCGCGGCGAGGATCTACTTCGAGTTGGTCATAAAGCTTCACCGGCTTCAGTCCCGGTTGCTCGCCATGTGGAACGAGCTTTATGGCTTCCAGGATCTTCAGCGGCTTGCCCGTCATCAGTTTTGCGGCGATTGCGTCGAGACCCGTGATCCAGACTGGCTGCGCTGAGGTGAGAAAATTCCATGCCAAGGTTGGTTCGGCATCATCTTTCCTGGCAAATTTGGCGCGCATGGGAACAACATCTTCGCAGGGCTGCACGAGCGCAAACCAGTGCATCTGCTTCCAGAATTCGGGCCGGCGACAGTCCTCCAAAGTCACGCGCTCCACCATCTCGCGCGCTTCGGCGGTGAAGTCGCGAAACTTCAGGCTCTCAGCGCACAATATTTCCCGGCAATCGAGCAGCTTGCTTACCGCCGGGAACTGGGCATGGAAATCGACATAGGTGACGGGCACGGGTGTCCGCGTGATCGTGCATTCCGCGCGGCCAGCGAAAAACGACTGCATGGCAATGCCATGGATTCTGTCCGGAATGGTGAACTTTTCCTGCGGCGGCTTGATTCCCATTGCGCAAAAGTAAGCGCTAGCCACCGTCGCAGGCGAATAGCAGCGTTCAGGTACCAGGCCAATTGAATGTAGGTGTGGGTCGAATTTCTCCTTCAGGCGATTGAGCAATTCCAATTCGCTGGCGACAGTCTTCAACAGGTGTTCGACTGCCGGTTTGGTTACGCAGGCATAATGTTTGCTCGCCTTGCTCGCCGGGACCCCGAAGATTTCACAGGCGGACGGGAGGGTATAGACCTCTCCGGTAAGAACGGCAGTCAGCGTCTTCAGATCGAGAACATGGACGTTTGAGATTTGTTGTTCCTCTTCTTCTTCGCGCTCTGCATCCTTTGTGTGGAACTTATACCTCAACAGCCGATAAATGGCCTTTGTGGCATCTATGCTTTGAATCGAAAGCCCGGGTTCGAAGCCGCTGGGACGCATCTTGCCCGTCCCCTTGTCGGGGAACAGGCGGAAATAGAACGAGAACGCGCGCCGATGTTTCAGCGAGCGGTTCGACTTGACTGCAATCCGGCTGATTTGGAACGGGGCGTCATAGGCAACTATCCGCGCTCCGGCCTTCAGGTACTTCAGGAACACCTTGCGGCGGAATTCTTCTATGCTTCCAAGCTCGAAAGAGCTACCCGCCATAAAGCGCCTTAGCACCAGCGCTTCCTCTGGGTGGCCGTCGCGGCAGAACAGACCAATTTCCTTCCCCACTTGCTTCCCATCTCTCCGTTGGGCGCAGATGTATGCCCCGAAAAGCAGATCCTGCTTTTCATCGGCGGTGGTCACGCAGTGGAAGATAAGAGCGTCCTCCGGCTCCGTTGCGTGTCGGTCCGTCCAGCGTTCCTTTTGGGGTTCGACCGGGATCGTATGTGCGCGAAAATAGAGGCCAAGCTTATCGGCCATGTTGATTGGCGTTCCCTTCTCCGCCAGACCTGCTCGGCGATTCGGGCTCCAAAGCCTTCAGCTTCTCAGCGCAAAATTCCAGTCCCTCAGAAAGCTTGTCCACAGCCCATGCGATGGCCCGCGCGGTAACCGCAAGCGAACGCAGGGCCATCTCGACCGATTTGATAGGATGGGATTGCTTCTTCATTTCCGCACCAGCAGCCAAGCGCTCTTCCGTCAACCAAGCGTGATGAAGTTGGCATTCTTCTACGGTCACGTGAGGGATGTGGTTGTGTCCGCCGATATGATCGGCTTCAAAGCAGAAGGGGCAAACCTTCCTCGGCGGACGTACCTGCTGGCGGGACGTGCGAAGAACAGTCTTGGCTGTGCGCCCGATCATCGCGCGGGTCCTGTGCTGGCGTACAAATTCTCCACCTTCAATTCGTCAGCGTTTGCCATCTCAAGAATCGCGGACGCATCGGCGAAAAGCTCCTGGCCAGCAACACGCACGCCGCGCCACTTGGCCTCAAAAGCGTCGGCGCTCACCTTGCCACGCAGAAGGTTGTCACGGTCATGAAAAAAATCGGAGAGCTTGGTTGCGTCCTTGGAGCTGCGAGTGCGCACGGGCACGTCGCCGAAAGACGTCGGAAACATGAGTTCACGTACACGCCTGTCACCCTTGCTCGGACGCACTGGCTCACCACCAGTGCCGCCGAGAAGGTCGCGGCCTAGATACCTGTGGGCCGTGCGCGTATCAAGGCGATGCTTGCGCAACAGCTTGCTGTATGAGGCTTCGCCACGACGCAGGTCGGAGAGCAAGTTGAGGGCGCGTTCGCGTGTGGCTTTCTCGCGCGCAGTTAGGCTTGCGTAACGCGGTGAGCGTGGGTTGACAATTCGGCCCTTACGTTTTGCGTTAGCCCGCTTGCTGGCCTTCTCTTGCCATGGGTTGCCCCGGCTGGAGTCTTGGTTTGGCATGCAGGTATTCTACGGCCATTTTTAGGATAGCCCGCGAAGCAGCGATTCCGTATAATGTATTGTTGCTACGTCTGTTACGCCAAATATTGTGGCATTTCCCTGGTTTCTACCGTATAATTTAAGCGGTAATTCAAGGAACCGACCGCATAAATGTCTAAACGCAAAAAAGCGGTAGAAAGGCCAAACGAACCACTTGACACGTTTTCAGAAAGACGACGTGGCAGGGGTCGGCCCCCACTGATGAACCCGTCGGAAATCGTAGGTCGGGCGCAAGCCTACCGAATGATTTTGGATCAGGTGTGGGACCGACTGTGGCCGCTGCTTGCAAGAGCCACCAGCCCAGAGGACGTGCGTACAGCGTTCCATGAAGGAGCCAGTCCGTATCAGAGGGGGGAGCTTGTGGGTCGGCCCGAGTTGGCACTTAGCGTCTTACGTGAAAGGAAATTTCCCGAGAGGCGGGAGACGCGTATCAATTTCTTGGCAGATTCTCTAGCGGGCGTCGGCATCGTCACACCGCGTCGCTCTCGTGACATTTGCGCGCAATGGACAGCGAAAGAGAACAGGGCCGAGAAGGCTGGTCGCATTGTCCGTTACGAGTATTGGGTCGAATGCTCTTGTGGGTATGAGGGGCGGTCCCAGCATCATGCGTGCCCGAAGTGCGGAGCAGTGATTAACCTTGGTTCTATTTCCGCTTTGAGTCCTACTTTAAGTGGCATCGACATGCATTGAAGCGAGATGACAAAGCGGGCCTGCCGCTGTTGGAGCAGCGGCAAGCCCTAACCACCACCAGGAGGTACCTCTCCGATGGCAGCTACAGAAAAACTACGTCAATTCCCCGAGCCCCTTCAACCCAGGAACGGCGTCATCACCCTCTTTGGCTACGGGATCACCGTGCGCGTAGATCGCGGTCACCTCATCTTGCAGGATGGGATCGGTTCGGCCCGCCGCGAAGCCCGACTCCCCCGCGTCGGGCATGGGTTAAAACGCCTAGTCGTGATCGGTTCTGACGGCATGGCATCGCTCGCGGCCCTCCGCTGGCTAGCAGACCAAGAGGCTGCATTTGTTCTCTTGGAGCGAGACGGCACTGTGCTTGCCACAACCGGGCCGGTGCGGCCTTCGGACGCGCGCCTGAGGCGCGCTCAGGCTCTTGCTCTTGGCAATGGAGTCGGCCTGGAAATTTCCCGTAGACTGATCGACGCCAAGCTGCAAGGTCAAGAGCGGGTTGTGCGCGAGCGGCTGAATGATCCGACTGCGGCACAGGAGATCGCCGCGTTTCGAGAGAAGTTGTCAGCGGTTGACAACGTCGATGCGATCCGGGTCTTAGAAGCACACGCGGCGGGCGCGTACTTCTCAGCGTGGCACGACATCCCCGTCCTCTGGCCGAAGCAGGACCTAAAGCGCATTCCCGCTCACTGGCGGACTGCTGGGAGCCGACGCTCGCCGCTCACGGGCGGACCACGATTGGCCGTCACGCCCGTCCAGGCCATCTTAAATTACTCGTTCGCCTTGCTCGAATCAGAGACCAGGGTCTGCATTTGCGCGCTCGGTCTCGATCCAGGGCTCGGGCTCGGGTTACACCGTGATGCTCCCAGCCGCGATTCTCTCGTTTTCGACGTTCTTGAGCCTGTACGCGCCGACGTGGAAAGTTGGGTGTTGAACTGGATCAAGCGTGAACCGCTACGCAAAGCGGATTTCTTTGAGACTGCGACTGGAAATTGCAGGCTTATGTCGGGTTTGTGCGCCAAGCTCAGTCAGACCGCACCCGTCTGGGGGAAGCTCGTTGCGCCTTGGGCCGAATACGTGGCGCGTTCACTCTGGGGCAGAACATCTCAGTCCAAGGCTAGCCGCTCGCTGGCTACACCGCTAACCCAGCGGCATCGTCGCGAAGCCAAAGGACAGCCGTCCTTCCCGACGATTAATGTTCCGAGACCGGAGCGCCTGTGTCGCGGCTGCGGGACACGGATTCCGAGCGCAAAGCAATTTTGTGCCACATGTGCCGTCACCGAGACCCGCGATAACTTTGATGTTGGCAGGAAAGCCGCTCATACCCCCGAGGCTCTGGCGAAACGTGCTGAGACACAGCGAAAGCAACGAGAGGCAATCAGGAATTGGAATCCCTCACAGTTGCCCGTCTGGTTGACGCGTGGCGTTTACGTGAAACAGGTGCAACCGGCTCTCGCGCGGGTTAAGAAAAAGGTAATTCAGGACGCCATCGCGGTGAGCGAGATGCACGCCCACCGTATTAAGGGCGGTACATGCGTCCCGCACCCACGGCACTGGCAGGCGCTGGCACGGCTTATAGAAATTTCAGCCCGATATTCACCATGAAATTAACCTGAGAAACGGCCCGATGCTGGCCTTATCTGGAAGGATAAATGGCTTGTTGAGTTCTGATTCCGTCTGACGAGTGAGTGCATTCAACTGTTCTCCTGCAGGGAGCGGCAAAACGCGAGTGCGAGCTTGTTTGATCGGCTACTCGTCGCTTCACGAAAGGAGCTTAACCCCGCCTCTTCCGGCGAAAAAGATGCAGCCAGGAAGATCTCGTTGCCAAGGTCCATCGGCTTGGGGCACGAGGCTTGCCCATGCAACGGGCAACGTCTCGCCGCTAGAGATTCTAGAAAGTAGGTTTTCTAGAAACTTCGAAAATCCCATCCCGTTCCGACAGACTGTCATAACAAGATTCAATGGTTTCCCGATAGCTCTGAAGCCTTTGATGTAAGCATCTGCGCTGTTCTCGTTTGCAATCCAAAGGACCTTAACGTCCCTCTTACAACACCTATTTATCAGGTCGCTGCCCGTGAGAGTGGCATGGGTCCAGTCAACCGGCGCTCCATCGGGGGATATGTTACAAAACAGATGAACAATGTCATATCCCGCTAAAGTTCCTCGGAGACCCTCGATTGTAGAGCAGGGGACCGCATTGACGTTCCGGTAGTGCCGCAGGTAAACAGCTAGGTCCACCTCAAACGCGTCTCGAAACCGGGGATCAAGGCTGCAGACTAGCACCTTAGAATCAGTGATGATTTCCTCGGCACGTTTGGCGAACAAGCCCGTGATTGTCAATGTCATGTCCGAATCTTAACAATTCAAACAATTGTTAACACTGCAACGCTTGTTTCACGGAGGTGAGCAGAGGCCAGATGGAGCATTTCGTTGTTGGCTCCAAGGGCCAATAGATACTGCGCCGCGTCCCTCCAGCTCTGAAAGCGAAGAGCAGGTACCATACGTTGCTGGCCACGTCTAGGGTATATCTCTGTCGGCAGACCGATATCCGTAATGTCCACAACTACTACAGTGTGGGATAGGGAGTGCAAAAGAAAACGACATTTCATAGCTCTTAGGCCTTATCTCCTACTTGCGTCAGCGCTCGAAGCAAACAGGAGACCCGATTCGTAACTCCGGTCAGGGCACAGGGTCAACGAAATTAATGACCAAATTGGTTACATACGGATTATTGGCAAGTGCCGGCAGTTCGTAGTTGAACCAGACGTTCCCAAAATTCGTGAATGGTGCATTGGAAAACAATTGTATCGTCCCCCGTGCTGAATTTGCGAAGGCCTCGGACGCCGCCTCTACCGTCATGGTTCCATTCTCAATGGCTTGACCAAACTCGGTCATGCCAATCATAGTACCGTTGTTTAATGCTGACCATGCCTCTGCGGCCGCCTTTGTACCTGGTCCAGAATAGAAGACATAGCTTCCGCCAGTGCCGGCGGCAGCGGCCTCCGCAGCGGGCCCAAAAGCGATCGACTGCGCCGCTGCTCCGAGTGCGGGGATGCCCGCCCCTATAGCCCAAGGGCCAACTATAGCCGCCCCGGTCCCAATCGCTGCTCCGTTTACCCATACCGCCGTGGCGTTCCAGAATGAGGCCATGCCTGGCCCATGGAACAGCGCCATGCCTGGCGTCTGCACGTCCCCGGACATCACCCTGTACGCTGGGCCTGGAATTTTCACCCGTGGCGGGCCGCCCGATGGGTATGTAAAGATCGGAGTGGCGACTTGCCTGTTGCCGCAGCAGAATGTGAACCCGCTATCGTCGTCTCCCTCGTCACCGAAGGGACCTCCAAACGAGAGCGGACCAACGATCGACGCACCGAGTCCGTTGAAGATAAACGCAAAGTCAAAAACATAGGCGTAGGGATCGTAACTGTCCAGCCCGAGCGGGTCAATCATGTTTAACGGGCTGTTGCGCACGTATGCGTAGCGATTCCAGCTCTGCGGGTCGGCGGGGTTGGCCGCCGCCAGCCGAGCCGGGTCGGGTGAAATCCACCGCCCGTACTGTTCAAGCTCACGCGCTGGGGCGTCGTAGAGGCCGTTCGTGGAACTGGGTTCGGTGTTCTGGTCGTGGCTGGCATACGAGCGGTCGGGAGTGCTAAGTTCGGCGTACGTCTCCCCATAGGGCGCATAAGCCCCGCTGTAATACATAGTCTGACCAACAGTCGAGGAAAATCTCGCGCTGCCCAGCCAATCGGGGTGACGCCAGTGGCTTAGAGTCGTGCCTTGGTAAACGGCCCTTGCTCCCCCCGGCAGAGGCACGAGTACTTGGGATACGGTCTGCCCGTTCATCAGGGCCAGCTTGCCGGCTGGACCGTATACCACCTCCGTACAAGCGCTTTGGGTACAACGCATCGCAGGTCGTCCGAACGCATCATAGTATATCTGCAACCAGCTGCTACTGGCATCAATGATGGTGGGCTGATTGTAGGAGCTCCAGAGATACGTGTGGAAGCTGTCCGCCAAGGTGTTCCCGTTGGCATCATAGCTGGGAGTGTAACCGCCGGGAAGCTGTGTCATGCGGTTGGTCGTAGGTGAATACGTCGGCAGCCACGAGGCATTGCCGCTCTTGGAAATGTTGCCGTACCGGTCGTAGGTGAACGTCTGCGCCCAAATTGCCCCGCAGTTGGCGTTGGCGATCCGGGATAGATCATCGTACAGGTAGTTGCACGTTTGCGTGTCAGACGAGTTGAACTGATTCGTGATCGCAAGTTTTCCCAGCGATCCATTCGGATTCCACGTCAGCAGCCCGATGTCCGTTTTATATGGCGATCCGACAGTGAATTGGTACACCGTCATGCGGCCCGCCGAATCATAAGCATACGAACTGGAATCCCCCGAACCATAAGCTAACTTCGTGACCTCATTAGAGGCATTATAGGTCGTCCAATTCAGAGGACTGGTGCTTCCGCCACTAACACCGTAAATCCGCCCCTCAGGATCGAGAGAATAGGTAAAGCTGGGTAACGACAGGCCGTACAATGGAGTCAGAGTCTGGAGACTGCCATCTGTATAATATGAGAATATGGACTGGTAAATTCCGTACGACACTGACTCCGCTGAGTAGCTATTAACAAGTTCTCCGCGTGGGCCGTAACTCATAGCATTCCACGTTACCTGGTTGCTGCTATTTGTGTTGGTGCAAGTCAAGTCCGCTCCAGTCCACGCGTATGCCAGGCGTCCCTTGGTATTGGAAAGGCTCGTACCCTGTCCGGTGCCGGAGGGGACGCTCGCGGCATCGTATACGAAACATTTTGAATACGTATTATTGTAGGTGTATGGTCCCGATACAGGGAGTATCGCCGTAAGCCGGTGGAGGTTATCATGAGAAAAGCACGTGACGTTTCCAACGGCGTCAACCTTCTTAACAAGATCGCCCGGGTAACTGCCGCAAGTCGAATCTGAGTCATACGTGTACGCAAATCCACCGGCAGATTCAGGATCACTTCCACTCGTTAAGCGCCCTATGGCATCATAGGTGAAATTTCTACTCTGAGAACCTTGGTACACCTCTGTTAGATCCCCGAGAGAATCGTATTGGTAAGTCGTCAGGAATCCTGTAGATGGCTGATTCTGACCGCAAGAGGTTCCCCCATTGGCAGTGCTCGTGATCTCGCAAACCGAGGTCAGCCGACCGAGGGCGTCATATTGCAGCTGCCGCTGCTTGAGATTGTCTCCGGCGGACGTGTTAGGAGCAGGGCCGACGGTTATCAGAACATCGTTATTGGTGTACTGATACTTTGTGTACCCGCCGTCATAGTTTGTAGTTTGCAAGATGCGACCCAGCGCATCATAGCTCGTAGTCAGGCCCGGACCGGAGGAATTTGGCACGCCGAGCCCAGCCACATACGGAAAGATGTTGACGTACTGCATCTGCGACACATAGTAGTCGGTTTCCGTTGAATTATAGTTGGAAGAACCGGGTCCCTGCTGCACCTGATTCAGGTGAGGACGTCCTTGGGAATCGGTGGTTATAGTGTCCGCGTGAACAGATTGTCCACCATTGAATGTCTGCGAGACCGTCATCGAGGTCGGCGTGTAGCTTGCAGTTGTGACGTTAGTGAGAGGGTCCGTAATCTTCGTCCAGCGAAAGTAGGGGTCGTTGTGTGCCGTAGTTGTCACGGCTCCGTTGGGATCAGTAATGGAGGTCGGCACGGCACCATAACAGTCCCACTGGATGGTGTAGGATAGGTTTTGAGAAGAAATGGTTGCAGGGAAGCTATCGCCGCAGGCCGAATCAGTATATGTTGTGGTTGCTCCGTTGACATCCTGGGACGTATAAACTTGACCTGAATCGTAATAGTGTATCGTTTGCGACAGGGAGGAAGACCCTTGCACGAGACTACTGATTGTTGTCGGATTCCCGCGAGGAGATGTTAGCGGCGGTCCTAACTGATTAGCACCCGATGACTGCAGACTATATTGATCATAACTGTAGGTAGTCTGCTTTTGAATAGTCCCGCCACCATTCTTAACGGTCACTGAAGTAGGCCTATCCCACGCATAGTAACCACCGATGTCGGCTTCCCGCAAGAGCGCACCGGCTGCGTTGGTTCCGAAGTCGTATTCCATGACCTTCAGGGGAGCGCCAGAAAGATTGTAGGTAAGGTCGGTTTCGGCCCAGAATGAAGAGACCACGTCCAGGCTACTGTCAAGGGTCGCATTGAGTTCATGAGTAATGCCAATCTGTGTAAAGGGCGTCTGCAGAGTACATGCTGAATTCCACCAGGTGCAACCGTTGTAATATGTTCTGGACACCAGAAGCGGATTGGTCGCGCCAACACCCTCGCCCGTGGGCCACACTGTTGTTTGGAATGGCACATTAGCGTCATTTCCCGCGCCGCCAAACTCGAACAACGAAATCGTCGAGCTTGGGTCCTGGACACGCGTTGCGGCTTCGTTGGCATACAGATAGTTCCATGTGCCATCCGGTGTGATTCTTTGTAGGCCATCGGAAGTCCCATCCACGCACCAGGTGTCAGGGCCATTTGTCGGAGAAGTGTCGGTAGCGTTAAGAAGATACTGCGCTGGGTAGTTGTAGGTATAAACAGCTCCGGTTGGAAACTGGACGGTGTGCATGCGGCCGGTAACGGAATTGGGGAAACCGGGCGTCGCTTGATAGGTGAAGAGGTATTGCGACTGGTCGGGCAATGTGATACTGCTCACGAGCGAGACCTGCGTGGCAGGATACTCGATGAAGCCCGCACACCCACTATTTGTTTGGACGGTGTATGGGGAGTAATTTACCGTCACCGTGGATGGCCCTCCCTGCTCGTTCGTGTATGTGTAGGTTATAGAGTTGGACTGTGTCGAAACGGTGAGTGCAGGAGTCGTGCTTGATTGGGTGTCGTAAAAGGCGGAGCCGTTGAAAGTAATCGTGTTTCCATTGCTGTCAGTGAGTGTGCTAGAGTTCGCGGTTGTCGTGAGCGTGGTACCGGACCGCGACAGGATGGTGGCGGAGACGCTGGGCGTGGTCTGCGCCGTGATCTGGTATCCCGAGCCGTCTTTGGTCAATACTCCATTGACAGAGGTTCCTCCACATCTGCTATCGCTCCACAAAGTCACCGGAAAGTTGTGAGCCGTCCCCAGGGTGTCGTAATAAGCCCACTGCGTATACATGATTGCCAACGGCACGGCGCTACACGTTCCGGGTTGAGTTTGCTGGTAGGTGTAGTACCCTGCCAGTTGAGTCTGTCCTACCGGTTGCGTTTCGGTTGACCAGCCCCAGTTGGCGACGGGTTGCCACCGCATGCCAGACCAGCCCAAAACAGTAGAATAGGTTGGATACCAGATCCAACTGTTGTAAGCTAGGGCGTAACTTAAGTTTAGGCCGCGGCCCGCACGCGAAAACACTGGGATAGTGATGTTTATATTAAGATTGCCGCGATTTATGGCGTCGAGCCCTCCCTCACTAAAGCTGCCAAAGGTAGTTATGCCGGTTTGAGGTGGGTCGCAATAAACAGTGCCTCCTGGATTGCTATTGCAAAGGTTTTGGCTTTGGCTCCAAACGAACCTGGCCGGAATACACAAAAGCATTAAGATGAGAAGAAATCGGCGGTCGCTCATTGCTAACCTCACTTTTACGTGTTCAGTCACCGAATTTGGAAATCAGAGTCGGAGAAGCCGGAGTTCAGGGTGATGCTGCTGAACGAGATCGTCAGACAAGTTCCTCCATCGACGAGTTCCTCTATTTGCATGGGCACCTGAGCGCCATTCATCGATTGATAGTTGCTAAATCGAATCTCGATTGGAAAATTGACACCGGCATCATTGTCCGGGTGACCCGCGAAGGCAACAGCAACGGGCAAGGTCGAACTCGAATCTATATAAAGATCAATAGTGCTTAGTCTTTGAACCAGGGCTGTGACTGCTGGGTCTTGACCGCTCAGGTGGCGGGAGGCGCGCAGGTGCTCGACTGGCACTCCGCTTCTGGTTTCATGCCCCAGGTAAGATAGAACCATTAGCGGATCAGAAAGCATGGAGACTACTGAGACAGGCGGAAAGTACCAGCCCGCATCTACCCAACTATTGTGAAGTGGAGCACGATGGACCACCTGATCGGGTCCGAACCAATAGTGCTTGGGAGCGCCGGTCTGTGTATTGTGAATCTCTGTAAGCTGCCCTTTCGCCAGGCCCAGATCTAGTCGAGTTCCCGTGGCAGAGCGAACCTTGAGGACTGCACTCCCACTGTCGGTATCGGTGCCGACGGTTCGCTTGGCCGTTCCGGTAAGAGTCGCGCCAGTAAGCATCGTTCCGCTCGTCATGGAAGCTAGCGAACGAGCAGCCAAGCTAAGTGCCTTTGGATCGCCGCCCGGAGAGTTCTGATTTTGGGCGTGTACGATGACGGCACATACGACCCAGAGTGTACAAACACCAATCCTCGTGATCCGGCTCATAGCCTCTCGCCTCCTATGTAGGACTGCTCCTTCAGTGTCCCCCGCAAAAGAGATTTAGGTTTGTTACCTTGGCTGCGCGTCGTTTTCCGCTGCTACGTGAATTTGGCCGGTAAAAGTAGCCGCGAACTCTTGGTTGTCAAATGAAAACTCTGTTTTGTTCTGGTTTCAGAACATGCGGTTCAAACAGCAGAAGCGGGGGGACTCCGTGTAGCGAGCAGATAGCGCTCGTAAGTGGTTGGCATCTAATACGCAAGCAGCGATATGTCAAACTCGCAGGAGCGCGAGGCGCAGTCGGCTTCGGCTCTTAACCATCCCAATATCTGCACGATTTATGAAATCGGGCAGCAAGACGGCCGCCCTTTCATCGCCATGGAGTTTCTGGATGGGACGACGCTGAAGCACCGCATCACGGGTCGTCCGCTGGACACTGGGACCGCACTCGACATCAGCATTCAAATTGCCGATGCGCTCGATGCTGCGCACAGCGAGGGAATCGTTCACCGCGACATCAAGCCTGCCAACATCTTCATCACCAAGCGCGGGCAGGTTAAGGTGCTGGATTTCGGGCTGGCGAGGTTATACGCATAGCAGATACCGTCGTCAGAGATGCGGGGCGGGCGGACCACAGTGATACCGGCTGTATCGGCCGGCACTAGCTGCTTCCAGAGCTGGCTGCGCCCGGTACCAAAAACGATTGCATAGACGTTGGCGGGCAGTTCGTACGGACGGTAGACGTAAATCACCGCACCGTGTGTTCCTGTCCCATCAAGAATCTCGGAAACGATCACCAACAAATGATCTGGTAAAGATCGCAGCACGAGAGACTGCGACTGGGTCGTACTTCGTTCTCGTCGAACTGCGGTATCGACCATCCTCTGTTCATCGACTGTCACTGATTTCCTCCGTTCACTTCCATTGCTTGGTACAGCACCACGCGCAAATCAGCAAGCAGGTCGAAGACACAGAAGCGTCTCTTTTGCGTTAAGCGATTTGACCGCAGCCAATCGCGTGCCTCGTTGAGTTCTCTAAATAGCCTTTTAAGCTCCTCCGTGTCGATTCGGTAGCGCTTGCCATTAAGCCTTGCGATAACTTCTGCTGCATCGTGTCTTGACATATGTCCTTTCCCTTTCTGCTCGTCTCGCACAGCCCGGGCTGTCGATGGTTCAAAAACGGGGGAGCGTCGGCCCTGCCCCAGCAGATGTACGGTTCACCTCAGCGGGGCGCTCGACGCTATTATTGTGATGGCCTCCTCTGGCGCGACTGGATAGAACTCCCCTTTTTCAAACCTCCTCCAAACCGTTCGTCCGCCCGAGAAGCCTACATATAGGGCAAGGTCATCAAAGACCGTGACACCGGCGTGGGTGCCACACTTACTGCACTTGAATCTGAAGTTTGACAGCGTTCCATGCCCAATACCCACTCCTAAGCCTTTTGCTTTCTTGCTTGCCATTGTTGGTCTCTCCTTAGTTTGTCTATACCCGTCGATCCTTGTGCCGGGCGTCACGCACTACATCGTGAGCAGCTCTTGTCGTTCTTTTAACGACACCAGACTGTCTCGCCACAACGGCTGCAGAGCGGGACCTGGAACTGGAGGTCCGCCACGTCATTACCGCGCCTCCACGTACTGAGCGAGCACATTGGGATCCAGGACGCCCGCCGGATTAATTGTGAGAACAGTACAGTGTTGTGAGAGCGGCCGTGGAATGATGGTGGCCAGGGACGGAATCGAACCGCCGACGCCAGCCTTTTCAGGGCTGCGCTCTACCATCTGAGCTACCTGGCCACTTGCTGAGTCACAGGCTTGGGGCGCCTCGCGCAACAGCGGTACCGGCGTAGAGGGGCGCCGCTCGGCGAGGCGAGCAAAAGCAATTATAGCAATCCTCTTCCCTCCTCTCCAAAACTGGAAATCGGCGCGCTCCCGCGTTCTCCGAGCGGTAGCAGAGCGAACCTTGCGAGGCATCCGGTGAGCACGCAGGGCTGTGCTACACTGCGCGCAATATTCGAGGTTGAGGACGGGCTGATGGCATTTGGAAAATTCCTCTGTTTTGCTCTTCTGATTGTTTCCCTGGTTTTCATCATCAATGCGCAAGCGGCGGCACAGAACACTCCAGCGCCCGCAACCGATTCCTCCCTGCCGCAGGCAGTGCACAATGATGTCACCCGTCCGGCAGAGACTTCTGCGGCCGTTCCCGACCGCGCACCCAAGGAAACCGCGGCCCCGCCTGATCTCGGCGCGCCCGTGGCGCCTGGCGCCTCGGCCTCGGCGGTGCGGATCACGGGCGGCGATCTACTGACCTTCAGTGTTTATGGCATACCGGAACTGGCGCAGGATGTCCGCGTCGGCAATGGGGGAGATGTTTACCTGCCGCTGATCGGGTACGTCCAACTGGCGGGCCTGACGCTCGATCAGGCCCAGACGGTCATCGAGAACCGCCTGCGCGAAGGCGAGTTCGTCAAGAATCCTCACGTCATGCTGTTCCTGAAGGATTACGTCAATCAGTCTGCGATTGTCACCGGCGAGGTTAACCGCCCGGGCGTGTACCCCATCATGGGCTCGCAGCGTCTGCTTGAGGTACTGGCGGCAGCCGGAGGACTCACTCAGCGCGCCGGCAAAACCGTCACCATCACCCACCGCGACCATCCCGACGAACCCGTGAAGGTCGATCTTCCCGCCGACCTGGAAAAATCGCCCAAGGACAACATCGAGATTTTGCCCGGCGACACGCTGCTGGTGAACCGCGCCGGCCTGGTCTACGTAGTGGGTGAGGTTCAGCGGCCGGCCGGCATTGTGATGGACAACTACGAGAAGATGACGGTCATGCAAGCCATTGCCCTGGTGGGCGGGCCCACCTCGGTGGCGTCCATGAACAAAGCGCGGCTGATCCGCACCACAGCCACGGGACGCGAGCAAATGCCTCTCAAGCTGAACAGCATGCTCGCGGCCAAGCAACCCGACATCGATCTCAAGCCGGAAGACATCATCTTCGTGCCCAGCAGCCTCACCAAGAAAGCTGCCAAGCGCGGTGCGGAGAGCGCCCTTACTGTCACCCAGACCCTGGCCATCTATCACCCATAGTCCTGCCGCCGGGCCCTGCGGGACTTGCAAGACATGTAGGCAATGGCGTTCTATGATCGCAATAGGAGAACGCCATGAAGATCGCATGTTTTGCAGTGTTGGGCGTGGCGCTGGCGACGGCCAGTGTGGGGCTCGCCCAGGACCGGCCCACCTTGGCCGCTCCCGCCAACAGTCTCTATGTAGGAGCGGACGGCAAATACGAAGCTGCACCCGACACGGCCGTCTTCCAGTTCAACATCTCAGTGCAGGAATCCAAAGCGCAAGCGGCTTACCAGCGCGCCGCCGAAGCCGCGGAACAGGTGCGGCAACTGCTCAGGTCCAACCAGATCGATCCCCAGAGCGCCGAAATCGGCTTTTTCGCCCTGCAGCCGGTTTACGACTATCGTGATGCCAAGCGCAAGCTGGTGGGTTATCGCGTGAACACCAGCGTTTCCCTCAAGCTCAAGGATTTTGCCAAGGTTGGGCCGATCGTCGGACAGTTGTCGGACCTGGACGTCACCGAGAGCCAGACGCTCAACTACACCGTGGAGAACCTCGAGCCGGCGAAGGCGCGCGCGGTCGAGGACGCTTATCACAAGGCACATGAGGAAGCTATGACCCTGGCGCGTGCCGGCGGCCGCAGTCTGGGCGAGCTGTTCTACGCGTCGGTGGACGTCCAGACCGGTGGCGTGGTCGTGCCCATGCCAATGATGGCAGCCCGAGCCATGAGCGCTGTCGCTGGCCCGCCACCGCCCACGGCGGAGTTTGCGACCCACAAAATCACCATCACGGCGCACGTCAACGCGCTCTTCCTGCTGAAATAACCGGGCTAACGTCCGGCAAACAGGCGGGAGAGCACACCGCGAGGCCTGCCGGCAGCCAGTGGAAGTTGAGCGAGAATGGCCTCGATTTGCGGGAGAGCCAGCGGCGGTGTGTCTTTGCGCAGGCGCACCAGTTCCTGAAAGGTCGTGAAACGATCGATGCAGTAAAAGCAATTGCTCATGTGCCCCTCCGCCAGTTCACGTTCTCGCCAGGAGAGCTGGCCGTTCACCAGGTTGTTGAAGGTCTTGAGCGGCACGCACGAGTCGGTCTTCGACTGCTCGGCCATTTCCATGAGTCCTGGTGCGGACAGGGTGAGCGCCTCCGGCGGCGCCGCCGGGAGAAGCGTCCGCAGCCGCTCGCCGGCGGCGCGCTGCACGGTCTCGGCCGTGGCCGCGGCATTCATCATGGTGGCGGCGATGCGCGGCGCATCGTAGCCCTTGATGAATAACCACAACAACTCCCGTTCCAGCAGCATGAGATCCTGCATGATGGCGCGCAATTGGTCGAGAGAAACAAGCGGCGGGGCGGCGGTAGCGCCTTGGGAAATCAACTGCTCGCGTCCGTAGGCGAAAACCAGATCGCGGAAGGCCATCATGAACTCGCGCTCATTGGTGAAGCTGAGGCCGGCGAACCAAGGCAGCTCGCTGCCGTGCTGGGTTCCGGGAGCACCCGCAGTCGGGACGGCGGGGATTGCGGCCGCCCGCCGGTAGACGGCGACCACATGCTCGTCGAGATTAGAAGCGAGCGTGGGAAAGTAGTGCGCCAGCAGGCTGCGGGCGATTCCGCCGAAATCGCGGACGAACTCCGCCCATCCCTGGCGTTCGCCGCGGGAGCAGTCCTCCGCCATGCTGAAGATGGTGCGAATTGCCATAGTTCACTGGCGAGCGATTCTAGCAAAACACCTGTGTGCCCTGCCGCCGCAAATGCTGCCGCAAATGTTCAGAAAACCATAAACGCTGGAGTCGAAAATTCCAAATATTATAGGAATTCTGTAACGCTTCTTTGTAACTCAATGATTCATCAATAGAGAAGATACTTCTCGCGCAGCTTCTCAAAGGCCCCAAGGGCATCGCGCCAGTCATCGGCGATGCGGCGCGGATCTTCCCCGCGCGCAATGGCCTCGAACACTGCCTGGTTTCCCAGGATGTCGTTCAAACGCTCAATCTTGAAATCACCCGGATAAAGATGGTGCAGGGCGGCAGCCAGCTCCACGCCAAGTTCGGGTGAATCGAGGCCGTTGCGGCGCGTGACCAGTAGATTGACACCTCCGCACGGCTGGCTGGCATGGGGACCGGAGGCAGGCGTAAAGCGCACGGGCACGAAGCGCACGCCGGGGATCTGCCGGCGGTTGAGGTAGTCGGCAAACTGCCGCGCGTCGATCCAGGGAGCGCCCACCAGCTCGAACGGCGTGTCCGTGCCCCGGCCAACGGAAACGTTGGTGCCTTCTACCAGCGCGACACCAGGGTAGAGCGCGGCCGCGTTCATGGTGCGCAGGTTGGGCGAAGGATCGATCCAGGCCAGCCCCGTAGCGTCGTACCAATCGCCGCGCTGCCAGCCCTCCATGGCAACTACGGTCAGGCGGGCGTGGATCTCACGCTCGCTGTTGAACAGTTTGGCCAGCTCACCCATCGTCATGCCGTGGCGCACCGGCAACGGAAAATATCCCTTAAAGCTCCGGGCCTCATGCGTGACGACCGGGCCCTGCACGAACGAGCCAGTGATGGGATCAGGACGGTCGAGCACGAACACTTCAATCCCAGCCTGCGCCGCCGCCTCGAGGAAATAGGCCATCGTGACTTCGTAGCTGAAGAAGGGCACGCCCGCGTCCTGAAGGTCGATGACGACAACATCGAGTTGCTTCATCACCTCCAGGGGCGGACGCCGCTGGGCGTTGGTCCCGCCATAGACGCTATAGATCGGAATACCGGTGGCAGCATCACGTGTGTTGCCGATCTCGGTAGTGTCGAGCGCCCCCA
>Ga0335081_10003042_pt1 | contig 26356 bp, 25 predicted proteins | sample Lox_Sample_35_FD_206713 | JGI IMG/M metagenome (GOLD analysis project Ga0335081, IMG submission 206713) | Soil microbial communities from Loxahatchee National Wildlife Refuge, Florida, United States - Lox_Sample_3.5 | ecosystem: Environmental > Terrestrial > Soil > Wetlands | place: USA...
AGTTCTTGGACGCAAGTGCTCGGATTGACCCGCGATCCCCACGCGAGCTCACCTCGCGACCAACAGAGAGCTCAACATGTCGATGAACAGCGTATGGGTCCTCAGCCTGCTCCTGGCGACCCTGGCGATGATGCCGGCGGCCGCGCACGTGCTGGAGCTGCCCAACAAGATCGGACTGTCCGGAATCGAGTACCTGACCGTGCAACGCCTCTACCGCGGGTGGGCGTTCGCCCGCCTCGTCGTCGCCGCGGCTCTCGGATCCATGCTGGTGCTGCTGTTCATGGTGCGCGAGCTGCCCACCGCGTTCGCACTGGCGTGGGTGGCGTTTCTGTGCCTCGCCGGCACGCAGCTGGTGTTCTGGATCTTCACCCAGCCGGTGAACCGCGTGACGGCGAACTGGACTTTCCTGCCCGGCGACTGGTCCGAGCTGCGCCGGCGCTGGGAGTATTCCCACGCGGCCAGCGCCGCGCTCAATCTGGCGGCGCTCATCGCTCTGATCGTGTGCCTGTTCTGGACGAACGAGCTGCAAACGTTCGACTTCGACAGCGCGCGGCGCGGCTACGTGGACGGCGCGACCGCGCGCGACAGTGTCATCGCGCCGGGCCGCGGTGTCGAGCCGGCGCGCCAAGCCGAGCACGAATTCAGGCGCAGCCCGCGCTACATGTGAGGCCGCTTCTCGCGCGCCGGCGGCTTTCTTTCGTCCATGTTGACCTCCCGCGCGGCAACTGCGCAGGCTAGTGCCCGCAGAACGAAGGCAGGTAGGCGATGGGGATATCGACCGGGACGCACAGCCAACGCAGGTTCTGCCAGGCATCCACGACGGGCGCGAGCAGGATCGAGCGGCCCTGAAGCTCGGGCACGGCCGGGCCGAGGTCCAGGCGCACCCGTCCGCTGCGCCCGCTCAGCTCGAGCGCCTGCACCAAAGGATAGGCGTGCAACGCCCACACCGCCCCATAGTTGGGGCGCTGGGGAATCGAATGCGCGCGCGCCCAGGTGTCTTCGACCTGCGCCTGCAGCGGCTTCATCGTCGCGATCGCCTGCGCCACTTTCGCGCGCACGCCGTGCTGGTGGTAGGCGGCCTGAAGCCGCGCGCCGGCGAGGCTCGCCACCAGCAACAAGGCTGCGCTGCCGAACAGGGCTCCGGCGAGCAGGTCGGTAGGCGAGCGATTGATGAGCCGCCTGGCCGCGGCCTCCGGGGAGCGCGCATTCCGCTCGGCGCGGCGGACCAGCTTGCGAATCTGCCGGTAGTAGAACGCGTTGGCGAACGCGCTCGATGCGGCCGCGGGAATGAGCCACACGAAGATCAGCGCTCCAACCCACCAGGCGAGGCTCGATTCGCCGAGCCAGGCGCCAATGGTGGCGAAGGCCACTGCACCCACGAGCGGCAGCAGCGCGCAGACGGCGCCGTAGAGCCACATCTTGCGATAGAACGCCCACAGCGCCGGGAAGAAGAATGCGGGCCAATGCCAGCTCGGCGGCTGCTTGCCGGTGCGCTCGTATTTCACGAAGCGCCGGACGTAGTAGTCCGGATGCGGACCGACAGCGACGCGGAACAGCACCGCCAGGGCGGGCCGGACCCGCCGCTCGTCCTGATGCTCGCGCACGAACGGCGGGAACACGATCGAATCCAGCGTCGGCACGAGGTCCGCCGGATTCGCCTGCGACGGCCTTTCCGACATTGCCGCTCCCTGGCCCGGGAGCGCTGTTGTTGCAACCGTCATCGGCATTCTCCGCGGGCGGGAAGCGCTGCTCCGGCCCGGTCGCATCCGCTCGGCGCGGTCGACAGCGCGCGAGCTCTCCTCCTCTTGCGCCCGCTAGTCTAATCGAATTGGCGCGAAGCTGCGTGGAGATTTTCGGAGAATCGAGCGAACGAAGCGGACTTTCGGAAAATCATCATGCGGGCGAACCGACCGCGAGCCCCGGCATCGAGAACGCGAGACTGTCGAGCATCTGCACGAGCCGCCGCTGCCCGTCGTCATCGAGCTCAACCAACGGCGGTCGCACGGTCATCCACGCAACATCGTCGGCGTAGTGCGCGATCGCCGCCTTGAGCGCGGGTATCATCGGAAACTGCTGGAACACCGCGCGAGTGGCGTCGAGAGAAGCTTGCCGGCGCTCGGCGTCGGGCGTCTTCCAGTCGCGCGCGAGCCCGACGATGGGCGCCGGATTGACATTGGCCAGCGCGGTTATGCAACCGGCGCCACCGCCTCGGAGGGTTGCGAGAAGAAACCGCTCGCTCCCGGCGAACACGTCGAACCCGCGGGGCTGGAAACGCTCCAGCATCGCCTGGGTGTTGCTCCAGTCGCCCGAACTGTCCTTGATGCCGGCGATGATGCCGGAATAGCGCTCGAGCAGTCGCTCGATGAGCGCGAGACTGATCCCCACCTGGGATACCGGCGGTATGTGGTAGAGGTAGATGCGCGTGCCAGCGTCGCCGACGCGTTCGATCACTTCGGCATAGCTTCGAAACAGACCCTCGTCGGACACGTTCTTGTAGTAGAACGGCGGCAGCATCAGAACGCCGGCGCAGCCCATACGCACCGCGGCCCGCGTGAGTTCCACGCTGTCCGCCAGCGCGCAGGTCCCGGTCCCGGGCATCATGCGATCAGCAGGCAGCCCGGCGCGAACGAGCGCTTCGAGGAGCGCGAGCTTCTCTCGTACGGAGAGCGAATTAGCCTCCGAATTGGTACCGAAAACCGCCAGCCCTACACCCTGGTCGACCAGCCAGCGGCAGTGGCGGAGCAACCGCGACGCATCCGGCTCGTAGTCCGCCCCGAACGGTGTCACGACCGGGGCGAGGACTCCGCGCGGAGCCGCGCGGCTGCGGATGTCAGATGTCGTCACGATCGCGAGGCGGGGAGCTTCCCATGCTCGCCGATTCCGCGCGATTGCTCAAGCGCGCGAACGCTCGATCGTGCGCCCGCAGGTCGATTTTCGCACGGCAGGCGCCCGTGATTATGACAACAGCATATATGACATTGGCATAAAACGGCCTATACTCCCCTTGGCCGCCGCACCGAGCCTTGTCGGCGGCACGCGTCGGGAGATCGGAGGGTCGCGAGTGCGCCGGAGCCACTGGTTGCACTCGCACGTCGGGATGAGATCTCCCTTGAAGGGCTCGCTGCAGCGGTGCCTTTCGAGGCGCCGGGAAAGGGGAGCATGATGATCTCAAGGACCCGTGTATCGATCGCGCTTGTCGCCGCTTTGCTCTACACCTTCGGGGGCGCCGTCAGTCCCTCGGAGCTTTCGCCTCGAACGATGGAGGGCTCCGGCGGCGTTGCCTCGGCAAGCAACAACACCGCGCCGTCCTTCGGCGATCCGCTTCCTGGGCTTTCGCCATCGCAGCTCGCCGCCTTCGACGACGGGCTCGGCGACTTCCAGGAAGTCGACACGCCGGCGACCGGTCTCGGCCCTGTCTTCAACAACGTTTCGTGCGTAGCCTGCCATTCGGTGCCGGCTCCAGGCGGCGGCAGCACGATCGTCGAGACCCGCTTCGGACGGTTGATCGGCGGACATTTCGACCCGCTCACCACATTGGGCGGATCGCTGCTGCAGGACAAGGCGATCGAACCCTCGGCTCAGGAAGTCATTCCGCCCGAGGCGAACATCGTCGCCAAGCGGATCACTACGCCGCTCTTCGGGGCCGGACTGATCGAGGCGATTCCCGATGCCGCGATCCTGGTCAATGCGATCATTCGCCGCCCCGACGGTATCTCCGGCCGGGCCTCTATCGTCACCGATGTCGTCAGCGGAAGGCTGCGCGTGGGCCGCTTCGGCTGGAAGGCGCAACAGGCGACGCTGCTCGCCTTCTCCGGAGACGCCTATTTGAACGAGATCGGCGTCACCAGCCGGTTTTTTCCGCAGGAGAATCCGCCGAACGGCAATGCCGCGCTTCTGGCGCAGTACGATATGGTGGCCGACCCCGAAGATGTCGTGGATCCGGCGACAGGCCGCTCGGACATCGACGCGTTCGCTGACTTCATGCGTTTGCTCGCGCCGCCGCCGGCGCTGCCACTCAGTGTCGCGGCCGGAGCCGGCAAGAGCCTATTCAGTCAGATCGGCTGCAGCAACTGTCACGTTCCGAGCATGATCACGGCGCCGAACGCGATCCCGGCCCTCAATCGGAAGCCGGTCGCGCTGTATTCGGATCTGCTTTTGCATGACATGGGAAGCCTCGGCGACGGCATCGGTCAGGCGGCCGCGAGCCCGCAGGAGATGCGGACCGCTCCCCTCTGGGGTCTGAGGGTGCGAAGCGCCTACCTCCACGACGGACGCGCGGCGACGGTCGACGCGGCCATTCTGCTCCATGACGGGGAGGCGCGGATCACGCGCAACCGCTACGCGGCGCTCAGCGCGACACAAAAACAGCAGCTGCTGCAGTTCCTGGGATCGATCTAGCTCGAGCCTAGGGCACCGTTGCGCCAGTGGCGATGTCGACGATCTTCTCGTGCCGCCACTGGCAATCGGTGCAGCGCACGGCGGTGGGCTGGGCCTGCAGCCGCGCCGCACCGATCGGCTCGCCGCAATCGACGCACACGCCGAACACTCCGTTCGCGAGGCGCTCCCGCACGGCCGCGATCCGCTCCAGCTCCTGCGTGTAGCGGTCGATCAAGCCCCGCTCCATCTCGACGCTGGTGATGACGAACGCCTGGTCCACCTGATCGCCGACCTCGGCGTCGAGCTGGGACAGCGCTTCGGTATCGATGCGGCGACGCTCCTCGGCAATCGCCACCTGCAGCGCCTGCTCGCGCGTGTCGAGGCGATGCACGAGGTCGCGCAACTCGCGCTGCGACAGGCGCTTCGGTTCGGGGCGGATGGCCGCGTCACCGCGGCTTGCCCGGCGTTCATGGTTGCGCACGACGGTCATGGAATGAGGCTCCGGTGAGTGGGTTGGTTCGGGTTGGCTTGGGCGTGGCCAGCGTCGTCTCCCGACGCGGGAAGGCTTCCGCGTCGGTTCATCGATAGCGCGCGTCGACGGCGCGATCGGCCGCGATCTCGGCTTCCTTGCGCTCGCCGATGGCAAGCAGCATCTCCTTGGTCGCGATCGACTCGTGGCGTGCTTCCATGTGAAACTCGAGCTCCCGGGTGAGGACGACGGCGTCGGTCGGGCAAGCTTCCTCGCAGAAGCCGCAATAGATGCACTTGAACAGATCGATGTCGTAGCGCGTGGTGCGCCGGGTTCCGTCGGGCCGTTCCTCCGAGTCGATTGTGATGGCGAGAGCGGGGCATACCGACTCGCACAGCTTGCAGGCGATGCAGCGCTCCTCGCCGTTCGGGTAGCGCCGCAGCGCGTGCAGGCCGCGAAACCGCGGCGACTGCGGAGTGCGCTCCTCGGGATACTGCACGGTGAACTTGCGCGCGACGAGGTAGCGCCCGGTCACACCCAATCCGCGCAGCAGCTCGAGAAGGAACCACGTTTGCGCGAAGCGCCGAAAGAATGCCTTGACTTGCGACATAGATGAAACGAGCACAACGTCAGCTTACGACCGTGCGTCGCGCGGGAAAATTCCGGAGCGAATTTCTCGACTTGTGTCGGACTTCGTCCGATAGCTGGCGGTCTTCGCGTCGCCGATCGCGCGCGTCTTGGCCGCCGCGCCGAGCGGCTCGCCTTGACGCGGACCTGGTCCCGAGGCAAGCTCCCGCACGTTGAACGCTGGTCGTCTGGAGGAGTCCCTCATGGTCGAGCCCATTCCGGCGGCATACCCCGGCGTGACCCCGTATCTCATCGTCCGCGGCGCGGCGCGCGCGCTCGACTTCTACGCGAAGGCCTTCGGGGCGAAGGAGCTGGCGCGGTTTCCCGCCCCGGACGGAAAGATCGCCCACGCTGAGATACGGATCGGCGACGGCGTGTGCATGCTGGCCGACGAACTGCCCGAGCAGGGCTACAGGAGCCCGGACACGCTCGGGGGCTCGTCGGTCTCGCTGTTGTTCTACGTCACGGACGTCGACGCGCTCTTCGCCCGCGCCGCCGGCGCCGGCGGCGTAGTGCAGCGGCCGCCGCAGGATCAGTTCTACGGCGACCGCACCGCCACGATCGTGGATCCCTTCGGCCACACCTGGACGATCGCCACGCACGTGGAGGACGTCTCGCGCGAGGAGATGCGTCTGCGCATGGCGGCGATGGAGTCCAGGGGTCCGTCGGGCTAGGCGCGCGCGGAGGAAATGTCCACCGCCGGCCGTCGCGAGCGCCATTCGAGGAGGTAACTGGAACGATGTACACGCTTTACGGCAAGAAGGGATCGGGTTCCGCGACCACCCAGGCCGCGCTCGAGCTGATCGGCGCCCCTTATCGGCTGATCGAGACCGCCTCGTGGGAGCCCAACGATGCGTTTGCCGATCTGCTGAAGCTCAACCCGCTCGGCCAGGTTCCGACGCTGGTGCTGCCCGACGGCACGGTGCTCTCCGAGAGCGGCGCCATCCTGATCCACCTTGGGCTCGTCCATCCGGAGAGCGGCCTTCTGCCGCGCGAGCCGTCGGCTCGGGCGCGGATGCTGCGCGGGATCGTGTTCATCGCGGCCAACTGCTACGCCGCGATCAGCATCATCGACTTCCCGGAGCGCTGGTGCGCCGATGCCGACCAGGATGACGCGGTGAAGGAGCGCATCCGCAGCGGCACGCGGGCGCGCCTGCACAGGCATTGGGAGATGTTCGCGGACCTCTTTCCGGCGCAGCCGTACCTGTCGGGTCCCGAGCTCGGGGCGCTCGACATCCACGCCGCGGTCGTGTCGAAATGGTCGGGGGCGCGCAAACATCTCGAAGCCCGCAGACCGCAGCTCGCGGCCGCAATCTCGCGCATCGAAGCCCATCCCACGGTCGCGGCGGTTTTCGCCCAGCACTGGCCGAAGAGCTAGCCCCGGCACGGCAAGCCGTTCGCGGCGGACGTTTATAATGCGCTAGCCGCGGGAAGGCGATCTTCCCGCGATCGTTCGACTCGCGATGCGCATCCTGCTCAGCAACGACGACGGCTACTTCGCACCCGGTCTGGAACGCCTTGCCGCCGAGCTCGCGGCGCACGCCGACATCACGGTGGTCGCTCCGGAGCGCGATCGCTCCGGTGCCTCGAATTCGCTCACGCTCGACCGCCCGCTCACCGTCCGCCGCGCGGCGAACGGGTTCTTCTTCGTTAACGGCACGCCGACCGATTGCGTGCACCTCGCAGTCACCGGACTGCTCGACGACCTGCCGGACATGGTGATCTCGGGCATCAACCTCGGCGCCAACATGGGCGACGATACGATCTACTCGGGCACGGTCGCGGCCGCGACCGAAGGGCATCTGCTCGGCATTCCTTCGCTCGCCGTGTCGCTCACGAGCAAGGTCGGCCGCCATTTCGGCACGGCGGCGGCGGTGGTCGCCGAGCTGCTGATGCGCCATCGCGAACAGCCGCTCGATCGCTGGCTGCTCAATGTCAACGTGCCCGATCTGCCGTCGGCGGACATCAAGGGTTATCGCGTGACCCGGCTCGGCCGGCGGCACAAGGCCGAGTCGGTGATCAAGACGCAGACGCCGCGGGGCGAGACCTGCTACTGGGTGGGCGCGGCCGGGCCCGCGGCGGACGCCGGCGAAGGCACCGATTTCCACGCGATCGAGGCCGGCTTCGTGTCGGTCACGCCGCTGCAGATCGATCTCACCCATCGCGCCGAGATGCCGCGCTTGTCGGCCTGGATCGAGCAGCGCGTGACCTCATGAGCACCGCAGGGCCGACCCAAGGCGCGAATCGCGTGCGGCTCGTATGAGCATCGCAGGGTTCGACGGGATCGGCATGACCTCTACGCGCACGCGAGCGCGCATGGTCGAGCGGCTGCGCGAGCAGGGCATCCGCGACGAAGCGGTGCTCGCCGCGATGGCCGCCGTTCCCCGGCACATCTTCGTGGAGGAGGCTCTCGCGATCCGCGCTTACGAGGACAGTCCGCTACCGATCGGCGCCGGACAGACCATCTCGCAGCCCTACGTGGTGGCGCGGATGACGGAGCTCCTGCGCGCGGGCCGCACCCTGATCCGGGTGCTCGAGGTCGGCACCGGCTGCGGCTACCAGACGGCGGTGCTGGCTCGTCTCGCCGACGAGGTATACACGGTCGAGCGCGTGGCTGCATTGGTGGCGAAGGCGCGCCGAAACCTGCGCGCGCTCAAGCTCGCCAACGTGCGCATCAAGCACGGGGACGGCTCGGCCGACCTCGGAGAAGCGCTCGAGTGCGACGCGATTCTGGTCACGGCCGCGACCACGCAGGTTCCGGCGGCGCTGCTTCGCCATCTCAAGACGGGAGGGCGGATGGTGCTGCCGTTCGCGCGCCACGACGACGATCTCAAGGCGACGCAACTGCTCACCGTGATCGAAAAGACGCCCGGTGGCGTCCGCGAGCACAGCTACGATGCGGTAAGATTCGTGCCGCTGCTCTCCGGACTCGCATGATCGCCTCGAAGCGCTCGCATTTTTTGTCGCTTGCTGTGGCGCTGGGCTCCGCGGCTTTGGTGGCCGGTTGCATGACCCGGGCGCCGGCGCCCGTTCTTGAGCGCGCGCCGCTGCCGGCTCCGGCGACGCGTCCTACACAGCCTCCGGAGATCGCACCAGCCCGAGCGCCGGAGGCGGCGGCGCCGCCCACGACCTACACGGTCAAGCGCGGCGATACGCTCTATCAGATCGCGCTCGATCACGGCCTCGATTACCGCGAGCTCGCCGCCTGGAACAACATCGACAACGTGAACATGATCCACGCCGGTCAGGTTCTTGCGCTCGCTGCGCCGGGCGGCACCCCGGGCGCAGTCACTTCGCCGTTGGTGACGCCTCCCCCTGTCGTGCCGAGCGGCGCCGAAGCGCGTGCGGTGCCGCCGCCGAGCGGCCGCGCGAACAGCGCGACGTTCAAGACCCAACCGAAGGCGGTGAGGCTTCCGTACTCCGAGCAGGCACTGGCCCAGCTGCGCGAGGCCGCCCCTGCCACGGAGCCGCGCGCGGGCCCGCCGGTCGCGGTGCCGGAGATGCGCGCCGCGCCGGTGCCGCCGGTCGCCGCAGCGCCAGCCGCGGCGAACCGCCCCGATGGCGCCCGTGTGCCGGAGATCGACGACGACAATCTCGGCTGGATCTGGCCGACCAACGGCAAGGTGATCGCGACCTTTTCCGAGTCGGCGAATCTCAAGGGCATCGACATCGCCGGAAAGGCCGGACAGCCCGTGGTGGCGAGCGCGGCGGGCAAGGTCGTCTATGTCGGCTCCGGCTTGCGAGGCTACGGCAAGCTCGTCATCGTCAAGCACAACGGCACCTTCCTGTCGGCTTACGCGCACAATCGCGAGATCGTCGTCAAGGAGGGCCAGCAGGTGGCGAAGGGGCAGAAGATCGCGGAGATGGGCGACAGCGATTCCGACCGTGTGAAGCTGCACTTCGAGATCCGCCGTCTCGGCAAGCCGGTCGATCCGGCGAAGTTCCTGCCGCCCGTATGATCCGCGACCGCGAGCACGCCGACGACGACGAGCCGCTGCTCGCACACGAGCCCGATACCCGTACCGCCGAGCTGCCGCTCGACACGCCTCAGGACGGCGTGGGCGCGGACTTCCTCAACGACGTAACGCAGATCTACCTGAACGAGATCGGGCAGAACGAGCTCCTGACGGCCGGCCAGGAGCTCACTTTCGCGCGCGCCAATCGCGCTGGCGACTTCGCCGCGCGCCAGAAGATGATCGAGCACAATCTGCGGCTGGTCGTGAGCATCGCCAAGCACTACCTGAACCGCGGACTCACCCTGGCCGACCTGATCGAGGAAGGCAATCTGGGGCTGATCCACGCGCTGGAGAAGTTCGACCCCGAGCGCGGCTTCCGTTTCACGACCTACGCGACCTGGTGGATCCGGCAGTCGATCGAGCGCGCCATCATGAGCCAGTCGCGCACGATCCGCCTGCCGGCGCACGTGGTGAAGGAGCTCAACATCGTGCTGCGGGCGCTGCGCTATCTGGAAACGCAGGGCATGCTCAACGAGGGTCGCGATCCGACGGCCGACGACGTCGCGCATCTGCTCGGCAAGCCGGTCGAACAGGTGCGCAGGGTGCTCGGGTACAACGAGCACGTGACCTCGCTCGATGCGCCGCTCGACGTCGATCCGGCGCTCTCCTTCGGCGACCAGCTAGCCGACGACGATGCCCCGGGGCCGGAGCTCGTCCTGCACAACAGCGAGATCGAAGGCTGGATCCGCCAGTGGCTCGACGAGCTTTCGGATCGGCAGCGGCGCGTGATCGAGCGTCGCTACGGACTCAACGGTTCCGACGTGGCCACGCTGGAGCAGCTCGCCCGGGAGCTCGGCGTCACGCGCGAGCGCGTGCGCCAGATCCAGGCGGAAGCGCTCGAGAAGCTGCGCTCGCGGCTGCGCGTGCACGGCTTGTCGCGCGACGCGCTGCTGTAGGCCGTTTTCCTGGTGCGGCGAAGAAGCCTGCTGAAGCTGGGCGTGGCCGCGGCGCTGCAGCCGCTCCTTTGCACGAGTTCGCCGGCCGGCGCGGCGGCGCAGGCGGCCAAGGCGACCGTGCGCCGCGTGCGGCCGGGCGACGCCGCGTGGCCGGGTGCGGCGGCGTGGCAGAGATTGAACGACGCGGTAGGCGGCAATCTGATCAACGTCGATTCGCTATTCGCGCCCTGCTCGGAGATGAAACCCGGCGCCTGCATTGAGCTCTGGCGGAACATCCGCAATCCGTTCTATCTCGGCGATCAGCCTGGCGGCACCGAGGTTTCGGGTTGGCTCGACGCCTGGACGCCGCAGCCCAGCGCTTATGCGGTGCGCGCGCGCAACGCCGACGATGTCGTGGCCGCGGTGAATTTCGGCCGCGATAACAACTTGCGTCTGGTCGTCAAAGGCGGCGGGCATTCCTATCAAGGCACCTCGAACGCGCCCGATTCGCTGCTGATCTGGACGCGCGGCATGAACCGGATTGCGTTGCACGACGCGTTCGTGCCGCGAGGCTGCCCGGACGGGCCTCTGTCCGCGGTGACGATCGAGGCGGGCGCCCTTTGGATCGACGCCTACGACGAGGTCACGACCAAGGCGGGGCGTTACGTGCAAGGCGGCGGCTGCGCCAGCGTCGGCGTCGCGGGCCTCATTCAAAGCGGGGGTTTCGGCTCTCATTCGAAAAACTTCGGCACCGCAGCGGCGAGCCTGCTCGAGGCGCAGATCGTCACCGCCGACGGACGTCTGCGCACGGCGAACGCGTGCACCGAGCCGGAGCTGTTCTGGGCGATCAAGGGCGGCGGAGGCGGGAGCTGGGGCGTGATAACGAGCTTGACGCTGCGCACTTACGATCTGCCGGAGCACTTCGGCTATGCCGCCGGGACGATCGAAGCGAAGTCGGATGAGGCATTCCACGGGTTGCTCGCCCGCTTCGTGGATTTCTACGCGACGAATCTGTTCAATCCGCACTGGGGCGAGAGCGTGAAGATTCGTCCCGAAAACGCGCTCGAGATCTCGATGGTGTCGCAAGGACTGGACGATGCCCGGAGCGCGGCGGCGTGGAAGCCGTTCTTCGACTGGGCGCGCGATTCGAGCGGCTACACGGTGACCGATCCTGCGGTAGGCGCGCCGGCGACCGCGCGGGAGTGGTGGGACGTGGCTGCGCGCAGGAAGCGCGGAAGCCGCGCGATGGTGAGCGATCCCAGACCCGGCGCGCCGGCGCATCACGCGTGGTGGTCCGGCGATCAGGATCAGGTGTACGCGTTCCTGCACGGCTACGAGTCCATCTGGCTGCCGGCGGCATTGCTGGCGGAGGATCGGCAGGCGCGGCTCGTCAACGCGTTGTTCGACGCCAGCCGGCACTGGGAGGTGCAGCTGCACTTCAACAAGGGCCTTGCCGGCGCGCCGGCGGAAGCGATCGAGCGCTCACGGGACACCGCCACCAATCCTGCGGCGCTGGATGCATTCGCGCTCGCCATCGTCGCCAACGGCGGGGTGCCCGGGTTGTCGTCGCTGCCTTACTTCTCAGCGCAGGCGCATCGCCATGCGCGCGCCGTGGACGCCGCAACGGCCGACCTCGAGAAAATCGCGCCCGAGGCGGGATCGTACGTTGCGGAAAGCAACTATTTCAATGACCATTGGCAGCGGGCGTTCTGGGGCGCGAATTATCCCAGGCTGCTCGCGGCCAAGGCGAAATACGATCCCGACGGCTTGTTCTTCGTGCATCACGGCGTCGGCAGCGAGGGGTGGAGCGAGGACGGATTCAGGCGGTCGAGGGCATAGGAAGGTTGCACGCATCGCCGTAGGGCACTCTACGAAGCCGACCGCGTCAAACGCCGCGCATCCGCCGCGCGCTCGGCAGCGCCGCGAGATCCTCGCGCAACGCGGCGATGCGTTCCCGGGCCGTTCCGTCGGCCGGGCCATAGCGCAGCGCTGCGTAGGTGTCGCCGATGCGCTCGAGCGTGGCAGCCCAGCGTGGCCAGCGCTCCGCCGCGCGCGCGGCGTAGGCGAGCGGACCTTCGCTCGGCCGACGCGGCAGGCCCGCGCGGGCGAGACGCCGGCACAGCCGGAGCCACAGCGCGCACGCCGGATCCGCGCGGACGCGGCCCGCGCGCGAGACGCCAAGCAGCGCCACACCCCATGCGAACGCCAGCGCTCCGACCAGCACGACGAGCTGCCATGGTCGCGCCGACTCGAGACCGAGATCGCGCAGCACCTCGCGCTGGCGCTGGAGATTGAAGCCCACGACGCTGCGCTGCCACTGATAGTTGACCGCGTCCCAGCGCAGGCGCAGCGCCTTGAGGAATGTCATGTCCATGCGGGCGAGGTAGGGCACCGGCTCGCCTTGGGGCAGCGCCGCGCCCAGGCCGCGCTCGATGCGCGACGGAGCGACGGCCGCGGTTGGATCCAAGCGCCACCACACGCCGTCGAGCAGCGCCTCCGTCCAGGCGTGCGCGTCCGAGTCGCGCACGATGAGATAGCCGCCGTCGGGATTGATCTCGCCGCCCTGATAGCCGGTCACCACGCGCGCGGGGATGCGGGCGGCGCGGAGCAGGAACACGAACGCTCCGGCATAGTGCTCGCAGAAGCCGCGCCGGGTGTCGAAAAGGAAATCGTCGACGCGATCGCCCTGCAGAAGCGGCGGTGCGAGCGTGTAGACGAAAGGCTCGCGCCGGAACCAGTCGAGCACCGCCACGATGAAGGCGCGATCCGATCCAGCGCGCTCGCGAAGATCGCGGGCGAAGGCGACGCTGCGCGGATTGCCGCGCGGCAGCTGCAGGTTGATGCGGGCGTCGCGCGGAGACGATGAGCGGAAACGGTCCGAGAGCACCGAGCGTTGCGTGTAGCGGATGGTCTGCGTCACCGGCGTCGCGGCGAACAGCTGATCGTCGTCGGTGAGGATGGCCAGAGTGCGCTGCGCCGCGATCGGCGCCGTCACGTCGTCGAGCGGCGGGCGCGGCAGACCCGCGGCGTGCTCGAGCGCGAACAGCCACGGCCGGTTGTTAGGCTCCATGGTCACGGTGTACTCGATCGCCGGGCCGCGCTCCGGCGCGTGAATGCCGGGCAGGCGCAGGGGGGCGCTCCATTGCACGCCATCGAAGCGCGACAGCACCGGGCCGCGCCAGTAGCGCTGCGCGCTGGGCGGGGGCCGTCCAACGAAGTCCACGCGGAAGGCGACCGCGTCCGATAGCGAAAGCGAGCTGATCGAGCCGGGCTCCATGCTGTCGGAAAGCCCGGTGCGCGCGCCGGCCTCCGCAGGCGCGCCCCACAACGGGCCGGCGAGCCGGGGAAAGAGAACGAACAGCAGCGCCGCCAGCGGAACGCCCTGGAACAGCATCCGCGCGGTGGCCACGAGCGGGGCGTACCAACCGCGCGCCGCCGATGCGGGATCGCGCAGCGCGGCCAGCGTGCCACCGAGCACGAGGACGGCCGGGAGAGACAGCGCAGCCGATCCGATCGCCTGACCGTAGAAGAAGCGCGTGAGCAGCAGAAACAGCGCCAGGCACGCGAGCAGCGTCGCGTCGCGTGGACTGCGGGTTTCGATGAACTTGATGCCGAGCAGGGCGTAGAGGAACGCGACGCACGGATCGCGGGCGAGGAAGTAGCCGTAGTTGGCGCGCAAGCCGAGCGCCACCGCGAGCGCGAGCACCGGCAGCAGCCACAGGCGGATCTTCGCGGGAATACCCCGGTCGGCGGGCATGAGCAGGCGCGCGGCGACCAGTCCCGAGCCAACGGCGACGACCCACGGCGGCAGGTGCGGCCAGAGCGGGAGTTGCGCGCATAGGATGAGCGCGGCGAGCCAGCCCAGCTGCAAGCGCGCGAGCGGTGCGACCGACGCAGCCGCCGCCGCGTTCACGGCGCCACCTCGCCGGCGTACACGATGCCAGCGTCGGAATGCAGCGCCAGCGCGACGAGCGCCTGCCGACGATGACCGGCGCCCGAGCCGGAAGCAATGTTGACGCCGGGCAGGGAGAGGCTGAAGACGCGCGCTTCGCGCTCGCAGGCGAGAACCCACGCGCATAGGCGCGCGAGCCGCGCCTCGGGATCGAGCGCGGGCGGCAGCGTCGACCAATCGAGCTCGACGACGCCGCCTCCGGCACCGCCCTCGAACTGTTTCGTGTACCAGCCGGCGCCGCGCGCCACGGCTCTCCAGGCGATGCGGTTGAGGGAGTCGCCGGCACGATAGTCGCGCAATCCGGCGAGGTCGGCTTCGGTGACGCGCGCGCTGCGTTGCGCGTCGAACCCGTCGGGTCCCGGCGGCAGCGGCGGCGAGGGCGCTTCCGGAGCGGGATACACGATGCCGGTGAGGGGAAAGTGCAGATACGCCCAGCCGCGCCAGAGTCCCAGGGGAAAATCGGTCGACACGGTCACCCGGCCGAGCGCGAGCGTGCCGCGAACGCTCGCATCCACCGAGAGCTGCAGCGGACGCGTCGCGCCCAGCGGCAGATCGATTCGCACCGGCGCACCCGAGCCCGGGGCGAGGAGGATCGACTGTCGCTCGCTCGTCCCGGCGGCGAGCGACAGCGTAAAGGGCAGCGAGCCGCCGGCGAACGCTTCGCCGGCGGCGAGCGGCGTAGCGACGATACCGGCGAGATTGCGATACGTCTGCAGGAGCGCGGCCGCCACCACGCCAGAGACCAAAAACGTGAGCGCGTAGCCCAGCGAGAGCGAATAGTTCATCGTGGTGAGCAGCATGATCGTCAGCGTGGCAATCAGGCTCAAGCCCCGCCGCGTCGGCAGGATGTAGATGCGCTGATGGCGCAGCACGACCGCACCGCGGTCTCGGGCTTCCAGCCGCCACAGGCGCTGGCGCCAGCGGGCAAGGAGCGACCGATGCGTCGTCGCCACGCTCATGGATTGCGGCGGGTATCGATCGGCCCGCGCGCGCCGCCGGATTACGGCAGCGCGACGGCCCGCAGCAGCGCCTGGGCCTGGGGCTCCCCGGCGCGTGTACTGCCGGCGAGGCGATGCCCCGCCACGGCGGGGAAGACGGCCTGCACATCTTCCGGCAGCACCATCGGCCGTCTAGCGAGTAGCGCCCAGGCGCGCGCGGCGGCGACGAGCAACAAGCCGGCGCGCGGCGAGAGTCCGCGGTGCGCGCGTGTGTGCGGCTCGGCTCCGCCACCCCGCGAAGCAGCGAGCAGCGCCTGCACGTAGTCGAGGAGCCCGGGCGCGACGTGCACGGCGGCGGCCTCCTTCTGCCAGGCGAGCAGGGTCGCCGCGTCGGCCTGAGCCGAGAGCGTGGGGATGCGAGAGCGGCGGTCGCCGGAGAGGAGGAGCTCGCGCTCGGCCGCCGGATCCGGATAGCCGAGCTCGATCGCCATCAGGAAACGGTCGAGCTGCGATTCGGGAAGCGGATACGCCCCGAGCTGCTCGACCGGATTTTGCGTCGCGATGACGAAGAAGGGATCCGGCAGCGGCCGGGTTTCGCCGTCAGCGGAAACCTGACGCTCCTCCATCGCCTCGAGAAGCGCGCTCTGTGTCTTCGGGGGCGCGCGGTTGATCTCGTCGGCGAGAACGACGGAATGGAAGATCGGTCCGGAGTGGAAGCGAAACTGCTGTGAGGCGGGATCGAAGATCGACACTCCGAGCACGTCGGCCGGCAAGAGGTCGCTCGTGAACTGGATGCGCGCGTAGTGCAGTCCCAGCGTGCTCGCCAGGGCCTGCGCCAGGGTCGACTTGCCCACGCCGGGGATGTCCTCGATCAGCAGGTGCCCGCGCGCGAGCAGGCAGGCGAGTGCGAGCCTGAGTGGCGTGTCCTTGCCGACGACGATGCCTCCGAGCTGCTCCAGCACGGCGGCGAGCCGGGCGGGCACGGGAACGGAGCCCGGGGAGGCGGGACGCAGGCTCATCGACGACAAGTTTCCGCGCGGGCGGAAGCGCTCCTTCGCAAGGGGACAAGCGCACTATAGAGCGCTCGAGGCGGCTAGTCACGACCGCCGGCGGCGCGCTACACTCCGTTCGACCGCCCGCCTCCGGCGGAAATCCTCCGCCGCCGCAGGTCGATTCGGACGCCGCCGTGACTACCGCCTTCGTCGCCCATACCGCGTGCCGGCTGCACGACATGGGCCGCTACCATCCCGAGTGCCCCGATCGGCTCGACGCCGTCTCCGACCGGCTCATCGCCAGCGGGCTCGACCAGCACGTAGCGCACGTCGAGGCCCCGGCCGCGACGCGCGAGCAGCTCGCCCGCGTTCACGATGAAGACTACATCGCCTCGATCGAGGCGGCCTCTCCGGAGACCGGGCTGCGCCACCTCGATCCGGACACAGCGATGAGCCCGCACTCGCTCGAGGCGGCGCTGCACGCGGCGGGCGCCGTGGTGCGGGCGACGGATCTGGTACTGAAAGGCGATTGCCGCACGGCGTTCTGCGCTGTTCGCCCGCCGGGCCATCACGCCGAGCGGCGGCGGGCGATGGGCTTCTGCCTGTTCAACAACGTCGCCGTGGGCGCCGCGCACGCGCTGGCGCAAGGACTCGAGCGCGTGGCGGTGGTCGACTTCGACGTGCATCACGGCAACGGCACCGAGGACATCTTCCGCGCCGACCCGCGGGTGATCATGACCGGAACGTTCGAGTACCCGCTTTATCCGTACTCTGGCGTGGACCCCCTGGGACCGAACATGCACAACGTGCCGCTGCGCGCCGGAAGCGGCGGCGAGCAGTTTCGCGCGGCGATGACGCAAGTGTGCCTGCCGGCGCTGGAAACGCACCGGCCGGACATCATTTTCGTCTCCGCGGGCTTCGACGCGCATCGGGACGATCCGCTCGCCAACCTGCAGTTCACCGAGAGCGACTACGCCTGGGCGACGCGCGAGATCGTGCGCATCGCCGAGAAGTACGCGCACGGCCGCATCGTGGCTTCGCTCGAAGGCGGCTACGAGCTCTCGGCGCTGGGCCGAAGCGCGGTCGAGCACATCCGGGCGCTCGCGAGCCTCTAGAGCGGCCGGAAGAGCGAGACGGTGAAACGGCGTCGCTTCGTCTCCGCGTGCGCCGCGCTCGGCGCGGGCTCGGCGGTGACGGGACTATCAGCCTCATGGGCGGCGAGCCCGCCGCGCCTCTACGAGCGTACGCGGCTGGTCGACGAGCACGGCGAGCCGATCCAATGCCGCAAGATTCTTCCGCGCACCAATTACGTCTTCAACTACCCGTATGCCGCGACGCCGTGCTTTCTGCTCGACCTCGGCCATGCAGTCGCCCCCGCAGACCACCTGCTGCGCGCGGACGGCGCCGAGTACGCGTGGAGCGGCGGCGTGGGCGCACAGCGATCGCTGGTCGCCTTCTCCGCCATCTGCGCCCACAAGCTCGCTTACCCGACGCGCGAGGTGAGCTTCATCCGCTTCCAGCCGATCCGGTCTCCGACGTCGGACGGCGACGTCATCCACTGCTGCGCTGATCACAGCGTGTACGACCCCGCCGCCGGCGCGCGCGTGGTGAGCGGCCCGGCGCCGCAGCCGCTGGCGGCGATCCTGCTCGACTACGATCCGCGCTCCGACGAGGTCGCCGCGCTCGGCACGGTCGGCGCCGAGCAGTTCGACGCCTTCTTCCGCAAGTACGACTTCAAGCTGGCGATGGACTACGGCCCCGGCGAGGCGCGGGCACCGGTCGGGACGAGCGCCGTCGTGCGTCCGTTGACCGAGTACTGCCGGCAGACGATTCAGTGTTAGTGCGTCGCCGAGAAGCGCGACGCGCTGACTGCTCGCGTTGAACACGGCGCTTCGCGCCGGTTAACGCGAGCAAAGATCCCCACTGGACGCGTTGAACAAGGCGCTCCCGCGCCGGTCAATGCGGCCTAATCCGGCATCCTGCTGCAACCGGGTTGCGCTGCCACGCGATCGAGCCAGGCGCACACGGCGGGAAAGCGGTGCAGGTCGAAGCCGCCGTCGCCCGCGGCGTGCGTGTAGGCGTAGAGGGCGATATCGGCGATGGTGAAGCGCTCGGCGACGAAGAAGGGCGCGCGCGACAAGTGCTCCTCCATCAAGCCCAGCGCCTTGTAGCCGCCCTCCATCCTGCTGTCGGCGAGCGCGCGCTGCGATTCGGGATCGGGATGGAGCTTGCGCAGGTAGCGCGCGACCGCGATGTACGGCTCGTGCGAGTACTGCTCGAAGAACAGCCACTGCATCACCCGGGCGTGGGAGAGCCTCTCGAAGGGGAGCAGTCGGGTGCCTTCCGCGAGATAGCACAGGATCGCGTTCGACTCGGGCAGATGGGTTCCGGGCTCGATCTCCAGCACCGGCACCTTGCCGTTCGGATTCATCGCCAGGAACTCGCGCGTGCGCGTCTGCCCGCGCGTGCTGTCCACTTCGTTCCATTCGTAGGGCAGCCCCAGAACGTCGAGCGTGACGCGGACCTTGTGGCAGTTTCCCGATGCCGCCATGCCGTGAACACGATACACAGGCTGCTCCTTCGCGAGTCGGAGGGCGTTGCCTCGGGCGCTCGCCCTAACGTATGCTAGACACGGGTCCGCCGGGGGGACGAGCGCCCACGCCATCCTACGATAATCCACGCGAAAAAAGGGGTCCCCATGCCACAACGTCCCATTCGCAGCCTGATCGCCGGCCGCGCGATCCTGACCGCGGCGCCGGACACCACCGTCGCGAAGGCGGCGAACCTCATGAAGAGCAACGCGGTTGGCGCCGTGATGGTACTGGAAGACGGCCGGCTCGCCGGCATCTTCACCGAGCGTGACGCGCTCTTCCGCGTCATCGCCGAAGGCCGCGATCCGGGCAGCACGCCGCTCGTGGAGGTCATGACGCGCGATCCGCGTACGATCGGCCCCGACCAGCCGTTCGCGCACGCGCTGCTGATGATGTACGACGGCGGCTTCCGGCACGTTCCAGTCGTCGAGCACGGCCGGCCGATCGGCATGGTGTCGGCGCGCGACGCGCTCGGGCCCGAGCTCGAGGAATTCGACTCCCAGATCGAGCGCCGCACGCGCATCCAGGAGATCCTCGGCTGAAGCGCCCGCGAATCATCGCGCCGCGCGCGCGAACGAATTCGCACCTACAGCAGGATTCCCGCGGCGACCCTGCGTCCTTCGGCGGCGAGGATGTTGAAGGTACGGCACGCCGCCGGCGTGTCCATCACCTCCAGCCCGATGCGCGCCTCGATCAGCGGGCGCGTAAGGCGCGGATCGGGAAAGCGCAGGCTCGGCCCGGTGCCTAGAAGCGCGACCTCGGGCGCCAGCGCCGCCAGCGCCGCGAAGTCGGGTTCGGTCAGCGCGTCGAAGCCGGCCGATGCCCATCCGGTCACGATGCGTTCGGGCGTGACGATCAGGTTCTCGCGATACTCGACGATGCCGAGCCGGACGAATCCCGCGCCGTGGCCGGTGAAGACGTTGCCCTTGGCGGCGCTCAGGTGGAACTTCATCGCGGTAGGTGCGGATTCATCCGCACGGTGGTCGGAATGAATCCCGACCTACGCGAATGCAGGCGGTTGTGCATTGCGGCAAATCGTTAACTTCGTTACGATTATAGGCTCAACTCCTGCGGCGTCGCTCGGACGGTTCCGGGCGCTCACGCGCGCAGAAGGACCGGCATGGCGTCCCCACCGAGAAGCGAGTTCGCGCGCCTTCAGCGCCTCCCCCCGTACGTCTTCAACATCACCTCCGAATTGAAGATGGCCGCTCGCCGCCGCGGCGAGGACATCATCGACTTCGGCATGGGCAATCCCGACGGACCGACGCCCAAGCACATCGTCGACAAGCTGGTGGAAACGGTGCAGCGGCCGGACACCCACGGCTATTCCGTCTCGCGGGGTATCCCGCGCCTGCGGCGCGCGATCTGCCAGTGGTACAAGCGGCGCTGGGACATCGACTTCGATCCCGAGACCGAAGCGATCGTCACGATCGGGTCGAAGGAAGGCATCGCGCACCTCGCGCTGGCCACGCTGGGCCGCGGCGATACCGTGCTCGTCCCCAATCCGAGCTATCCGATCCACATCTACGGTCCGGTGATCGCCGGCGCCGACATCCGGCAGGTGCAGCTCACGCCCGACGTGGACTTCTTCGCGGAGCTCGAGCACACGATCAAGCTGAGCTTCCCGAAGCCCAAGATGCTGATCGTCAATTTTCCGGCGAATCCCACGGCGCAGTGCGTGGAGCTGCCGTTCTTCGAGAAGCTGATCGCGCTCGCGCGGGAGCACGGCATCTGGGTGGTGAACGATCTCGCCTACGCCGACATCTGCTTCGACGGCTGGCAAGCCCCCTCGATCATGCAGGTACCGGGTGCGCGCGAGGTCGCCGTGGAGTTCTTCACCATGTCGAAGAGCTACAACATGGCCGGGTGGCGAATCGGCTTCATGGTCGGCAACAAGGAGCTCGTGCATGCGCTTTCGCGCATCAAGGGCTATCACGACTATGGCACCTTCACGCCGATCCAGGTGGCGTCGATCGCCGCGCTCGAGGGGCCGCAGGAGTGCGTGACGGGGATCGCGCTCAAGTATCAGAAGCGGCGCGACGTGCTGCTCAAAGGCTTGAGCGAAGCCGGATGGGCGGTCGAAACCCCGAAGGCTTCGATGTACGTGTGGGCCAAGGTTCCGGACGAGTACCGCAAGCTCGGCTCGCTCGAGTTCACCAAGAAGCTGCTGGCGCAGGCCAAGGTTTCGGTGTCGCCGGGCATCGGCTTCGGCGAGTACGGCGACGATCACGTGCGCTTCGCGTTGATCGAAAATGAGCCCCGAACCCGACAGGCCATACGAGGCATAAAGCAAATGTTTCGAGAGGATGGGTTGCTGTGATCGGACGTGGACTCGGCACTCGTCCCTCCGGCCGGGGCCCAGGTAGGCACGGATTCATTCGCGCGCGTCGCCGGCCGGATAAATCCGGCCCTAAAGGCCCCGACGAGCCGAGGGCTCGCGATGCCTAACGGTCCTCTGAAGCCTCTCCAGGTCGGGCTCCTCGGCATCGGCACCGTGGGCTTGGGCACCTGGACGGTGCTGCGCCGGAACGCCGAGGAGATCGCGCGCCGCGCGGGCCGGCCGATCCGCATCACCTGGATCGCCGAGCGCGATCTCGATCGCGCGCGCAAGGCGACCGATGGTGCCGGAGACGTGCGGCTCACGCCCGACGCGGCCGAGGTGCTGTCGCACCCGGCGATCGACATCGTGATCGAGCTGATCGGCGGCCTCGAGCCGGCGCGCAGCTTCACCCTCGAGGCGATCGCCAACGGCAAGCACGTAGTCACCGCCAACAAGGCGCTGCTCGCGCGTCACGGCAACGAGATCTTCGCCGCCGCGCACGCGCAGGGCGTGATGGTGGCCTTCGAGGGCGCGGTGGCGGGCGGCATCCCGATCATCAAGGCGCTGCGCGAAGGCCTCACCGCCAACCGCATCGAGTGGATCGCGGGGATCATCAACGGCACGTCGAACTTCATCCTCTCGGAGATGCGCGCGCGGGGCGCGTCCTTCGAGGCGGTTCTCAGCGAGGCTCAGGCCCACGGCTACGCGGAGGCCGATCCGACCTTCGACGTCGAGGGCATCGACGCCGCGCACAAGCTCACCATCATGTCGGCGATCGCCTTCGGAGTGCCGATGCAGTTCGACAAGGCGTACACCGAAGGGATCTCGAAGCTCACGCGAGAGGACATCGGCTACGCCGAGGAGCTCGGCTACCGCATCAAGCTGCTGGGCATCACGCGGCGGACGCCGGCCGGGATCGAGCTGCGCGTGCATCCGACGCTCATCCCGGAAAAGCGGCTCATCGCCAACGTCGAGGGGGTGATGAACGCGGTGCTGGTCAAGGGAGATGCGGTGGGCGCGACGATGTACTACGGCGCCGGCGCGGGGGCGGAGCCGACCGCGAGCGCGGTGATCGCCGATCTCGTGGACGTCACCCGGATGCACACCGCCGATCCCGAGCACCGGGTACCGCATCTCGCCTTCCAGCCGGATCAGCTCTCCGACATCCCGTTTCTGCCGATCGGCGAGGTGGTCACCAGCTACTACCTTCGCATCCGCGTGCTCGACCGGCCCGGCGTGCTGGCGGACATCGCGCGCATCCTGGCCGACCGCGACATCTCGATCGACGCGATGATCCAGAAAGAGTCGCCCGAAGGCGAGGACCAGACCGACATCATCCTGCTCACGCATCGCTCGGTCGAGCGGCAGGTCGTTGAGGCGATCGCGCGGGTCGAGGGGCTCGCGACGGTGCGCGGCAAGGTGACGCGAATCCGGATGGAGCAGCTCAATTGACGGGCGTCGGCGGCAAGCCTCGTTTCGGCGAACCCCGGGGTGTAGATGCGAATTCATTCGCACGGCGGCCGAATGAATTTGGTCCTGCGGGCCCGGGCGACCACCGATAGCCGATGCGCTACATCAGCACCCGCGGCGGCATGGAGCCGCGGCCGTTCTCGGCGATCCTTCTCGACGCGCTGGCGCCTGACGGCGGGCTGGCGGTGCCGGAGGCGTATCCGGCGTTCTCGCTCGAAGAGCTGGCGCGCCTGCGCGGGCTCGCCTATCCGGGCCTCGCCTTCGCGATCCTCTCGCGCTACGCCGACGACATTCCGGCCGCCGACCTCGAGCGCATCGTCGATCGCGTCTACACCGCGGAAGTCTTCGGCAGCGCCGACATCACCCCGGTGTCGATGCTGGAACGGGGTCTGTATCTGCTCCACGCGTCCGACGGCCCGACGCTCGCCTTCAAGGACGTCGCAATGCAGCTTCTCGGCGCGCTGTTCGAGTACGAGCTCGAGCGGCGGCACGCGAGGCTCAACGTGCTGGGCGCCACCTCGGGCGATACCGGCTCCGCCGCGGAATACGCGCTCAAGGGCAAGCACGGCGTGAAGGTGTTCATGCTGACGCCGAAAGGCCGGATGAGCCCGTTCCAGAGCGCGCAGATGTATTCCCTCACCGACGCCAACGTGTTCAACGTCGCGATCGACGGCGTATTCGATCAGTGCCAGGATATCGTCAAGGCGCTCTCGGGCGACGCGCGCTTCAAGGAACGCCATCACCTCGGCACGGTCAATTCGATCAACTGGGCGCGCGTCGCGGCCCAGAGCGTCTATTACTTCAAGGGCTATTTCTCGGTGACCCGGGGGGAGCGCGAGGAGGTCGACTTCGCGGTTCCGAGCGGCAACTTCGGCAATATCCTCGCCGGCTTCGTCGCCAGGCGCATGGGGCTGCCGATCCGCCGGTTGATCCTCGCCACCAACGAGAACGACGTGCTCGACGAGTTCTTCCGCACCGGCCTCTACCGGATCCGCCCGGCGGGCGAGGTGGTGCCCACGTCGAGCCCGTCGATGGACATCTCCAAGGCGTCGAACTTCGAGCGCTTCGTGTTCGATCTGGTCGACCGCGACGCGAGCGTGGTGCGGGCGCTGTGGAGCGAGCTTGCGCGCAGCGGAGCGTTCGATCTCGCCTGCACGCCGTACGCCCGGAACCTCGCCGCGTGCGGCTTCGTCTCCGGGCGCAGCACGCACGCCGATCGCCTGGACACCATACGTCGCGTGGCCGGGCACTATCGCCGGATCGTCGATCCGCACACGGCCGACGGCATCAAAGTCGCGCTCGAGCGGCGCGACGCGGACGTCCCGCTGATCTGCATCGAGACGGCGCAGCCGGCAAAATTCGCGGCCACCATCCGCGAGGCCCTCGGCCGCGACCCCGAGCGTCCGGCGGCGTACGCGCGGCTCGAGGAGCGCCCGCAGCGTTTCGACGTGCTGCCGGCCGACGTCGCGGCGGTGCGCGACTACATCGCCGCGCGCACGGACTGAGACGATGCCGCGGCTCGCTCCTCTAGGGCAGGCGCTCGGCGATTTCGGGCGCAATCTCGTGGCGGGGCTGCGGCTCGCGTTGGGCCTGCCGGTGTCGCTGCTTTCGTTCCGGGTAAGCGTCCGACAGTTTCTGCTCGTCGTCGCGCTCGGCATCCTGGTCGGAGCGCTCAACGACTACCTGCGCGCGGGTCCCGGCGCCGTGCTGTCGCCGCATGCGATCGTGTACGAAGGCTTCGACGCCGCACTCTTCCTCCTGATGGGCGCGATCCTTTCCGTGGCGTATCGCCAGCCGCACCTCAAGCTCGCGCTGCCGGTGATCGTGCTCGCGAGCCAGCCGGCGCTCGGCATCGCCAACCTGCTGCTCGCGCTTCCCGGGAACCAGCTCGGCATCGCCGGGTACTGGACGCAGGTCGTCGGGTTCTGGCTGCTCGTCGTCTGGGTCGCGCTCATCTTCTGGCGCGCGGTGGCGGTCGCGCTCGTGCCGCGGGAGGCGCGCGTGGGCTGGCGCTCGCTCGCCGGCGGGCTGCTGCTGCTCTGCTCCGTGCCGCTCGCGATCTGGGCGAACGAGCCCTGGTTCTATCCGCGTCCTGCCGCGCCGGCGATCGCGACCTACGCCAACCCGGCGAGCGAGGACGTGCTCGCCAAGCAGCCGGAACTGCTCTACGACGCGCTCACCTCGCTCGAGGACGAGCGGCCCGAAGCGACCGACCTCTACTTCGTCGGCTTCGCGCCGTACGCCGGCGAGGACGTGTTCCGCAAGGACGTCGAGACCGCGCGCGACCTCTTCGACGATCGCTTCGACACCGACGGCCGTTCCATCGCGCTGATTAACAATCCTAACACCATGCTCGACACGCCGTTCGCGACCGTGAGCAACCTCCGCGCCACGCTGTCCGAGATCGGCGACATCATCGATCCGGACCAGGATGTGGTGATGCTCTACCTCTCCAGCCACGGCACGAAGGATCACAAGCTCACGATCGCGTTCCCGCCGTTGCAGCTGGAGGGGCTCTCGCCGCAGATGCTCAAGGAGATGCTCGACGATGCCGGGATCAAATGGCGCATCATCGTCGTCTCGGCGTGCTACTCCGGCGGCTTCATCGATCCGCTCAAAGACGACCGCAGCCTCATCATCACCGCCGCCGCCGCCGACCGTACCTCGTTCGGCTGCGGCACCGAGAGCGCCGCGACCTATTTCGGCGACGCGATGTTCAACCACGCGTTGCGCTTCGACGATTCGTTCGTGAGGGCTTTCGAGGATGCGAAGAAGCTCATCGCCGAGCGCGAGCGGGCGGAGAAGCGCACGCCGTCGAACCCGCAGATCTTCGTCGGGCGGTCGATGGAGGTGAAGCTGCCGAAGCTCGAAGCCGAGCTGCGCCAGCGCCGGTCTGGCGGTACGATCTAGAGATGGCTTCCACCGCCACGACCCCGCCGCTCGCCGGGCTCAAGGTGCTCGAGCTGGGACAGCTCATCGCCGGGCCCTTCGCCGGCAAGCTCTTCGCCGAGTTCGGCGCCGAGGTGGTGAAGATCGAGCCGCCCGGCAGCGGCGATCCGCTGCGCCAGTGGCGGCTGCTGCACGACGGCACTTCGCTGTGGTGGTACGTGCAGGGGCGCAACAAGAAATCCGTCACAGTCGACCTGCGCTCGGAGGACGGCCAGGAGATCGCGCGCCGGCTGGCGCGCGACGCGGACATCGTGATCGAGAACTTCCGGCCCGGGACGCTCGAGAAGTGGGGACTCGGTTACGAAACGCTCTCCGTCGCGAATCCCGGCCTCATCATGGTACGGCTTTCCGGCTTCGGTCAGACCGGGCCGTACCGCGACCGGCCCGGCTTCGGCGCGGTGGGCGAATCGATGGGCGGCATGCGCCACGTCACGGGCTTCGCGGACCGCCCACCGGTGCGCCTCAACATCAGCATCGGCGACGCGCTCGCGGCGTTGCACGGAGTGATCGGGGCGCTGATGGCGCTGCATCATCGCGAGGCGCGAGGCGGCAAGGGACAGGTCGTGGACGTGGCGCTCTACGAGGCGGTGTTCAACATGATGGAGAGCCTCGTGCCCGACTACGATATGTTCGGCGAGGTCCGCGGCCGCATCGGCACGGGGCTCACCAACATCGTGCCGTCGAACACCTATACGACGCGCGACGGCGAGAGCGTCGTGATCGCCGGCAACGCCGACTCCATCTTCAAGCGCCTGATGCATGCGATCGGGCGGGACGACC
>Ga0335081_10003043_pt1 | contig 26356 bp, 35 predicted proteins | sample Lox_Sample_35_FD_206713 | JGI IMG/M metagenome (GOLD analysis project Ga0335081, IMG submission 206713) | Soil microbial communities from Loxahatchee National Wildlife Refuge, Florida, United States - Lox_Sample_3.5 | ecosystem: Environmental > Terrestrial > Soil > Wetlands | place: USA...
TCATAAAGACGCATTTCCCGATCTTTGTGTAGTACTCTTCCTATTTCGACAATTTTTTCTGGCGTAATTTTCGCCATAAGAGCCATGCGGAGTTGAGCATTGGAGAGTTGTAGAATTTTAAGGGGATCGAGCTTGTCAGGGGGCGTTTCATACAATTTTTTAGGTATGGCTACGCCGCGTTCATAGAAAAAGATTTTCCCATTTTCGACCCACTTGCCGACTCGCTGCTGATTTTTAATCTGCCCTGCATAAATGATGACGCCGTTTTTCTTGACCACAAAGGGATGAGCGTCACAAAACCAATCGGTCATACTCTTATGGAATACTGAATGACCACCGAAATAAGCGTTCATTCTTCCATTGAGAACGCCTGTTATTTCATAGAGGATTTTGCCGGCATTGTCCCTTATTGTGCAGGTTTTACGAAAAGCGTTGTAATCATAGGCAGTCTTTTTGTTGTCGTAAATGAATTTCTGCCGAACTAAGCGTCCGTTTTTATACCAGCTATGGCATACTCCCTTCATGCCGAATATTTTCTCATGCCTTCGGGCTTTTCCGTGTCTGCCAGTACCACTGCCTTTTTTAAAATGGACAATTTCTCGCCCCTTTTCCCCTTGCTTGGACTCAAATGCCCCATAAACGATATGATGAACAATTTTACCATCATGTTGCAATTTATTGTCCCACACCTCTCCGTTTCTAATCATTACAATCCTCTGGAATGGTTTCTCATTTTCATCAGTACCCCTTATGGTGATTCTGCCATTCATCAGATGATCATGGATACTCCTGCCGTTACATTTTCCCGATAGGATAGACGTAAGCCCCCTATTTCCAAACATAGGCTATCTCCGTTCTTCCAATTCCATGTGATGCAGCCTTGCCATGCAAGCTACTCCAACTTTATTTAGCCCGCGCTGCGTACCGATACATTCCGCTGTTCGGTAACCGTTACACCGGGCAGTTTCATGCCTGCGTTGACCAGTTTCTTTATGTTAGACATGTTGAAGTCTATAACGGTTGGCGGCACATTACCTTCTGCCACCGCTTTTATCAGCGCCATCGCATTGACTACCTGCGGGATCAGATTCACTTTGGAACTGAGGCCCTTGACCTTCGGCGCCTGTACATTTATGACCGGAGATGGAATGAGATTAAGGACGTTTACCGATTCCTGCTTCTCCGCAGCCTCGCTTGTGAGCTTTTCCTGCTCTGCATACAGGGCTGCAAGTTTTGCATTGACCAGCGCGAACTTGTCATGATCGGCATCGGCTAAAGCCTCTTGAAGCGCCCCGATCTTTTCCTCTATCCCGGTATATTGAGTAAGTTTTTCATCAATCTCCGACTGGATCCTCTGGAGTTCGATCTCTCGCTCTTTCCTGGCAATCCCGGCCAACCTCTCGGCTTCCTTCTTCCTTTCGTTTTCAACGAAAGTGAGATAATCGCCGATGAGCTGCTTGATGCGTTTTTCTGCCTCTATTAATGGATCCATGTGTTTCTTTTTCTGCGCCAGGGCCTCTTTGTGAGTAACATGAGCCCTTTCGATGATCGGATCGAACGTCGAGTCGACCTCTTTCTGGAAAGTCTTGATTGTCTGCACAACTTCTTTCGCAATAACAAGTTCTGCGTCAGAACTGACTATTATTGTCTTTGCTCGCGTTATTACGGGTACGAGTTGTTGCTGCAGATCATTCTTTCCCTGGCCTGCCGCACCGAGCAGATCCTGTTGTGAATTATCCATTAACTTCTCCCTTTATCTGAATGGGCTGTCCGCAGAATATGCAGCACAGGTTTTCCATGTTGTGATTGTCCTGGCTGTTTTGTTTGATTGAAACCTCAATGTTTTCCCCGCATAGTTCGCATTCCATGCGGATAGTTTTTTTATCTTTATCGAACTCGTTCTTCAGCACCTGGAAAGCGGCATAGCGGTGGTCCTTTTCCACTCCGTCGGCCCACCTTGATATTGCTTCCTTGTGCTTATCCACGATGCGGGAGAACTCCTGTTTGATCTCTGCCTTGGTAAACCCCGTGTCCCTATAAGGCTCTTCATGACAGCGATAGGCAGCGTTAAAATACCGGTGCTCCCTGTCCAAATGCCTAATGAACACATCGGTGAAATCCCTCGGAGCTGCATACGCCTGACGAAACCCATTGATGTTGTAATGGGCGATAAAACCGCAGTAGAGGTTCAGGAAGTCGTAAAGCTCTTTGGTCATTTCTTCCATGTTGCGTGACTCGATTACTTTCCGGAAGCTTTTCACAACCGGCAATCTGCCGATAGGTTTTTCTTCCAGACGCGCGTTCAGGGTTGGCAGAGCTGATTGATTTAATGTGCTTTGCATACATTCACCTTACTGTGTCAGTTTTCGTAATAGCGGTCGCAGCTGGAAAATCGTAAGACCAATGCATCGATGAAACTGATCGACATCATAGATGCAGCAATGGCTCTTGCTTTCCCGCGTGTCTCCGCGTATATGCACAGCGATCCCTTTCGGGGGCCGTTTTTGCGATAGCCTATCCATGCTTTCATAATGTTCTCCTTTCGGGCAGACCGCTTCGGAGAGAGGGAAATCCCCTGTAATCGAAACGGGCGCCCTTAGATGTATTTATTGTTTTTTTCGAGAATAAAGAAACACAGTCCAGCCGGACGTAAAATCGTTAATAGATTGCAGTCAGGCCTTCGGTTTCTATTTGCAGGCTCTTCATGTGTTGAATTTCGTCCGGGCCGTCTTCCACTTGCATATTGTCGTAATCCAGCACGTCAATGTTGACGTCATACGGATTACTCGTGTATATGGCTTGGACAAGACCGCCACGGACAACAACGATTATTCTGGTTTCCATCTTGAACCGCTCAATCCTCGTAAGGCAGCATTACCGTCATTACGGGTTTTCCATCATCTCCGGGGCCGCATACGATCTTCAATGTATGCTCTTTCCCGCCCAGCGGGATACCGACCCTGAACAATACCGTCGAAGGATCTATCAGCTTTATTTGGCAGTTGACGGCCATGAAGCAGATGTCCCATACGGTTGCCCCGTAATCCTGTCCCGATTTTTCATGGGCATCCTCGATGAGCTGCCATACCGCGGAGGTACAGGCTACGGGATACTTGAAAACCAGGGTGTCACTGGGGAACGGCCCTGACAGGTCGACAAGGACTCCGTCTTCTATTGCCTGGGCCCTTGTGTAAGAGAAAATAATCTCCGCACCTTCCCATAAACCCTCTTGTTTTGTTTCTTTGCACATCATTTCACCTTCATTTTGTGCGGCATACCGTTCCATGCGGATGAAGATCATCCGGCATGGAAACAGGAGCCGCTGAATTTGATTAATTTTTATTACGCTGCTGTGGCGAGCCTGTAGTTATAGATGTTTAACAGGGATAGAAACACGGACCAGTCTGACCTGAAATCAGACCTGAGCTCCGTGAATTCCAATCTTATCGGGTCTCGCGGCTTGGATATCTTCATGAGCCATCTCCTCGCGTATCTGCCGTATACCATCTGACAGTACGCCGCAGTCTGTATCCCAACGGTCTCGCTCCCGCCTGTTTTGATATCGACTATGCCTTCGGAAATTCCTATCCGGCAAACTATGTCGGGGGTTCCGGCATATCGGTACCTGGCACAGTAGCAAGGTTGTTCTAGCGAGACTATTTCCGGCTTATATACATCCTGCCACTTCCTGACTTCGTTTCTTACTTCCACCAACTCCGGGGGCGCTTCTGTTTCATCAATGTCGTCGCCGCTTAAAACAATTGCGACAACCTGATGAACCGCTGTACCCCAGTCGGACGCTTTTTCCATGATCTCCGGCTCAACGATGTCGCCGGTATAGGGGGAATAATAATACTCTCTCCTGCCAACAATGATCTTCGTCCACGTGCCGATGACTTGCGTCACGGACGGGACAGGCGAACCGTTCCACGTATAGAGGTGGTTTTCGCTGTCGAAATTCAGCATGGTTGCTCATCTTTACAGACCCAAAGCGGTTTTTCCGATGCAAAGGGCCACTCTGACAAAAATTCAATCGTTGCTTCCTTAAATTTTAAGAACGCAACGTTTTCGCCGATGCCAAAGGGATCGTCCACCGCGATTTGGAAATACGGGTTTTCCCCTGTTTCCTCGGATACGTCGGAAAGATGAAAAAGATCGAGAAGCCCGATGCACTTTCTGTTTACCCATATTTCGGCGCCGGATCCCGATCTTCGCAAAGCAACAGTTCCCTTTACCTCTGGGTAATCAAAATGCATCGTCACAACCTCTATGCCGTCTTTACCCATCAGCAATCCGTCTTTCCCAATGTTGTCCTGGATAAACTTGTCCTGTTCGTCGAGTTCAACTGCCTCGGCAATTGCATTATCAACAGTATTCATAGACCTCGTTTTTTGGGGTTTAGGCCAAAAGATCTGGCCAGGCTTTCGGCATTGATAACACCATCCTGCAATACACATGCAATGCAGACGCCGATTTCGTGGCGAAATTTCTCGGCGGTCAGATGATCCAACGTGCCATATTCGAGTCTCATATAAGCTTCGATATGCCGGGGATCGATATCTCCATGACCGCGTCTCCACAATTCTTCTTTTATTCTTGCCTGATACATGTTGACATCCCGTTTGATACCCGCCTGACCAGAGAAGACCATGGCATGGGCAGCGGGTTTGTGGATTTACCATCATCCTGCCGGCATAGATTGCCATAGGAACAGTAGGAACACTGCCAGGAAGTACGGGAGAAAGAGCGCGGCGGCAGTATGGAAGAATTCGCGAATTCCTCCACTTTTTCAAACCATTTGATGCCCGCCCTGTATAATCCGGTGAACCGGTTTTCAAGAGGTGCAATCAGGTCTCCCCGTGAAGATGAAGCTGACAGAATTTCCAGGAAGTCCGTCTTGCAGTCATAGCCAAGCAGGAAATCCAGGTACGCGGATGTATTCTTGTTCTTGAAGAGAAGAACACACTGCGTCAATCCGGCCCCTTTCATCAGGAAACAGCACTTTATCAATTCTTCGAGGTACGTTTCGCCTTTCAATAGTTCTTCAAAGGCTTTCTGGACAACCGGCTCAACCTGCAGCAGGTAGCGTCTGTTCATCATATCCGTCAGGACGCCGTCGATATGGTCTTCCAGCGGATATTCCTTATTGCCCATGAATTCGACCATGCCGCAGAGCACCCGCGTATTCTCGCACGATAGACGATAAGCCGATTTCTCGCGTATCGTCCGCAGGGTGAGCTCTCTCAGCGCTTTGTGCTCGCGTGAAAGACTCTGTGCCCGATCGGCTAGCGTTCGCGGGATTCCCATACGCCAGTACACAGTCGCTCGCAGGCATCTTTTTTCAGCACCGACCGTCGACGGGTGTGGCTTGTAGGGAATTTCCTGCGGGTCAACGCCGTTTATGGCGTGTAGAACGTTGGCTAACATTAAGATATATCTCTTACTCGTAACAGAAATACTTTATCGGTAAGAAGTCTTCCCCGGGCTTCAGGATTTCCTCTTTTGAAAAAATCCGTCCGCAGAAGTTGACGACAACCCTTCTCTCAAGCGTGACCGGTTTCCCGAAATCATAATCGGATCCCCTGAGGCTGTATGCAAAAGGGTATCCCGCAGGAGGTTGGTCTTCGCGGCCTTCGACATACTTTACATCGTGCTCGGTTATCCTTCTGCCGCGTCCGTGTCCCAGACCTATTGCTACGTCCTGATATTTGCAACACGGCACGGCTGGTCGATCGGATATGTTCTGCATACTATCACCTTTCTTTTGACGTTTGACATTCATTGATCAGAAGACCGCAGTAAGGACAATATCTCTGGCCGAAATCGTTGTAGTCGTCTCCGATTTTCAACAACTCGATCCTGAAGACATTGCCGCAGTTCTCGCAGATCTCCGGATCGTCTTTTGACGGCGTATCCTCTGTGGGGTTATCCTTTGGCAGCAAGACTCTGTCTGTCTTTGGTGTTGTCATGGCATTTGTCTCCTTTATTCACTTGTTGTGATTCCATGAAATCAAGGAGCCTGTCGAGGACGTCCCTGATGTTACAGAACTCATATGTCATTTCACCGATCTGCTTTTCGTCCGAAATCGCTCTGATTGACCTGCATAACAGTCCTGCCCGGCATATTGCCAGGATGGAGAGATATCTAAACCGAATGTCGGAGATTGCATGGCCGCCAAAGTGTTTATTGAATCTGGTCTTTAGTCTTTCTGTCTCTTTATCCAGGACATCTATGACGTGGTGGACGTTTTGCACTGCCGGAGCACTGTCGGCTCTCTCTTTTACTTGTGGTTTTGTGCGTGGCGCAGCCATTTCTCTAGGAGCTTTCCACAAAGTTCTTAAAGTAATCATGGAGCTCGATATGCTTTTCCATGATTTCCTGGGGCGGGCTTGTCTTGAGTGATTCGGTAATGGAGTTGTAAAGGCTCCAGGCATTCCTGGGTTTGAATTCCGGGTAGTGAGGCCTGAGCCATTGTGTCTTGGCAACCGCCATTTGCCTGGGACTGATGATGTCTTTCCCGTAAAGCACCCCCATGTGGGAGAATCCCGCATCGTTGCCGTTAAAAGGGAAGGCCTTGAACTTATCCACATCATCGAGGATCTGTGCATAGTTGAGTTGTGCTCTGTAGCATGTGGTTATAGCCTTTTCCTCCAACTCCACCCATACCATTTTGGTATGTTTCCTCATGATGGTAATTGAACCGGAAAGGGCGAGGTTGTCACACACAAACACACTCGCACCGCACGCAAGGCCGACACTCATCGACTTGTCGTATGAATTGCGAAAGCCGATGGCAAGGCCGATATCATCGATGGTGTTCTTAAACTGAAGAACACCGAAAAGCTGGTGTCCTTCCCTGGCAAGCCCATAGGATTCTTTTGACAGGGTGAAGCCTGTCAGAATGTCCCGGGCGATGGTCAATAGCTTGGATGTCAACCCATAATGGCTTACGGGCTGATACGTTTCTGTTTCCGGGGGGACGGGAATGAGGTCCAATTCGTCTCTGGTACATGCCTTCGCCCCTTTGTGTAAGCATAAAATGCCCTCGTTCATAAGATCCTCCTGTTTCTTCTTTATTCAGTTATGTAGTGTGAGTTTTACTCCCGGATGGTCTAGGAGTACGTGTTTTGGTATTTGTGCGGCGGGAATACCTAATGAGGTCCCGATTTAGAGGCGCACTCCAACAACTTTCATGCGCGCCAGGTCGAGGGTCACGATGCATTTTTCAATGCATTCCGTTTTTATCAACCTGAGGGCGCCTGAAAGAGTGAAGAGTCCTTTGATCCCTTGGAACTTGACGGCCTTTCCTTTTCGGGAAGTAATTACCGCCGTCACTTTCAGGCCTCGTTCGGTTCCTATGGGATTGCCTTTTTTATTAAGCTCTATCGTCATGTGCTTTTCTCCTTTTGATGTAATTTGATGTTGAATGATGTAAACTGACGTTAATGGCCGCACTGAGAACATATGATTTCAGGGTGCTTGCCATTGTGAATGGTGATTGAGTTTCCGAGAAAGCAACCACAGGTTATGCGGTGTCCGCGATCGAGCCGGAATTTTCTTCCCTTAAGGCTTTCAACGATCTCTCTCAGGGCTTCCTGGCTCTCGCAGGCTTTTCTCTGTGCCTCGGTCATCTTGACTGTCCGACCTCATCGTATCGTAACTGCCAGGGTCAGGAAGAACGCTCCCCGGAACCCCAGAAAGAACAGATAGGCAAATCTCTTCATGTTCTCGCTTCCACTCCCATATTCAGTGCCGCGACACACCGGATGACTTCTCTGAAGGCATCTCGTAACTCGTCGCGGTACCTGCTCTCCTTTCTTAATTTCTTTTTTCCCTTTTCCGGTATGCTCAATCCTTCCAGCGGGTCATACTCGCTTCTGAGGATGGCAACTGTTTCCGGTTTCTCCCGTTTTAGACATTCCTCCAGGTTGCGATAAGTAGTTCTCCGAATTTCGCACCATGGATTGTTGTTTACACAAATAGAGAACATCAATGGTTCCAGCGGAGATCTTAAAAGGTCCCCGGTCGCAAGCGATTCTATCTTCATGAACTGGCCGTTTTCCGGACCATCTGAGAGATAGCCTGAACTTTCGTAGAAACCTAGTTTCTCCATAAGCATGATCATGTCTGTGATTTTCATGTTCGTCTCTCTCCTTTTTAAGTTTTTTTAACCGGCCGGGAGAAAGACTATTGCGCCCCATCGGGGAACATGAATTCTTTCCCCTGACGGGTTTGTTGAGATGGTTTTTTTTCAGCCTTGTCTGCTAAGCCGCCGCAAATGTCCTAAGAGTTGTTATTACGGCCCGCTTTCCCCTGATGACGAAATCAAAAGATATCCTTGATCCCGTCTCTGGGATTTTCTGTTTGCCGATCATGAAAGGGATATCAATGTTTTCGATGAACAAAAATTCTCCGAAAAAACATCCCTTCACGATGGCGTCTTTCAAAAAATAACGATGTCCTTTTCTTGTCTCTATTCTTCCGCCCATAGTCTCTTTCCTTTCTTTTCTCCATGTCAGGCGAAAGAACGCATTTGTCCCGTTGCAGGAGAAAAAGGCGTGCTCTTCCCCTGACGGGTTATGAGTCGTGGCAAGGGTAGCGAAATAATTAGCGCTATCGTGATTGCCCTTGTTTTGATGTGTTGATAATTGTTTTGGCAACTGAGACAAACATTCCGAATCGGAACGGAGGTTGCCTTTGTTCAGGTGTTTTGTAAGACTTTAAAATTGACTGATGGTGATGATGTGATATTTAGACTTTCAGTGCATCGATAGTCAGGCAGCTCAGCGTTTTCATGTCTTCAACAGCTTCCTTTATAGACCTGTAAACCCTGCCTGTTTCTTCTCTGCTGATTTATTTTTCGCCTTCTCTTACAACTTTTAACTGCCGGTATTTTTCGTCCCTGTGCTAGCACGCATAATATGTAACCAGTTTATTTTCTCCTTTCTGAATTATTTTTTAATTAGCCAGGTGAAAGACGGTTGTGCCCATCTGGGATCATAAATCTTTCCTCTAACGGGTTTGTCAGTGTAAGAGCCACGTGTCTATTCTTCAAAAGTTTCACAGATTTCTTAGCATTTTGTATTACTCTCACAGCATTCCATCGTGTGGATATGGGAAACGCATGACAGAGCACGACTTGACAGGGGGACTGAAGAAAAATGCACCCTACTTAGAACGTAATCTTCACTTCCCGTTTTTAAGGCAATAAATGAATTATCGCCGGATGTCATGGCAGCAATACTTCAGGGAAAGCATCTGACTGCTGGTTGCTGGCATGCAGCGTTATCGCCTGGTAGTTAAATCATAAACTGCAAAACTTCATTGCTTAGTTAGGCGAACATGTTGTTCCACTGTGCCGGGGAGTAGTTAAATAATAAATGTGGAGTTAAATGATATAGATATTTATATATTACTCCTTTTTTTGTTCATTGCGGGAAATTTTTTCTATTTATTGAAAATAATTATCGGCTGATAAAGGCATTTGTCCTTGACTTTCAACGTATTTTAGACCATGAAAGATGAACAGGAATATCTACAATCAACATCTTTACACAATACCACGATCGACAGTTGCAATGTTATTAGACTGCCGGTCATGACGGCTATTAAGACAAGAAGATATCCGGTTCTGGATTATGAAAATCAGACCTGCTCGATTCTCAATAAGGAATATTTTATGAACAAGGCTATGCTCATTCGGGCTTTGAGTAAAAAGGAGAACCTGACAGATAAAGAGGCATTTGATATCGTCAACCTGATTTTTAAAGGTTTCACAGCGGCGCTCAAGCAAGGAGGCAGGATAGAAATCAGGGGTTTCGGGATCTTTGTTGTAAGAAATTATAAAGCATACACAGGCAGGAATCCGAAGACTGGAATAAATGTCAAGGTAGCTCCAAAGAGATCGGCATTTTTCAAAGTGGGCAAGGAACTTAAAGAGATGGTCGATGGTAAAATGTAGGAACTTCGTGCTGTGTCGATCCGAATAGCTTCAGATGCAGTTTTACCACATTGGCGGATAAGAATAAAACCAAAAGGGAGGATGGAGGAATGAACAAAGGAGATCTTATCAATGAAGTTACAAAAGTAACATGCAGTAAATCTTGTGCAGTACAGGTGGTAGACGCTTTCCTCGGGACGGTCAAGAAGGCGCTGAAGAAGGGAGACAAGGTGGCTCTCGTCGGTTTTGGGACGTTTTCTGTCGCTAAAAGATCTGCAAGAAAGGGAAGAAATCCGCAAACGGGTAAAGAGATTAAGATTGCGGCAAAAAAAGTCCCCAAGTTTAAAGCTGGGAAGGCATTAAAAGATTCTGTGAGATAATTTATAGTTATATAATCAGCCAGAAGAGGGTAGGAGGAGTTACCCGCCCTCTTTGTTCTGGACTAATCATAAACTATTATTACTGATATACGCGAATGAAGACTATAAGAGACTTGATTAAACCATATTTAACAGACGATCAAATTTTGTCAGTTAGAATCGTTGCCCCCATGGATTTAGATGACCCGGCAATCCTGCGGGTAATTGTTGAATACAAAGACAAACATGGGCAAACCATTACCCTAAAATGTCTTCCCCCCGACGATACTTCATCATAGAGCGATAATCTCCGGTGCATTTTATTGAATACGGGATGAAAGGTGAGACAGCACGACAGCCGATTTTTCGTTTATGAAGGATACGGCTACCTTCCTGAAAGTGTTAGGCTGGATAATTACATTACCGTAGTAGATTTCAAGCGCAAATCGTGATAAGAAGAACGTGACAAACATAATTGGAGAAAGCCTGTTCCATTTTCCGTCATGCTGATATCAAAAAATGAATAAACAGGCAACAAGTATCCTTAGCAAATGAGCAATTTTACGAAAAAAGAAAAGAATGGTACCATTCTATATAATGGTGATTGCTTCGATTGTCTTGGCGACATCAGGGATGAGTCTGTTGATCTCATATTTGCAGATCCCCCTTATAACATAGGAAAAAAGTTTGGCGATTTTGTAGATGCTTGGCCGTCGGATAAGGATTATGCTGAGTGGTGCTATAAGTGGGTAGCGCTTTGTATCCAGAAGTTGAAACCGACTGGAAGCCTTTACGTTATGACAAGCACTCAAGCCATGCCGTATCTTGATTTGTGGTTAAGAGAGAAGCTAACCGTATTATCACGGATAGTGTGGCACTACGACAGCTCTGGGGTTCAGGCCAGAAAATATTTCGGTTCACTTTTTGAGCCTATATTGTTCTGCGTAAAAGATGCAAAGAATTACACATTTAATGTAGCAGATATTGAAGTAGAAGCAAGGACAGGGGCGACCCGAAAACTGATTGATTACAGGAAACAAGTCCCGAAACAGTACAATAGCACCAAAGTTCCGGGCAATGTGTGGTACATACGACGAGTTCGTTATCGGATGTCGGAATATGAAGAGCACCCAAGCCAGAAGCCAGAACTTCTACTTGAACGAATCATCAAAGCTAGCAGCAACAGGGGCGATTTGGTTCTCGATCCATTTGCGGGAACTTTCACAACCTGTGCTGTCGCTCAACGACTCGGCAGACAGACTATCGGTATAGAAATGCAGATGGAATATTTTAAAATAGGTCTTCGTCGCCTCGGCATCGCTGACAACTTCAACGGCGAGCAACTACGACCGCTTGATAAAACATATATCCGAAAGAATGGAAATGGTTTTTGCCATAGCGGAAGCGAACAGCAGAAAGGTCTCTTTGATGACTAAATACGAAATTACGCGCCACGCTTTTACGGAAAATATCATCGCTGTACTCAAAAAATATTTTGGCGAGTATGCGCTTGATGTGTTTGAAGCAAGTTCGCTGCTTGGCTACATAAATAACAAAACAAAAGCTGCCAATCGTGGCTCCAAGGCGCGAGGTGCATTTGCGAACCATTATGCCCTATATGTAGTTATTGAAGACTATTTGGCAAAGGGTTTTTTGGATGGGAAAGCAGGTTATCCATACTCGAAGTATGAGGGAGCCAGATTCTCCGATCTTTTCCGTAGACAAAGAGAGCTTCCATTTGGTGCCAAACTGCAGAATCACGCACTAAACGCCCGACTCAATGATGAGTTTAAGAAGTTCTACCCTGCGGTGGGAAAGGTGCCCATAGTTCGAGATGTAGAGAAACAGCGTTACTGGATTCAGGAAGATCTTCTACAGGTCAAGGTGCGCAAAAAGAACGGCAAAGAAGAGATCTATAATATTGCTCCGGTAGTTATCGAAATTATTGACGTCTATGTGGCCACAAAAAAGGCTGCTTTTGAAGGTTTTCTTGATACCTGTCGGCAGATCGCGGAACTGGGTAAGAGAGCTCCAAGCCAAGCAGGCGCTTTCGTGAAGCAACAATTGCAGCCAAATGTCGATGCTCGCGTGTTCGAAATCATTAGTTATGCCGTGCTAAAGGCAAGATATGGGCAGATGTCCGTATGGATAGGCGACACTAAAGACACGGTGGCTGAAGAGGCGTTAGTTCTTTACAAAACTGGACGTACTAATGCCAACGACGGAGGAATCGACTTTGTAATGAAGCCGCTTGGGCGATTTTTCCAAGTTACGGAAACTGTGGATGTCGGTAAGTATTTCCTTGACATCGATAAAGTGCAACGTTTTCCGATCACGTTCGTAGTGAAATCTAGCGAAACATCAGAGCAAATACGATCTGCAATAAGAGCACAGGCGATCACTAAGTACAAAATTGAATCCGTAGTTGACACGTACATGGAAGCTGTTGAGGAAATTATCAATGTTCATAATCTAGTCGACGCGTTTTCAGAGCTTATGAAGTCTGGAAAGTTGCAAGAAGTGATGGATGAAATTGTTGTTCAAAGTAAAGTGGAGTTTAATTACGGTGAGGATGCAGATGCCGAGGAAGGAGCCGATGAGTAAGTGTAGATCAAGAACGAGGGCTAAGATAACGCTCTACGAGGGACGCCGCTCACCTTAATCGCACCCGCTTTCGATACGTAATCATCAATTCCTGCAGTCACCCGCCATTAGCCCTTTGTAGGTGTTCTCAGTTAGCAGCACATCACAAATTTGATCTGATGATGTTTGTGAATTACGGGATGAAAGGTACTACATAAACAGATCGGTCACGTTTGATGCTTTCAATAAAAATTCGATGTGTGCTATTAATCCCGCAATGAACATTCGGTACAGTCAGTAATTCCGCCGCGTAGGATTATCTTGAAGTGTAAAAATCGGTGATCGGATTTTTGCTCAGTCATTCCTGTACGCGTGATTCCGGTTCCGAAGCTTCAAATAATCTATTTTCTACGTCTGCTTCACGGCCTGAATCGTCCACCATCTCAGGCAGATATTTCACCTGCTGCCGGTTGATTTCAGGATACGTGACATTCACGAGTAACGGTTTCACGTCGGCGGTTCTTCCATAAAAAAATCTGCCGTAATGACGCATAAAGAACTGGCGTCTCTGCAAACTTAACAACTGCTGGCTTGTTATCATCGGGACGGCGTCGCTCCGCATCATCAAACCGGCGTCAAATCGGAACGTCGGCTCAAACTGCCGGGCTTCAGGTGTCGCTTCTTCAATGTACTTTGCCGTTTCAGGATGATTCACAAGCATATAGATCCACGTGTTGATATTATCCAGTATGCTTATCGCGCTCTCCTCCCCTATTTCATCGACTATCTGCGCTATGCTCTGCGTATAAATGTGCACCCATACGTTGCCGCCGCCACATTTGTTAAACAACTCCTGTATCCCTTTGTACATGACGTTATGGGCTTCGTCGATGTGCAGGCACAGCGGTGGATTGAGCTTTTTGCCACTGGACAACCACCGGCCTATCAGGCTCTGAATACTGCTCACAATAACCTTGCCTACAATATGGGCGGTCCGGCGAGCAAGCAAGCTTCCCGTGTTGCAAAACAGGACAACACCCTGTTTACGTTCAATCCGTGAGAGGAATTCGTTCTCAAATGCTTTACCGATTATCTCACCGACATTGCCGGTTGTCAGGGCCCGCAATGTGGTCAACAGAGAAGAGCTCACTTTTGCAAAGAAGTCCAGCGGAGCGGCAAGTATCTGGTTTAATTCTTCGGTCAAGTCCTTTGCCTTGTTGTACGCGACAAACTGATCACGAAAATCTTTCAGGCTGACGAAGTCGGCGCGCCTCCTGATTTCGTTAAAGTTGATTTGGGGTTTCTTTTGGAGTCTGTCGGATTGCAGTATCAGCCCTTGAACGATCGCTTGGGTAACGGAAGTGGCGATAGCGATGTAATAGTCTTCTTTAGATTTGATCCCGGATACAACATGATCGACAAGCTCATCCTGCATATACCAATGACTTAACGGATTGAGACGCATCGAACAATCGGGGAATATGGGGGTAAGCATCATGAGGTCGTCGAGTCTGCCGTACTCCATACATGTTTGAACAATTCGGCAAAATAATTCGGTATCGCCTTTGGGATCGATGACGACGACGTTATATCCTTTCGATATATCCTGGCTTATAAGGTTTTCGATAAGCTTTGTCTTGCCTACACGGGTAGTACCGAAACAGCCTACGTGGCCGGTCCTCATGTCATCGTCGATGTGAATGTCGTTTGATGGTAGGTTATCATCCAGCTGGAATACCTTAGTCGGTGGCAGTTCGCTTCCCTTCCCGACAATTGTCACTTTGCTGTCTGAGCGCTTGCCAATGTTATTCTTGTTTACTTCCTGCAATAATTCTAATGGGCTTTTCATCTTAACCCCATATCACCGCTTCTTTTTGCACGCCTATAAAGCCTGTCTTTTACCCGCCTTGCCACTGTACGCAGAAATGGATCCATCCTCTCCGGCCAGCGATAATAATGACGATACGCATAAGCAAGCCGTACCGGAGTCAACTTGTGGGGTGTGGACGAACTGAGAATGTGTTTCTCCATCCAGTTTTCAATTATCTTAACATCAAGCGATTTTTTACCCCCCAACTGCGTGTTGTAAGCTTTTAGAACGCTGTCGTGAGCCTTTCCGAGAAATTCTTTATCGGTTCCTCCGCTCTCGATTGTCGCATCCAGTATTTTCAGACGTTCGTCTGTGTATAGTGTTTTTACATGATCCATAAGCTTTCTTATTCGCGCGTTTCTTTTTACCCGATCGGTATATTTATAGTCCTTTTTCAGGAGACTGTGCGCTATATCCCCACCATAAATGGATTCTTTTTTAAATCCATGTTTTTCAAAAAATGCTTTCGCGTATGCGTGATCATCTGAGAGGGCCAGGATTGCGGCGTTAATACCTTTATAGTGTAATTGTCTTTCTAAGACTGCTAACAGCTTTCCGCCTATACCCTTTTTCCTTTCTGCAGGGATTACAGCTATAGAGAGGATCCTGGCAGCATTATTAGCCTGACCATCAGGGACTGCAAGAAGATAGCCGACTATGCGTTTTTCTGCCCCCGCAAATTGGTTTATCGTGACGCCAGGGCGAATTTCCACTTCTTTCGAATTAATATCTACTCTTTCAGCAACAAGGAACGTATTTGCAAATGCCTCCCAAGCTTGAGAAATAAAGAAACGAGAATAATGATCTACTGAAAAACATTCCGTGACGATTGAATGAACTGAATCGATATCATTTAAACCAACGGTGCGAATGTTAATTGTGCACATAAGCGATCCTTCTACTTATAAGACAAACGGAACGTTCATCCTTCGCGAAGTAATATTAAATAAACCATGCTTCCAGGCGAATGAAAATTCTGAGTCTTAAGACGGTCATTTTGAAAAGTATAGAGGTATAGAATATATCCTATTGGGCCCCGACTATTTAACGACCACGAGTTCAAGACAAAAAATTTCCCGCGGCAGGGCTTGCTATCGCTTACCAATGAGAACAATGGTCCGGAATTATTCTGTTAGTTCGGGTGCGTCCTACAAAAATGATATGGTTACTTATATAATACTCTCTGAAAATGATGTTTTTTTGAAAAAAAATAAAAATTTTTTATTTTATACGGCTTATACACTTTCTCAGATGCTGCATTTATGAATTGATGTCCATATGCCTGTACAGAGTATCTAGATTGTACATGATCTCATCTATAAACACGCTCAATTGACTGCACATGTATACACACCTATGGCTCAGATACCCTCAACCTATCCGCATAGGACTTCCTATATACATAAATATACAATTTTCTATTTAATCCCGAACTGGTGAATGCCAGGCCGTCATCGCTATTTTTTATGGACGAATTTCATTATTTTCACTTCTTTTGAAAATTCTTAGCATCAGCAAGAGTATTATATAAACAAGTGGACATTATTTATTACAACCGAAATGCGGTTGCCATGCGTTTTGAGATTTTTTCAAGTAAAAAAAGAAGGGAGTCAAAAATGAAATGCTTCGGGTTAGACATCGGTTACGGAGACACTAAGGCTTTCGATGGCGTAAATATTATATCGTTTCCCACCGCCGTTTCAATGGTGGTCGACCAAGACGGTTTCGATCCTAAAACTTGCATTATTATCGATAACGAGAAGTTCTACGCCGGCAGCGACGTAAAAGGCGAGTCGCTCTGGTTCGATCCCCGCACGGCTGATTTTGTAGGATCCACACGCTGGGCAGCCGTTTTTGCCAAGGCCCTGAAAGATTCTTGTTTCAACACTTTCCGTAATTCCATTGTCCTCGGTATGCCCGCAGCTCAATACAGTCGCACAAAGGCGTCCAATATTATTCATCAATTAAAACAGAAATATATAAGCTTCGGAAATGAAGATCGAATTGACTTGATTAACTCTAATATCAGCATTGTTCCGCAGGGCCTCGGTATCTATATCAAGTACGTCACCGACACAAAAATCGACTACAAACGACTACGTATAGCTGTCGCAGATATCGGTTATCATACAATTGATCTCGTCACCATGTACCAGGGCAAGTATTTGAATGATCACGCCAAAAGTTATCCACTCGGCATATCTAAATTGCTCGATGCTATCGCAAAGGAATTCTGCTGCAAATACGGTTTTTTCATCAACAGGAAAAGAGCACTAGATTTTGCTACGAATCGCCGCGTTGAGTGGCTTGGTGAATTGTATGAGGTCGATAATATCGACGACATTATTAAAAAATATGCAAATGAAGTTGCTGACATTATAAACAATTACATGGAGAGTCAGGATCTCGATATCGGCATAGCGGGCGGCGGCGGCACATATACGCTTGTTAATTTCCTTAAGCTGAAAAAGAAACTGGCTCTTGTAAAATCGCCCGAGTCTGCAAATGCAGTAGGATATTGGCATTACGGAATGCTTAGTCAGGAGGGTTAAATGGCCAAATATAGAAGGATATATTTTTCATTGGAAGAGGAAAAGCATGCCAAAGCTATCGAAATAATAAATAATGTCAAACCATATTGGCGAGGCCATTTCATAGCTGATGCGATAATCGCTCATAATGAGAAGTTCAGTAAAGTTGCACATCCAAAAGACAAAGTCTCAGATGACACACCTTTTGTTGATCATAAATTTATGGATAAATAATATTTATAAAGGAGTGAGATCATGGAAAAAGAAAATGAAAAAAACTTAATCAGGATTAACGATTATCTCGTTTTGTCTCTCAATAATTATAAAGGCAATTATTCGATCTTGGAAGGCAATATCGGACGAGAGGATGGCAATTATCACTGGTACCCCTGTTCGAAGGAGATCGCCGGCAAGAAAAAGACTGTCCCGGTATCCGTTCGCATCGGTGATAAGCAGAAAGCCAAGGAAGTGCTGCTTTGGGCCCTGAAAAATATTACCGGCAAAGAGTTTCGCGAAACTGTTTGACCCGTAATTCCTTTCGAGAATGATTTAGTTCTAGTCCTATTTTTTCACGTTTCCCCCGGCTCTGCGGGAACCCATCGCGAAGAGTTGAAACAATACGAGGAGGACATATGACACTCCATACAGAACTTATGTACCCCACTGAGTTTTTCTATCGCTACGCGATAGAGCCCGGTTATCTTCAAGTCAAGGCGCCAGGGGTGCCGGTAGACGTATCCGCGGGGTCTCTCTGCTACGTCTGCGGCAGAGATGATTTTACGACCGGTTATATGCGTAACGATGTAATCATGAGCTCGTTTACAAACCAGGACCTCTGCGTAGCGCCATCCGGCATACATGTGTGTAAATATTGTGCCAATACGTTATCCGATATAGTACGCAAGGTTAGCCTATGTCTCGTAACGCGTGAGCGGTGTTTCACTGTTGCGGCAGACGATATAAGTCTCACCGGAATACTACAAAACCCGCCGGAGCCGCCTTTTCTCCTCTACAAAAGCGACGGCAAAAAACACACTATCTTCCGAAGCCGCGTAACGACGTCGAATAAATTAATATACGCATACATTATCCACGCAAGCAAAAGTAAAGGGAAAATAATTGCAAGCTTTGACCGGCTATTCGAAATAAACAGAGACGAGATTGAGGCACTGACGGACGATGTCAAACACCTTGCCGAAGTGATCGGGAGGGAATCTGGAACGTTCGGCGTATTGTCCGCGAAATTCGGACGGGGGGTATTGCAAAAGCTGTCGCAAGAAGACCTGGCATTGTACAACAAGATTAAAAACTCGTGTAACCGGACAACAAGCAAAGGCCTGCTTGTCGAACAGTACCTGTGGGAGGGTACACCGAAAACAAGGGCGGCGAAAAAAGTGCGAAAGCAAAAAAAGAGATAGGGCGGAAATAGCAAAATACGTGTCATGTGATACGGGAGTATTTTAATATTGTAAAAAGGAGAAAAATATTATGACAGAAAATAATGGGAAATTTCGTTATGTAAGGCTTTTGGGAATCGTTCAGGCGGACACGGCTATAGTTCATGGTTCCGGTGGCAGCGAAACGCGGGATGGGAAAAAGATAGACATGGCAATTAAGCGGAAAGTCGTAGCCGATAATAACAGCGGTTCGAGTTTTGTTCCGGTTGTGACTGGAAATGCGATTAGGGGCGGGGCATTGCGAGACTCTGCAACATTAAGGCTTGCCACCAAACTGGGAGTATTTAAGAGCATCATCGATTTCCGCCTCTATGCAAGCGGCGGGACGGCGGCAACAATGATTTCCAAGGAGAAGGGCGGGTATAAATATATTGACCTGGCCAGGGAAATCGAGCTGCGAAGAAAAAACCCGCACCTTTCTACTTTCGGGGGGCAGAAGCACAGCCTGATAAAAGGAAAGCTCCGCGTGGGCGACATGCTCCCGATATGCAAAGCCACAAAACATCTCATGCCTGATTACTTTGGAAGCTACGAGGAAATCTCATTTCTGTCAGAAATACCCGAGGATGAAATATTGTTTACGCGCAGGCAGAAGGAAGAGGACCCGGATTGGCAGGAATACCTGGCGGAAGAGGCCCTTGCGGAAATGGCACAGGAGGCGGAGAAAGCTGAAAAAAGAGACGCGGCCAAATTAAAAAAAGAAAGAATAGAAAACAAGAAAAAGGGCAAGGAAAATATCGTTCCCAACGAGGAGCAGGAAGAAACATTGGACGAGGAGGAAACGCTGCTCTCCAAGGAAGCAAAGAAGTCCGTCAAGATGATCCGTACCGTTGAGGCAATTCCCGCAGGCACAAAAATGTACAATTTCATCGACCTTGTCCGTCCCAGTAACGTAGAAATCGGGCTGATCTGCGCGGCGCTGGAAGAATTCTCCATCAGTCCATATGTTGGCGGCAAATCATCCCAGGGTTACGGCAGGGTGTCCATGTCATACAACCTTATAGTCGACGGCAATATGTCAAACATGGAAGATCAGGCGGTAGTAATCAACCAGAATGAAATATTCGCGCTCAACTCCCCGCTCCTGCAGGAATGTCTTGCCGCGTATGAGGAATGGCTGGCAAACGTGAAGAGAGAAGATGTCCTCTACTATGAATTCGAAAAAAAGGGCAAAAATAAGGGGGAATAATATGTATCGAGTAACATTTGATTTGTCGTCTCCTTTGATAGCCGGCGATCAGATATCCCTCGACGGCCTGCTCGCCTGGTGTGCCATCGAAGATGCCAAGTACCAGGAGAAGCTCGGCAGTTACGAAGAAATTGACCATATTGTCGATGATCTGCCGTTAAAAAAAGTCCCGTTCGTTTCTGACAGTGGCGACAATTTCTTCTACGGGGCAACGAGCATGTTTACCGATCCGGAGGCGCTTGTGGCCGTTGATACCGTATACGTAAATAAGCGGTTCCCTCTGGAACGCGCTATGGAGTTTTTGCCGCACTATAAGCCGCAAATCAATGAGGGCTCCGGATTCAACAAGGGATACCGTATACCCTTTGAAACGATAACGGTAAACAGGATATATTTCGATTTCGACGGTGATCCCGAAAAGGTCGGGGAGCTTTTAAATAACTGGATGCTCGGTATTGGGAAAAAAACGTCCATAGGGTTCGGCCACATCAGGAAGATACACCCCATACGCGAGGTTGCGGGCAGCCCCCTGGTTTCTCCGGAAGGCTTTGCAAGAAGAACCATCCCCGTTGCGGCAGCCGCCGCCGTAGGTATTCAAAATGGCCTGGAACGCACGGCGATGGTGTTTTACAGACCGCCGTATTCGCCTTATCATCCGGAAAGACGTGCGGAATGCATCGTACCGAAAGCCCTGTACTAGAAAGGAGGCTGAGTTGAAAGAAAACATTGATGAACTGAAAGAAATAATAGGCGAAATATATCGCGTACTGAGGAAATCTGGATCAGAAGACCGGCCGACTCAAAAATTGATGTCATATGACGTTTTGGATACCCTGATTTTATCGGCGCACAGCCTGTTGGAAGCGCCGACCGGAACGGGTAAAACTTATGCGTACCTGATCGCCGCGCTGGTTTACGCCATATACAAAAACGAGACGATAGCGATCTCCACTGCGACAAAGGGTTTGCAGGAACAGCTTTTACGCGACTTCGCGCGAATTCAGCGTGTTGTCGAGTCCGTAACCGGTAAAGCTGTTAACGCCGCCGTCCTCAAGGGCCGAAACAACTATGTATCGAGAAAACGATATCATGATTACCTTTTATACCACCTGGCGGAGCTTACTGACGACAAAAGACTACAAGAAATAACTGAATGGCTTGAAACGACAACAACGGGCGAGCTTGACGAGGTTACTTTGCCCTATTATCTTCCGGCCAGCGGGATATGCGCTACACAGGCATCCAATGATGACAAGTGTTTTTATGAACTCGCTCTCAGCCGATGCCGTGGCGCAAAAATTATCATAACGAATCATCACTCGATAATCGGCAGGTTCAAAGGGAATAAAACGGAAGATAAAAAACGGTTTATTTCGCTTGAGGATCTCAAAATCCGCAAAGTTATATTTGACGAGGCGCATGAGATCGAACGCATAGCGTCGGAACTGTTTTCCGATAGGGTAAGCCTGTACGAAATCAGAAGCAACATCAAGGCGCTCGGCAGGTTCTCAAAGGATAAAATAATAGGAGATAAACTAAAAATAGGCAACAGAAACGCCTACGATCAAATCACGGCGGACGCGGAAACGATGTCGGCAATGATTGAACAGCTCCGCGCATACCGGGAAAGTGATGAACGCCTGTTGTATGTCGATAGAAACGGACAAAATGGCAACAAGCGAAACTGGCTAAGCCAGGAAATCATTGAGTCTGCGTTGCGGAAGATCGAGAAGTGCATTAAAAACGCCCAGGGCTATTCATCTCAACTGCTGGCATCCGCGCACAGAAAAAATGTCGAAGCAAAATCGGTTAAAGAATCTCACGATATGCTTGCCGGAAGCATGGATGAAATAAATAACGTCCGCAAGGATCTCAGGACCAGTAGTAATAAACTTGTGATTTATTATTCGCCCGAACTGGCATATCCATCGATCATATTGGCAAATAGCACCACATGGCTTACGCTGCAGTCTGCATGGAAAAAATTCGATGCGCTCGCGTTTACGTCGGCAACCCTGTGCTTGCCATCCAAGCGGCAGCTGAGACCATGGGATTATTTCTGCCGTGGGATTGGCTTGCCGAAAAGTAAATTATTCCGGCCACAGAAACACAAATATGTCGCCTACGCGATGCCTTTTTCATACGACCGCGTACAGCTCTATGTGCCGCCCGTAGACGCGCCAAATCCAAAATTTAACGGATCATCTTCTGAACGCAAGGCATATATCGAATATATGCGAAAAGCGATTCAACACGCCCTCAAGAACGACCAGGCCGGGGGGATAATGATTCTATTCACGTCATATCGGGATATGCTGGATACTCATAAGGCCATTTTAAAAACCCCGGAGATCCTCTGCGGGCGGGAACTTATAATTCAAAAGCCGGGTACCCATAAGCGCATTGAGGCCGAATTCAGGGCAAACCCATCGGAAAAAATGCTGCTTGCCGTTGGTACATTTTGGACTGGCGTTGATTTCCCCGGAGAACAGTTGACTACCTTAATGATCACGCGATTGCCGTTCGCCGCCAAAGACGACCCGATCAACGCGATACGCGAACTTAACCGATACGATGGAGAGAACGCATACCTTACAATTTACCAGCCTGCGGCGATCATAAAATTCCGCCAAGGCATAGGACGCCTCATCCGCAGCAAAAACGACTTCGGTAATCTATATATTACAGACTCGCGTATGAGGGAAAGCCAGTTCGAGACAGTAGTCGACGGTCTTTGCAAAAACAAACACGTGCTCGCATTTGAATAACGGAGGGATAATATGTTTTTTAGCGTAATAAGGCTTAATATGGATATTACCCCCAGGAATATTCTGGACACGATCCAAAAGGAATACGGTGTACATCAACTCATTTGGGATATTTTTGCTGATACGCCGGAGCGGCGCCGGGACTTCCTCTTCCGCTATGAGATTATTAAAGGAATCCCTACTTTTTTTACGGTCTCGGAACGGCCACCCGCTAACGTCACAAAAATATGGAGGGTTGTAACTAAGGAATATAATCCCCAATATAGTCCCGGACAATTCCTATCATTCCACCTACGCGTCAATCCAATACGCTCCAAGAGAGACAAAACAGGAAGGCAGCACCGGCATGACGTCGTCATGGACGAAAGAAATAGGCTCAAAAAGCAGAATAAACAAATTAACGAAGCTGATATTATCCAGGAGTGCGGGGAGCAATGGCTACGCTCTCGCTCTAATGGTCTTGGCTTCGTTATTAAAGACAGTGCGGTGCGCGCAGGTAGATACCGGCAACATAACTTGTTTAAGAATAATGGCAATAATGCCATTACTTTTAGCACTCTCGATTTTAACGGCATCCTCACCGTTACCAAACCTGCTACGTTCGAAAAATTTCTTTTTAATGGCGTTGGTCCCGCCAAGGGTTTCGGCTGCGGTCTTATGCTGGTGAGGGAGGTTTAATAAAAATAGCACTCCCCCCCCTGTCAAGCTTATTCCCTTAAAAGATCGGCTATGCATCCTCTTTGTCGAGAAGGGCAATCCGGGTGCACTCGTATTCCCCGCAACGCGGGGATGAAAAATGCGGTGCCTGCGGGAAAGACGGAAGGCTGAGGTATTCCCTCAAAGCGGGGATGAAAAAGCTTGCGATCGATTACCAATGAGAACAATGGCAGTGTTCCCTGCATAACCGCGGGGATGAAAAGACGGGGTCGTAGTCTCAGGATGGAAACTGAGTGTTCCCCGCAACGCGGGGATGAAAAGAGATGTTAGAATTGAGTGACCCTGGTGGTGTGTTCCCCGCAACGCGGTGGATGAAAAGACGTAGGACAGCCGACTCCTTGTACTCGGTCGTGTTTCCCTGCATGCGCAAGGATGAAAAGTCGATCATCCCCGTAATCTTAATTTCTATATTGTATTCCCCGCAGCGGGGATGAAAAGTAGAGGGAATAGGGTTATGCGAATACCATATCGTGTTCCCTGCAACGCGGGGATGAAAAGTTTCCCACAATCGTCACAGATGCTATTGACTCGTATTCCCCGCATATACGCGTGGATGAAAATTTTTACGCACGAGCATTTTTTCCTTTACCCGCCGTGTTCCCTGCATACGCAGGGATGAAAATATGCAGGCGTTGATGTGAGGGATCAGGAACAAGTGTTCCCCGCGAAGCGGGGATGAAAAATATCCTCACGATGTTCTACTTTACTTTTTTGTGTTCCTGAATGGGCGGGGATGAGAAGAACAAAACAAAATGGTACAACATCAATTATGACGTGTTCCCCGCCATACGGGGATATATGAAAAATAGGACATGTCCTATTTTCCCACATTTTACGCGCATAGTGTGTCATGTTAACAACATCTGCTGAGCCCACATTTGAATCGAGACGCCCTTTTAACTGAAAATGAGTTGTAGTTGTGGCTATAATGCTAATACAACAACCGGAAAGAAGGCGTCTGTAAATGCAGTCCGGAGAGTTGCTGCACGAGAAATACTTGGCAATGTGAGGCGAGTGGCAGATCCGTCCAAATCGATAACGCCCTTTACTGATAAAGATCGATTCAGGCGATTTCGGTAAACAGAGTATGGCAAACGAGAATGATTTAGTTATTGACCCATTCGCAGGTAGTTGTGTAACCGGTGAAGTATGCGAGCACTTACTCACAGCTACAACGTTTCCAGTTTACCGATCTTATCACTGCTGCCGGTGTGATCGCAGCATATTTACTGAAGTAGCGAATTTGCTGCTGGTGCGATTGTCGCAGATTTCTACATGCTGTAGAGTCGTCCCGCTCTTAATAAATACCAAGTTGTATCTTAACTGCTTCTTCGACCTTGTGCATATCTTCATCAGAAAGAACGCCAGCGCGTTTAAAAAGCCTTGACTTGCTTACAGTGGCCAATTGATCCGCCATGGCCTTGCTCTCTTTACCTTCAAAATCCACTAGCGCTTCACTGGGATAGAGGCGATCGGTCTTGCTGGTCAAAGGGACAACCTGAACCCGATTCAGGAACTTATTTGATGCATCGTTACTGACGATGACGGCAGGGCGCTTCTTCCTTATTTCCCCGCCAACAGAGGGATCGAAATTGACCCACCAGACTTCACCTCGTTTCATTGGCTACGTCCTTGAATGTAATCTCAGCCCACTCCATGGCCTCCTTCTCCCGCCGCCTGTCTTTTGCCATTTCGGCGTAGGCCGATTCTAGATTAGGGCGCACGACGTGCGGCCGAACTATTTCCTGTACAAATCTGCTGATTTTGCGGGGTCCTATGATTTTATGGAGACCGTTGTATACTTCTTCATCAACTGTTATGGTTAATTTCTTCTGCATGACCCACCTCCTTTACACGTGTAATATACGTGTAGATATGTGGCGTGTCAATAGAAAAAAAGACGCTTAATTATTCAACGTCCCGGTTGTATTTGCATGCACTTTTGTTTGCGGTAAAAGTCAATTATACTATATAATTATATTGACAAATTGAGAATGCTAAATATGGAAAACACCAAAACATACGTTTTCGATACCAGCTATCTTATAGAGCACCCAGAGGCCATAAATAATATTACGGGAGATCTGGTGATCCCTGCTATTGTCCTTAAGCAGCTCGATGGTTTGAAAACCAGCGATAAAGAAGATACTGCAAAACGGGTCAGGGCAGCTTCTAATGCAATTCTTGAATCGCAGAGAAGCGGTAGGCTGAAGATAGTGGGTGAGTTTAAAAAAGTGGATATGCTGGCAAGTTACGTAGATAATATGGTTGTAGGAACGGCTGTAAAAATGAAAGAGACCTGCAGTAAAGTTGTCCTGTTAACTACCGATACGAATATGAAGATTGCGGCGGAGAGTGCAGGGTTAGTAATAAAAGAATCTGCTAAAGTAAAGCGTCCTGCAAAGGGGAAAATTTTCGCTTTAATTATGGCATACATTGTCATTGGGCTTTTTTGCGGTCGCGTTTTCAACCCAGTCATTGGGTTTATCGTTTACTCTATAGCTATAATTTCTACGGTAATATATTTTTATTTTACTTATGAGCGCCACAGACATAAATCTGGAGACTACGAGAGCCCGACCAGCGGTTTCGATTACAATAAAGCAACGGACAGGGTTGCCGCCGGATATTATGATTCCAGAAGGTCATATTAAAATGATTATGGAACGTTAATAGTTTTTTTGTCTAAATCATTTGGTTTTATGACCGAGCTTTCGGGAGCACCTGGACCAGAAATGTGAGGATTTGGCGGTATAAGATCATCCTGCCTCGCCATAGTCACCACACTTGTGTGTTCATAATACACTTCTCTTTCATTAATGAATTTAGCGATTATCTGTGACTTCTGTTCATTACTGAGATGTGCATATTCGCTACCGTGACGAACATTATTAATGCCATCTCTCATTTCATCGGCGATTCTGTTTCTTAGTGCATCATC
>Ga0335081_10003044_pt1 | contig 26345 bp, 26 predicted proteins | sample Lox_Sample_35_FD_206713 | JGI IMG/M metagenome (GOLD analysis project Ga0335081, IMG submission 206713) | Soil microbial communities from Loxahatchee National Wildlife Refuge, Florida, United States - Lox_Sample_3.5 | ecosystem: Environmental > Terrestrial > Soil > Wetlands | place: USA...
CGGCGCGACGGCTGCCGCCGGCGCGTAAGGCTGTCCGTAGTGCGGGGCGTGCTCGATGCCAATCTTGATGTACGCGGCGAGCGTGGCGAACCCGAGCACCAGGAAGAATCCCGTCAGCGCCCACTTCAGCTGCTTGAGCCGCCTGCGGGTCGCGTTGGGATCGCTTGCCGCGAACCAGCCCCACTTCACCGCCAGACGGTACAGGCCGATGCCGCCGTGGAGCTCCACCGCGAGCAGCAGAAGGATGTAGAGCGGCCAGTAGCGATCGCTCCACACGCGGTCCGACGACTCGTACGGGCCGATCAAGTGCGGCCGCGTCAGCATCACGTACAGGTGGATGGTGGCCAGGAAGAACAGCGCGAAGCCGGTGAAGACCTGCCAGAACCACAGCGTCGTGTCTTCGTGGCGCATCATCTTCATGTGGCTCCGGAAGGCGCGGAACTGGCGCCAGTTGATCGGGAACTTGCGCACGGCCAGCGCGGCGTGCAGCACGATGAGAGCGGTCACCGAGGCGACGACACCCGACACGATGCCCGGATAGGACTTGCCGAAGACGAAGTAACCCTCGAACATCTTCGTGATCGTCCACATCGCCTGCTCGCTCACGAGAATCGACGAGACGAAGAACATGTGCGCCCACATGAACAGCGCGACGAGCAGCCCCGACGCGCTCTGCGTCCAATCGAGCCGCGCCGGCCACAAGCTCTTCGCGCGTGCATCGGCGAGGCCGACGCCGGAAATGAATACGTTAGCCATGGAGCCCGCTCCCGGGTCGCCGCCCGTGAAAAAGGCGGCCTCAAGTGGCTCACATCGTTGGCGTTTTCCGGCTGGGCGATATTGCGCTGGATCAAGGTGCCGGGGACCTTGGGCCGGCCATCCGGCCGGGACCCGCGCTTCCGAAGCGGGCGATGATCTAGGTCAAGGAGCGCATTGTGGCGGCATGAAAGCCCGCCTGCCTGCTGCCGCTCCGAGCGGGGCGGGCGCCGGGCCAGCCGACGCCGGCGCTGCGGTCTCAGTGCCTCGCCGAAGCGGAAGGCCGGAAGACGTAGGAATCGAGCGACAGCGCGCCGCTTTCGTAACCTTCGATCACGCGCTCGGCCGCTGGATGCTCGCCGGCGGCTCCGAGCGCCACGAACAGCGGCAGGAAATGCTCGTCCGTCGGGTGCGCACGCACCGCCTCCGGCGCCCGGTCCCGGTAGTCGAGGAGCGCGTCGGTATCGTGAGCTGCGAGACGATCGTGCACCCACCCGGCGAACGCCTGCGCGTAGCGCAGCGGCTCCTGCCGCCGGCGATTCGCCATCCAGTCGCGCAGGTTGTGGGTGGTGTGGCCGGAGCCGATGATGAGCACGCCCTCGTCGGCCAACGGCGCGAGCGCCCGGCCGAGCCGCAGGTGATGCGCGGCACCGAGCACCGTCTGGAGCGAAAGCTGCACGACGGGCACATCGGCGTCCGGGTACATGAAGCGCAGCGGCACCCACGCCCCGTGATCGAGACCGCGGCAGCCGTCGACGCCGGCGGTGATCTCGGCGTCCTTGAGCCAAGCCACGGCCTTCGCGGCAAGCTGCGGCGCACCGGGCGCCGGATACTGCAGGCGGTACAGCTCTTCGGGGAACCCCCCGAAATCGTGGATGGTGGCCGGCTTCAGATTGCCGGTCAGCATCGGCAACGCCGTTTCCCAGTGCGCGGACGCGATCAGGATCGCCCGCGGCCTTGGCAGCGTGCGGCCGAGGTTTGTCCAGGCTCGACCTGCCGCACCGGGCTCGATCGCGTGCATGGGCGATCCGTGCGAGAGAAAAAGCGTCGGCAGGTGAGCCATGGATTTATCCGCTCACGCGGCACGCTTCTCGGCGGGCTTCAGGAGGCCTTCGGCGATCATCGCCTCCCGTACCTTGGGCCGCGCCGCGACGCGGGACTGGTAGGCCGCCAGCACAGGCCATCGCGCGAGATCGATGCCCACGAACTTGGTCCAGTTGAGGATGGTGAAAAGATATCCGTCGGCCACGGTGAATCGATTGCCGAGCAGATAGTCCCGGTCCGCCAGCTCCGCGGCAAGCCAGTCGAAGCGCTTCACGATACGCTGCCTCGCGATCGCGCGGTAGTCTGCCGGCGTATCGGCCGCGAACAGCGGTGAAAACTGCTTGTGCAGCTCCGAGGTGACGAAGTTGAGCCACTCCTGCAGTCGATAGCGCTCGAGCGTCCCCACCGGCGGCGCGAGGCTCGCGCCCGGATTGCGGTCGGCGATGTACTGCACGATGGCCGGACCCTCGGTGAGCCTATCACCGTCGTCGAGCTCCAGCGTCGGCACGTAGCCCTTGCCGTTGACCGCGTAATAGTCGCTGCCGTCCGCGAGCGTGTGGGTCTGGGTATCGACCTTGACCAGCTCGGCGTCGATCCCGGCTTCGCGCAGGGCGATGTGCGGGGAGAGCGAGCACGCGCCGGGGGAATAGTAGAGCTTCATGATGTGTCCTCTGGGTTCGGGTTTAAGGGATGCGCTCAGGCGGTGCGCGGGCGAGCCGCGATCGGGGCGCCTCCGTGAATGCGGCAAAGCCCGCGACGAGTGAACTATGAGGCTTGTCCAGCCCAGAATAAACGGCTGGCCTATTGATATATTATTGCGAAATACGCAACAATCTCAATAATGGACCGCTTCCAGGCCATTGCCGCGTTCGCCAAGGTCGTGGAGACCGGTAGCTTCGCCCGCGCCGCGGAGCGGCTCGACATTTCGGTTTCCGCCGTCTCGAGGCAAGTCGCCGAGCTCGAGGCGCACCTCGATGCGCGGCTCTTGAACCGCACGACTCGACGCCTGAGCCTCACCGAATCGGGACGCCTTTTCTACGAGCGCTGCGTCCAACTCCTCACCGATCTCGAAGAAGCCGAGCAATCGGCGCACGCCGGCACGGCACGTCCGCGCGGGACGCTGCGCCTCACCTGCGCGGTGACTTTCGGCGAGCGCCATCTCGCGCCGGCGATCGCCGAGCTTGCCGGACGCCACCCGGATCTCAGGTTCGACGTCGAGCTATCGGACCGCGCGGTCGACCTCGTCGACGAAGGTTTCGACGCGGCGGTGCGCATCGGAGCCATCGGCAGCCAGAATCTGATCGGGCGAAAGGTCGGCTCGACGCACCCCGTGTGCTGCGCTGCGCCGTCGTATCTCGAGCGCCACGGGGAGCCGAGGCGGCCCGAAGATCTGGAGCGGCACGTGTGCCTGAGCTACGAGTATGCGGCGGACCGGAACACCTGGCCGTTTCGCGATCGGCAGGGCCGCGAACGTTCGGTGAAGATCGGCGGGCCGATCCACGCCAACAGCGGCCGCTTTCTCGCGGCGCTCGCGGCGAGCGGGGTGGGTATCGCCTACGAGCCGGACTTCATCGTCGGGCCGGAGGTGCGAGCAGGGCGCCTGGTGCACATCCTTCGCGGCTTCTCGCCGGAGCCTTCGAGCATCTATGTGGTCTATCCGAGCCGGCGCCATCTGTCGGCCAAAGTGCGCGCGTTCGCGGAATTCCTGAGCGAGCGCTTCGCGCACGCCGAGTGGACAATCGACGCCGCTCGGATCTAGAAGGAGCCGCGCCGGCTGGAGCGGAGGGTCCGGGCTACTCGCGGGGCGACCCGGGCTGCGGGGGATGGTCGCGAACAGTCTGTCGGCACGGCAGGGTGAGCCACAGCCGATTCATGCTCTGCTCGTAGGCGTAACGCGCCTCCGCAGCCAGCCCGCGGAGCAGAGCGAGCCCCAGCCCGCCCACGGGCCTGGCTTCCGGCGGGGCGTCCAGCGCCGCTTCGCCCTCGCTCCAGGTCTGCGTGGGATCGTAGCGAGGCGCCGTGTCTTCGTAGAGCATGCGCACGCCTTCGTCGCAAAGTTCGAGCGCCACCCTGATCGGCGCGTTGCTCTCGCTGCCGTGGCCGTGCTGCATCGTATTGGTGAAAAGCTCCTCGACGAGCAGCGTCAGCCGCAGCCCATCTTCGCGGCCGATCCCGTTGCCCTCGCAGAAGCGTTGCACGAACGCCGCCGTGTCGCGCAAGGCGGCAAAGCGCGCGGGAAAGACGGCTTGCTGCAGGCTCGACATCGTTTCCGGGCAGGAGGATCGTCTGGACGCAGCGTGCGCCACGCGGCATCATGGAGCGCCGCGAGCGCGCACGGGCGCATTTTACTTGGCCCGGCTTCTCTCGGATCCCGCGGGAGGAGAAGATGCCGAAGCGATCGAGTTCCGCTGTGTGCCCATTTCTGCTGTTGACCGCCTTGTGCTTCGGGGCCTGCGCTCGGGCGGCCGACATCGGTCAGGTCAAGGTCTCGCGCGGACAAGTGACGATCGAGCGCTCGGGCCAAGCGCTTCCGGCGGCGATCGGCACGCGACTGCAGGCGGCAGACGTCGTGAAGACCGGCGCCGACGGCTCGGTGGGGATCACCATGGACGACGACACCCTGTTGTCGGCAGGTCCCAACAGCGTGCTGGCTCTCGATCGCTATGCGTTCGATCCGACGACGCGCGCCGGGCGCTTCGACGCCTCGCTCAATCGCGGCACGCTGGCCGTGATATCGGGCCGTATCGCCAAGCAGGCTCCCGACGCGATGACGGTGCGCACGCCGAACGCGATCCTCGGCGTGCGCGGCACGGAATTCGCGGTGAGCGTCGATGAGTGAACCGATCGCCCGTTGTTGCGCGATACTGGTCGCGTGCGCGCTCGTCGCCGGCTGCGCGAGCCGGGGGACGGTGGTTCTTCTGCCGGAGCAGGATGGACGGCCGGCCGCGGTCGCGGTGAAGCAGGGCGACAAGGAAGTCGTGCTCAGCGAGCCGTACGCCGCGGCGCATGCCACGGCGATCGGTCCGCGCGCCTATCGCTCGAGCCCCGAGGAAGTGCAGGCGCGGTTCGGACCGGCGCTGGCTGCCCAGCCCAGCCGCGCTGCGAGCTTCACGCTGTACTTCGTCGAAGGCAGGGATGAGTTCACCGACGAATCCAGACAGATCGTCGATCGCATCCTGACGGAGATCGCGAAGCGTCCCGTGCCCGACGTGCTGGTCGTCGGTCACACCGATGCGGTCGGCAACGACGCCTTCAATGACGCGCTGGCGTTGCAGCGGGCCGAGACCGTGCGGGCGGCGCTGATCAAGCTGGGGATCCCGGCGAACGACGTTCGCGCCATCTCGCGCGGCAAGCGCGAGCCAGCGATCCCCACACCGGACGGCGTGGCCGAGCCGCGCAACAGGCGGGTGGAGATTCTCGTCCGCTGAGCGCAGCCGCCGCTCCGACGAAAACTTCGCTCGCGTCGCTCGGCGCCAAGCGGGGCGTTGCCTACGGCCGCGGTTGAGCCTCGGGTCGGTCTCGCGCCTGGGGACCGATCCAGCGCACAACCAGCAGCGTGATGTCGTCGGCCGCCTCGGCGCCGTCGGCAAAACGTTGCACGTCGGCGGACACCGCGCCGACCACCGCGCGCGCCGTCCGCTCCTTCGCGGGCAGACCCGCGAGCAGCGCCTGCAGGCGTGCGCCTCCATAGCGCTCGCCTTGGGCATTGCGCGCGTCGCCGACGCCATCGGTGACGAGGCACACCAGCTGGCCGGGATCTATCCGCCGCTCAGCCGCGCGGTAGTTAAAACCGTCGACGGCGCACAGCGGCGGGCCCGCCGCTTCGCCAAGCCGCGCCAGATCTGCCCCTTCCGGGCGCAGCACGTAGGGGCTGTCGTGGCCGGCGTTGCAGTACTCGAGCCGGCCCGAGTCGAGGTCGAGCACTCCGGCGAACGCGGTGACGAAGAACATCTCAGGGTTGTCGCGCGAGATGTCCGCGTTCGCGCGCCGCATAAGCTCACCCACGTCGGCGTCCGGGTCCCGCAGGACGGTGCTCTTGTAGAGCGCCTTACTGATCGCCATGAACATGCTCGCCGAGAGGCCTTTGCCGGCCACGTCGCCGATCGTGAAGAACAGGCGGCCGTCATCGAGCGTGAAGAAGTCGTACAGGTCGCCGCCGACGTCGCGGGCCGGGGTCATCGCCGCGGCTATCTCGACCCGCCGCTCGGCGGCGAGCGCGTCGCCGCGCGGCAGCAGACCCGTCTGAATGCGCTTGGCGGCCCGCACCTCGCCGGCGATGTACGCGGCCGCTTCGCGCTGTGTCCGAATCACGCGTTCGAGCTGCCTTCGTTGTCGGCCGGCTTCGGCGAGCGTGAGGAGCAGCAGCACGCTGAACAGCACGACCAATCCGAGCGCCGGCGTGGCGGCATCGAACACGAGCCTTCGCCAGACGAACGCGCCTGCGCCCAGGGCGATCGGCAGGACAACCGCGAGCACGGCGAGCAGCGCCGCGGCCGGAGGCCTCGAGCGCGGTGTCGCCCAGATGAGCGCCAGGCCAAGCAGCAGCAAGAGCGCCAGCTCGGCCGGCGCTGCCCACGTGGGACGCGCGAGCCACGTCTGGTCGTAGAGGTTCTCGAGGGCCTGAGCGAGGATTTCGCTGCCCGGCATGCGATCTCCGAGCGACGTGCCCTGATAGTCCACCATCGCGAAACCGCTCGTGCCTATGAGAACGAGCTTGCGCTGCAATCGCTCGGGCTCGATTCGTCCGTCCAGGACGTCGATCGCCGAGACGTAGCGCCGCGGATCGCGTCTCGAGTAGTAGATGCGGAGTCCCCCGTCGCTTTCCGTCGGCGCGACGAAGTCGCCCACGCCAATCGCCCGGACCGATCCGCCATGGGTGAAGAGGCGAACCTCGGGAGCGTGCAGCGCGACACGCAGCATCTCGATCGGCAGTGATGGCGCGAGACGTTCGTCGATGCGCACCGCGAGGGGAAGCTTGCGAATCACGTCGTCGGAGGGCGCGGCCGAGATCGCGCCGTGCCCAGCGGCAGCGTAATCGATCTCGGCGACGTTGCCCAACGCGCCCGCAAAGGTCGGCACGTTGGGCGCGACCATCGGCGCGCGGGGCGGCGACCCCCGATCGACGACGACGAACGGGGGGACAGGCGGGACCGAGGCGCTGGATTCGGCGATGCCGGCAAAGCCGACCACCACGGGTCCCGCGGCGACGGCACGCGCGAGCTCGATGTCGCTCGAGGGCAGCCACCGCAGCCGCTCGTCGAGCAGGGGGTCGCGCTGCCGCGCCCTTGCGAGCAATCGCTCCGGCGAAAGCCGGTCGGGCTCGGGCATCAGAATGTCGATGCCGATGGCGGCCGGGGCCAGGCGCTCGATCGCGCGCACGAGTTCGGCAAGCGTCGTGCGCGGCCATGGCCATTGTCCGAGCTTGGCCACGCTCTTCTCGTCGATCTCGACCACCGTGACCGGCGTGGAAACGATCTCGCGCGGCATGAGCATCTGATAGGCATCGAACCACACCGACTGAAGGCGCCGATGCCACGCCGGCTCCGCGCCGATGAGCGCGGCGAGGAGCGCCAGGAGCGCGATGCCCGCTGCGGAGATCCGGCCGTACGAGGGACGGGCGGGGTTCTCGGCGGCGGTTCTCGTCACAAGGGAATTTCCATCCCGTCGTACGCGGCCGTCACGGCGAGAGCCGGCCGATCGCTGCGGGTGATCTCCTCGAAGCGCCGCGTCTCGGCGAGCACGCGCTCGATCGCCTCGTCGCCGTGCACGGGCTCGTGGTGGAACAGGCACAGCCGGCGCGCGCCGGCCATCTGGCAAAGCTCCACGCCGACGATGTTGCTCGAATGCCCCCAGTCCTGCTTGACCGATATTGCGTCGGCGAGCGAATACATCGCGTCGAAGATCACCAGGTCGGCGCCGCGAAAGAACGCCACGAAACGATTCGTGTCGTCCGGATCGTCGAGCGCATGCTCGGAATCGGTCGAATAGATCACCGCCTTGCCGTCCGACGAGAAGCGGTAGCCGTAGGAGTCGCCGCTGTGCCGCTGCAGCATCAGCTCGACCCGCAACCCGGCGAGGTCGTGCGCGCGCCCGGGATCGAGGCGGACGAACTCGATCGTCGCGGGAAGCGCGGAGAAATCGACCGGGAACGACGGGGCCGCGTGCTGCCGGCGCAGCGCCTCCTCGAGGACCGCGTGCCCGCCGTAGATGCGGATGCGGTTGCCCGGTATGTAGGCCGGCGTGAACAGCGGGAAGCCCATGATGTGGTCCCAGTGCAGATGCGAGAGGAATATGTGGTAAGTCTGCGGCGAGCCGGGTCCGTGCCGCGCGATCGCCTTCTGCCCGAAGGGACGCACGCCGGAGCCCAGGTCGCAGAGCACGTATTCACCGTGTCCCGTCTCGATCTCGACGCACGGACTGTGCCCGCCGTAAGTCCCCGACACCGGCATGCCCAGGCTGTCGACGTAGGCCTCCAGCGCTTCGTCCGAGGCGAAGTTGCGGCCGGCCGCGCCGCGCAGCGCGGCGATGATCTTGCGCCGCACGCCTGCGGCGGTCAGGGCGACCGGGAGCGAACCGCGCGTTCCCCAGAAGCGTACGCATTTCATTGCGCGTCGGTCTCAAAGGCCGCGAGCGCGGCAGGCGAGATCCGTTCCAGGGCCGAGCGCACCGTCGGGAAGACTTCCGTCACGTGATTGAACCGCGCGATGTCGAAGATCTCCTTGACGACGGGCGTCAGCGCCGCCACCGCGATGCGCATGCTGCGGGCGCGAAGCTGCTTCGCCGCGACCATGAGCACGCGCAGGCCCATGCTGCTGATGTAGTCGACTCGGGACAGATCCAGGACCAGCCCCGCCGTCCCCGGCGGGGGCGAGTTGAGCAGCGGGGCGAGCGCCTCCTGCAGCCCCTGCGCGTTGGCATGATCGATCGGTCCGACAGGAACGGCGACGACGACGTCGGCCAGGCTGCGGCTGGAAAAGTCCACGGCTCCTCCCTGTTCGAGCAACGCCGACCGGCAGAGCTTAGCCGATTATACGGGCAGCCCGGGTCCCCCTCGATCCAAGGCGGACTTAGAATGAGCGCCTCGTCACCCGAAGGAGGCGCTCCCGCATGTTACGCGTGCCAGCCGCCCGCAGCGCGCTGGTTGCCCTTACTCTGATGCTCGCCAGCATTGCGAGCCCCGCGCTTGCCAAGTGCACGATGACGCGCCTCGTCGAGTGGCCCGTCAGGCTTGAACGCGGGCATCTCATGGTCGACGGTGCGATCAATGGCCGGATGGTCGGCGTCATGCTCGACACGGGCTCCGACACGTTCCTCTTTCGCTCGGCGACGGCTCGGCTGGGTCTTGCGGGCCAGGTCGCGAGAGGCCGCCGCATCTTCGGCATCGGAGGCGAGACCTACGTCGAGGAAACCACCGTCGAGGACGTCCGGATAGGGCAACTGACCCGTCAGAATTGGCGGATACTGGTCGCCGGCGAGCACAGTTTCGGCAACGACGTCGACCTTGTTCTCGGGGAAGACTTCTTCGAGCAAGCCGATGTCGAATTCGACCTGCCGCATGGCGCAGTGCGGTTGTTTCGGCCGGAGGGATGCGAAGGCGTGGCGCTCGGATACTGGGCGTCCCAGGGCACGGGGCAAGTCGATCTCGAGCCCGCCTACGATGCCGGTCAGCGCACGGTCGTGCCCGTCCGGATCAACGGGCGTCCAATGCACGCCCTGTTCGACTCCGGTGCCGGCGTGTCGACGCTCGACGAGCGGGTGGCCGAGCGGCTTGGCCTCACGCCCGATTCACCGGGCGTCACGTTTGCAGGAGTGAGCCGGGGACTGGGCTCGCAGCCGGTCGATTCCTGGATGGCACCGTTGCAGGCCTTTGCCATCGGCGACGAGACCATCAGCGATACGTTCCTGCACTTCGCCGATCTTTACAAGGACGCCCGCTATACCTCGATCGCCAGCCACCTGTCCGTACGCATCCAGGATACGCCCGACATGTTGCTTGGCGCCGACTTTCTGCGCTCGCATCGCGTGCTCGTCTCCCATAGCCAGCGCAAGATGTACTTCACCTATGAAGGCGGCCCGGTGTTCGCGCCGAAGGCACGCGACCGCGCGCCGGCGGAGCCTCCGCGCTAGGCGGCTCGGTCGTAGAGTTTGCAGCCGCCGGCGTACGTCGCCCGGACCGCCCGGTCGTCGCCGAGCGCCATCTGCACGCCGAGCGCCTCCTCGAGATCGGCCGCGTGCCGCATCCGGTACTCGATGAGCGGCGTGGACCTCAGATCGAGGACGACGAGATCGGCCTCCATGCCGGGCGCGATGCTGCCGATGGTGTCGTCGACATAGAGCGCGTGCGCGCTGCCGCGGGTCGCGAGATAGAAGGCGTGCCCGGGGCGAAGCGCGTAGCCGTGCAGCTGCGCGGCCTTGTAGGCTTCGCTCATGGTTCGCAGCATGGAGAACGACGTGCCGGCGCCGAGGTCGGTCGCCAGTCCGACGCGCAGCGGCCGCTCGCCGGACAGCATCCGGCGCAGATCGAGGCATCCGCTGCCGAGGAAGAAGTTCGACGTCGGGCAGTGGGCGATCGCGGTACCCGTGTCGTGACAGCGCCTGAGCTCCTCCTCGGACAGCCATATGCCGTGACCGTAGATCGCGCGCGGACCCAGAAGCCCGTAGTGATCGTAGACGTCGAGGTAGTGCCTGCGCTCCGGATAGAGCTCGCGGATCCATTCGATCTCGCGTCGGTTCTCCGCGACGTGCGACTGCAGGAAGGCGTCGGGATGCTCGGCGCGAAGCGCCCCCGCGGCTTCGAGCTGCGCCGGGCTGCTGGTCGCGGCGAAGCGCGGCGTGATCGCGTACCTGAGCCGCCCGCGCCCGTGCCAGCGTTCGATCAGCGCCCTGGACTCGTCGTAGCCGGCTTGCGCGGTATCGAGCAGAGCTTGCGGCGCGTTGCGGTCCATCAGGACCTTGCCGGCGATCGTGCGCAAGCCCAGCCCGAGGGCCTCCTCGAACAGCGCGTCGACCGACGTCGCGTGTACCGTGCAGTACACGGCCGACGTGGTGATGCCGTTGCGCAGGCTCTCGCTCAAGAAGAAGCGCGCGACCTCCCGGGCGTGTTCGGGGTCGGCAAAGCGCTCCTCGGCCGCGAAGGTGTATTTGGCGAGCCAGTCGAGGAGCTGCTCGCCGCCGGCGCCGATGATCTGGAGCTGCGGGAAGTGAACGTGACAGTCGATGAATCCCGGCATGACGAGCGTGTCCTCGCCATAGCGGTCCACGGTCGTGCCCGCGGGTAGCGACGGTGCGACGTCGGCCGCGGGACCGAAGCGAACGATCCTGCCGTCCTCGACCACGATGATCGCGTCGGGCTCGTAGCGCAGGGTGCGGTCCAGCCCGTGGCGGAACGGGTCGCCCGTGTAGGTAAGGGCTGGCCCGCGTATCCCCAGCGTCGCCCCGACGCCATCCTTCGTCGTGCCTCCGGCAGGACGAGTCGCCATCAGCGTGTCGATGCAACCGCCAGGGCGACCGCGCAGGCGCTCGTGCGGTCGTGCGCGAGCGAGAGCGCGATCGAACGGATGCCGTTGCGGGCGAGAACGGCCTCGGCGCGCTCGGACACTGCGGCCTGCGGCGCGCCATAGGCATCGCGGGCGACGGAAAAGTCTCCCGGCTCGATCTCGCCCAGCGCGGCTTCGCGGGGGAAGAGCTTCACGCACGCCTCCTTGGCGGCAAAGCGCGCGGCGAGGCTCGCCGCGCGTCCGGGTCCGTCGCCGCTGTCGGCGATTTCCTGCGGCGAGAACAATCGCAGCAGGTCGCCGCGTGGATTCTCCGCGAGCAGCCGCTCGAGGCGCGCGATCTCGACCGTGTCGATCCCGCAGCGCATCGCGTTTGCCGAAGCCGGCGCGGTCGGCTGCATGGCGCGTCTACCGAATAGCGTGGAGGATGACCGCCGCGTTGGTCCCGGCAAAGCCGCGGCAGAGGACGAGCGCCACAGCGCTGCGAGCTGCCTGTGGCTCGGCCGACACGCGCGCGCCGGCGCAGTCCGGATCGACTTGGCCGTAGGTCGCAACGCCCGGGACGACGCGGTCGCGCAGTGCATGGAGCACAAGCACGGCGTCGAGGATCCCCGCGGCGGCAATGAGGTGTCCGAATGCCCACTTGAACGCGGTCGCCGGCGGCGCGGCGTTCCCGAACACCCGACGGATGGCCGCGGCCTCGGAGGCGTCGGATTGCGGCGTGCCGTTGCCGTGCGCGGCGATCACGCCCACGTCACCAGGCTTGATCCCGGCATCCTCGAGCGCGAGCTCGATCGCGCGCGCCAGCGCTTCGCCGTCGTCGCGGATGGCGAGCAGTCCGAGCGCATCGGTCGCCGAGCCTCCGCCGAGGATTTCGCCGATGGCGGTCGCGCCGCGCTCCCGCGCCGAGGCTTCGGTCTCCAGCGCCAATGCCGCCGCGCCCTCGCCGAACAGGCTGCCGTCGCGGCGCGCATCGAACGGACGGATCGCCTCCCGCGCGAGCAGGCCGACATCGTGGTAGTAGAGCACCATCTGCGGCTCGATCGGCGCGTCGTGTCCTACCGCGAGCGCCCGATCCGCCTCGCCGTTGCGCAGCGCTTCGGTCGCCTCGATCACCGCCAGCGTCCCGCCGACGCTGTGATTCGTGATGCACGCGTTCGAGCCCTTGAAGCCGTGGCGGATGCCGATGTGGCCGAGCACGTTGTTCGGCAGCGTGCGCAGCAGCCACATCGGGTTCACGGTGTTGGCGAGCTCGCGGCCGAACGCGGGCAGAGCTTCGTCGGCCTCGGTCAGCAGCGGAAAGTAGTCGTACTGGCTGTCGTAGTTGCCGCCGCCGGAGCCGACGTAGACGCCCGTGCGGTCGCTGTAGTGGGCCGCCGCGGCGCTTTCGAGCGTGTCGCGATGCGTCGCGATACCGGAGGCCTGCACCGCGCGGCCCGAAGCGTACAGTCCGAAGAAGTCGGTGCGCCGGATGAGCTTGTGCATCTTGCGGTCTTCGACCAGCTCGCGGGCGTTGAAATCGCCGACTTCGCCGGCCATCCTCCGCGGCCAGCTCGAGGCGTCCCACTGGCGAATCGGGGCGATGGCCGAGCGGCCGGCGCGCACGGCTTCCAGAATGGCGGCCGGATCGCGGCCCGCTGCGCACACCGCGCCGGTGCCGGTGATGAAGACGCGCGGCCTCGCCATGCCTGCCGTTCGCTCAGCCTGCGACCTGATCCGGCGCGCGCAGCGCGACGCAGCTGTTCGAGCCGCCGAAGCCGAAAGAGTTGGAGAGCGTCACCCGCACTCGACGCTTGAGCGACGCGTCGCGCACGAGCGCGAGATCGCAGTCGGGATCGGGGTCGCGCACGTTGGCGTTGACCGGAAGCTCGCCGTCGCGGATCGCGAGCGCGCACACGGCGACCTCGACCGCGCCGGCGGCGGCGATCAGGTGCCCCATCGAGCTCTTGGTCGAGCTGACCGCGACCTGCCTGGTCCGTGGCCCGAACACCGCGTGAATCGCCACGCTCTCGCTTCGGTCGTTCATGAGCGTGGAGGTGCCGTGGGCGTTGATGTAGTCGACGTCCTCGAGCGCCGCGCCGGCGTCGCCGAGCGCCTGGCGCATCGACTGGATCGGCCCGTCGCCGTCGGGCGGCGAATCGGTGATGCGATAGCTCGACAGCGAGTTGCCGTCGCCGGCGAGCTCGGCGTAGATGCGCGCGCCGCGCCGCCGCGCGGATTCCCATTCCTCGAGAACCAGGAAGCCCGCGCCCTCGCCGAGCAGGAAGCCGTTGCGCGTCGCGTCGAACGGACGGCTCGCGCGCTCGGGCGTATCGTTGTCGGCCGAGAGCGCCGAGAGCAGGCAGAAGCCGGCGATGCCTACGGGGTTCACCATCGAGTCGAAGCCGCCCGCGAGCGCGCAATCGACCGCGCCACGGCGAATCAGCTTGAGCGCCGTGCCGATCGCCTGACCGCCGGAGGCGCACGCCGTGTGAACCGACGTGGCGTAGCCGCGCAGGTTGTAGCGTTTCGTGAGCAGCGACAGCCCTGTTGTCGACTGGCTGCGGCAGAACACCACGGGATTGTTGGCGGAGGCGTCGTCGAGGAGCCGCAGCGCGTCGAGCTCGCCGTTCGCGGCACTGTGGTGGTGAACGGCGACGAGCTCTGCGAAATCCACACCCATCATGCCGGTGCCCACCGCGCAGCCCCAGCGCGTCGCGGTGGCTGAAGCCGGCCGGATGCCGGCGTCGTCGAACGCCTGCTCCGCAGCGGCGAGCGCGAAGCCGTGCGAGCGGTTGGCGAACTTGAGAAGCTTGCGGTCGCCGATCGCGGCGCCGGCGTCGAATCCCTTTACTTCGGCGGCGATGCGCACGGGAAAGCCCGACGCGTCGAAGAGCGTGATCGGCGCACCGCCGCTGCGACCCGCGCGCAAGGCGGCCCACGTGGTCGCCACGTCGTTACCGACCGGCGTGACCAGGCCGAGCCCCGTGATCGCAACGCGCCGCCGCGGCATTCAGCCGTCCTTCGCGCCGAGGTTGAGCCGCGCCGTGGCGACCGTGCGCCCGTCGATCGCCGCCGAGAGCCGCACCGCGTCGCTGAAGTCGTTCGGCGCGGCCAGCTCCGCGCCCAGTGTCACGGCCGAACCGGGCGCGATGAACGAGCGCATCTTCACGTGCGTCATGCGCCGCGCCACGAGTCCGGCGCTGCCGACCGCGGCGCGGGCGAGGTCCAGGGCAAGCCGGATCTGGCTGTCGAGCAGCAGCGTGGCCGGAAACACCGGGCGACGCGGGAAGTGATCGGCGAAGAACGGCGCCGCCTCCGGCACGCTCAGCAGCGCACGGGCGGAACGGCCCGGCTCGCCTTCCAGCGGCGCGAGCTCGGGTAGCGCGACGCCGTGAAACCGGCCTGCCGGCGCGCCCTCGCTGCGCAGCAGTCGAAGGCGATCGCGCAGCGCTTCCGGCGCGTCGAAATCGGCGACCGGCAGCATCGGGCCCAGACAGTGCTTGAGCTCGATCACTGCAACGCCGTCGACCTCGGCGCGGCCGCCGTAGGCGATCGCCTCGTCGTCGCAGCTCTCGACCTCGACCGAGAGATCGAGGCGCGAGCCGGGCGCGACGTCGCGATGGAACACCGTCTCGGTGGCGAGCGCGGCCACGGGCCGTCCCCGGAAGCCGATCGCGTCCATCGCCGTCCATGCCGCGAGCTGGCCCACCGCCTCGGCGACCAGGCAGGCCGGAAATGACGCGAGACTTCCTGGCACCGCGAAGCTTCCGCGCGCCGCCACTCCCGGCTCGAAGCTCGTGATCCGGTCCACGAACGAGAACGCCGCGAAGTGCTCGGTCATGAATTGCCGAAGCAAGCCGCCATCAGCTCGCCGGCGCCGCCTCGCGCTGGGCGCGGATCACCAGCTTGCAGAACGTCACGGGGGTGAACAATCGCGGAATGTCCGCCACCTTCATCGGATTCTTGAAGCGCTCGGCCGGGACTTCGGAGAGGTAGCGCTTGAGCTGGGCGAGTCCCGCCTCGGTGAGCATGCCCTTCTGCTCGAATTCCGACTCGGGCATGTCGCCGCGCGCGTTCTCGATGATCTTGCCGCGCGGAATCTTGATCTTGAACGCGCGCTCGAGCCGGAACACCATGTCGAGAAAGTCGATCGACTCGGCGTCCAGCCCCTCGATCAGCGACACGTCGGGCTTCACCTGCTCGAGGTCGCAGCCGAGCGCGTCGGCCATGGTCTCGGCGACCCTGGGGAAGACCGCCTCGATTTGTTCTTTGCTGATTTCGCTTTCCGCCATGAGAGTTCACTCCATTTTGAAGCCGCCATCGATGCTGAAGACCTGGCCCGTGACGTAATCCGCGTAGGGCGAGGCGAGGAACCAGACCGCGTAGGCGACCTCCTCGGGACGGCCGTAGCGCCGGAGGAGGATGCGCGCCTTCACCTCGTCGCCGGCCGCCTCCCGCACGCCTTGCGACATCTCGGTGTCGATGACGCCCGGCGCCACGCAGTTCACCGTGATCCGACGCGGCGCGAGCTCGACGGCGAGGGCGCGGGTGAACGCGTTGATCGCCCCTTTGCTGGCGGCATAGTTGGTCTGGCCGCGGCCGCCCTTCTCGCCGGCCACCGAGGAGAGGTTGATGATCTTGCCCGAGCGCTGCACGATCATGTGCGGCACGACCGGGCGGGTGACGTTGAACACGCCGCCGACGTTGGTGTCGAGGACACTGCGCACGTCGTCGTCGGAGAAGGCGGCGAGCGGATTGTCGCGGATGATCCCGGCGTTGTTGACCAGAATGTCGATGCGCCCCGCGCGCTCGGCGACGCGCTCCACCGCGGCGGAACACGCCGCGGCATCGCGCACGTCGACTTTCTCCGCCGCGATGCGCTGTCCCGCCGTCGCGCCCTTCGCGACGACCGCCTCCGCCGCGGCGGCGTTGTCGCGGTAGAAGAACGTCACGTCGGCGCCTTCGGCGGCGAAGAGCTCGACGATCGCGCGGCCGATCCCGCGGCTGCCCCCGGTGACGAGCGCCACTTTGCCGGTGAGTTGCGTGTCCATCGGCGCCGTCCCCAGTCAGCCGGAGATGGCGAAGCCGCCGTCGACGACCAGCGTGTGCCCGCTGATCATGGCCGCTTCGGGCAGGCACAGCAGATAGACCGCGCCGGCGACGTCCTCCGGCGTGAGCCGGGGCCCGGCCGGCGTCCGCCGCGCGAAGTCGGCGAGCAGCTCCTCGCGATTGGGAAAGTAGCGCAGCGCATCGGTGTCCACGACCCCGGCGCTCACCGTGTTGACGCGGATGTGCTTCGGCCCCAGCTCCTGCGCGAGCGTGCGCACCAGCGATTCCAGCGCGGCCTTGGAGGCGCCGATGAAGCCGTAGTGAGGCATGGCGCGCGACGCGCCGAGGCTCGAGAGCGCAATGATGCGTCCGCCGGCCGGCATCATCGGCACGGCGCGCTGAGCGAGAAGGTCGAGCGCGAAGGCATTGGTCTCGAGGCACCAGCGCCAGTGCTTGAGCGTCATCTCCATGGCCGCCTTGAGCACGCCGCTCGCGGCGTTGCTCACCACGATGTCGAGGCGATCGAAGCGCCTGCCGAGCTCGCCGAACATCTCGTCCACGCTCTCCGGAATGCCGACGCTCGCCTGCAGGGCGCACGCGCGCCGCCCCAGCGCCCGGATCTCCGCGCACACCGCCTCGGCCTCGTCCGCGCTGTTGTAGTAGTTGACGGCGACGTCGCAGCCCGCGGTGGCGAGCTTCAGCGCGATGGCGCGTCCGATGCCGCGCGAGGCGCCGGTGACGAGCGCGACTTTTCCGGCGAGGGCGCCTGGCATGCTCGAAGAATCGGTGAGTGGTCGCGGCCCGCGGGCCGCCGGAGTCTTGCGCGGGCGCCTTCCAACAAGGCGCGCCTTGGCGCAAAAACCACTCATTATCCTATGGGGAAGCCGGGTCCGGCAACGCTCGGATTCTTACGCGAGGCGCCGATCACTGCGCCACGAGCGCGGCGCGCCGGGCGTGAATGAGCCGTTGCAGCTCCAGGCACCAGTGCTTCTTGATGCTGTACCACACGTCCGCGGCCCACAGCGCGCCGTCGTTGTCCCCCTTCGGCATGGTTTCCGCCTGGCCCGGCTTCCCCGGAACGTAAGCGTCGATCCATGCGCGCATCGCCTCGCGCCGAGCGAGATCCCGCGTCGCGGGCATGACGACGTGGTTGTACTGCGCCGGCAGGAAGACGTTGCGCACTTTCGCTGTTCCGTTGGGATGGTAGTCGGCGGCGCCCTTCGCGCCGGCGAAGGTTAGCGCGACCAGGTCGCCGCTGATGGAAAACCCCGTGAAATCGTCGACGCTGTCGGGGATGGTGTGCAGCCGATGCACCATGCTCCACTGGTTTGGCAACAGCAGCGCCGCGCCGCCCGCGCCGACGGCGGACACGTAGCACACGCTCAACCCCACGACCGGACGGACTCGGCCGGTCAGCGGATCGACGATCGTCGTGCGATGCTCGGACTCGTCGGTGACGGGGTTCCACACGTCGATCTTCTCGCCGAAGATTCCGGCCAGCTCGTCGAGCACCTTGACCGCCTGCACCCCGCCCTGACTGTGGCCGATGATCATCGGCCGCATCCCGTCGCGCTCGTAGTACCAGGCGACGATTCCCGCGAGCTCGCGGCTGTCCTGATAGGGACTGTACGAATAGAAGCTGTCGAGAACGTTGTCGGGGCGGCGCAGCTCCTTCTCCGGATAACCCATGCCGATCAGGAATTCGGCGAAGGAGCTCATGGCGAGATAGACGGGATAGATGCCGCCGTGGATCAGCACGATGCGCGGCGCCGGCACTTGGGCGAGCGTATCGCGCACGTCGGCCGCCATGACGTGATCGGGATCCAGCGCGAGAATGCGCTCCTCCAGTGCGGGATCGAGCGGGATCGATCTGAGCACCGCGCCGGCTTGCGGTGGCGGGCCCACTTTCCCCGGCGCCTGATAAGGCGCCGTGGCGCAAGCCGCGAGGAGCGCGACCAGCGCCACGACTGAGGCGATACGCAGTACGCTCATCTCGATGCCAGCGTCTCGATCTGCGCGAGCAACGCGCGGCCGATGCGCGTGGCGGTGTCGCCTGGGACGTCGGCCTGACGGAACGACACGCCGATCTGCATCGCGCCGCGGAAGGTCGTGATGGCGACCGCCAGCGGCGCGAGCGGTCCCGTCGGCACGGCCCGCGTGTAGCGTATCGGCGCATCGCGCAATGTCGCTTCCGACCACAGCGCGTCGATGTTGAGTCCCGTCACGCCCGCCCATAGCGGGTAATGCTTGGCGAGAAACCGCCGTCGCCGGTCGGGAGAAAGAAAGCGCCAGGCGAGGCCGGTCCACCCGAGCGCGACCAGGGTCTGCAGATAGAGCTTCTCGCGCTTGATACGTTGCGTCTCGGCATGGACTTCGGCGGCCAGTCGCTCGAGCGCGATGCCCCCGGGAACCGGATGCGCTATGCGCAGCGAGGCGAGGAACAAGCCGAACGTGTCATGGGCGTCGGACTCGAATTCCGCGCGCAGGTTCACGATCGACGCCACCCCGAGCTCACTGCGGTCGGGACGCTTGCCCCGCGGAACGACCTCGGCCAGCGCCCGCAGGAGCATCGCCAGCACCAGATCGTTCATCGTCACCCGCCAGGACTTCGCGGTGCTCAGCAGCGCGGCGAGCGCGTGGTCCGACGCGCGGAAGGATACGAAGCCGGTGCCCGCGGAGCGATCGCCGCGGCACGGGGCGCGTACCGATCGACGGCAGCTTGCCGCCATCGCCGGCAGGCGCAGCAGTCCGCGCAGCGCATAGCCGAGGTCGCGCCGGAAAAGGCGGCCGTAGGTGCGCGGATAGCGTCGCGGCGACCATGTGCCGACCGCCCCGTCGGCGCCATAGCCGGCGGCGAGCCGCTCGAGCAGCACCGCGATCGAGTCGCCGCCGGCGATGAAATGGTCGTAGGCGATGCCCAGCTCGAACGTCGCGCCGGCGTCGATCGCGAAAAACCGGAACGGCGTGAACGCGCCGTCGCTCGGGAAAGCGCCGTTGAGCTGACGCTCGATTTCCGCACGCGCCACCGACTGGGGGTCGTTTCCGCCCGCCCGCACGGCGAGATCGATCGCGGCCGGACCGGACAGGAATTCGAACCGCCGGCGTTGCGGATCGAGCGCGATGCGCGCCAGGCCGGCCGCTTCGAGCTCCGCGCCGATGTGCGCCTCGAGACGCGCCGCTTCGAGGCGCCGGGGCACGCCCACCATGTGCACCGCCACGTAAGGATCGAGCTCGCGCCAGCGCAGCACCATCGCCTGGAACAGATTGAGCTTGCCGGCAAGGCGCGCTGGCGCATCGCTCCGCCGCGTCGAGCGCCCTACCTTCCGCGCCGCCGTCGAACGGGGCGCGCCGTCCGCGTGCGCGGTCATCATCCCCTTCCGGCGTCGCCCCGACGTGCGCGCAGCAGACGCTGCGCTTCGATACACCAGTGTTTCTTCACGCTGTACCAGATGTCCGCCGCGTGCAGCAGGTTGGCGGTGTCGACCGCGACGTCCGGGAACGCGGCCGTCGTGCCCGGAAAGTAGCGCTCGATCCACTCGCGGGTGGCGGGATTGCGCGCCAGCGCGTCGGCGCGAGGAAGCGTGATATGGCTCGCGCGCGCCGGAAGGAGCACGTTGCGCACGCGCGCCGATCCGGTCGCGCGGTAGGGCTCGGCGTGGCCGAAGTTGCCCGCGATGGGATCCCAGCTGAAAGAGAAGCCGGTGAAATCCTCGACCGTGTCGGGAATCTGCTGCAGCCGGGATAGCATGCTCCACTGGCCCAGGAGCAGTCGCGGCAGCTTGCCGGTGGCGAGCGCCGCGGCGTAGGGGACCTTGAGGCCGACCACCGGACGCTCCCGTCCCATGAGCGGATCGACGATGGTGGTCCGCGCCTCGGCCGCGGCGCGCAACGGATTCCACACCGGTATCGCGTCGCCGAAGGAGCCGGCGAGCTCGTGCAGAACCTTGATTGCGATCATGCCTCCTTGGCTGTGTCCAATCAACATCGGCATGATACCTTCGTGCTCGTCGTACCACGCGAGCGTGCCGGCGAGCGCCCGGGCGTCGACGTGGCTCGAGTACGACAGCGCGCCGTCCCGGGGGTTGCGGATGCGCTCCTCGGGATAGCCCATGGCGATCAGGAACTCGGCGAACGGCGTCATGGTGATCAGGGGCACGCTTCCCTGGAGGGCGATGATTCTCGGCGCGGGAACCCGCGCCAGCGTCTCGCTCACGTCACGGGCGGACAGGCGCTCGGGATCGAGCGCCAGCACGCGCGCCTCGACCTTCGCGTCGACGGCGAGCCGATCGAGCGCGAAGGGCGCCTCCGTATCCGCGGCCCTCGCTTCGGCGGCGTGCAGCGCCGCTGCCGCGACGCACAGTGCTAACGCGGCTCGGCCGACGGCCATGGCAGGAAGCGTCGGGTGCGCGCGGCATAGCGCCGATAGGCGTCGCCGTGCACGCGCCCGAGATGCCGTTCCTCGTTCCGCGCCTTGAGATGGATGAGAACGAGGTGCACCGCGGCAACGGCGAGCATCGGGCCGGTCGGCACCACCACGAGCGAGCAACCCATGAGCAGCATCTGGAGCGCGTAGATCGGATGGCGCACATAGCGAAACGGTCCGTCGCTGATCAGGGGCTGGCGCTCGGTCGTGCTCACCGCCATGCGCCAGGCGAGCCCCATGCGCGACCAGCACAGGCTCGTGGCGAGCAGCGCGGCCAGCCCCACCACCGCCGCGAGCGCGCGCGGCGCCGCGTACCACGCCACGCGGGCGAACGCGGGCGCCGCGAGCAGTGCCTGCCCGCGCACCAGCGACAGATACGGCAGCGTCAGCCATGCCGCGACCAGCGGCACCCAGACCAGCGCCAGGGCGCGCTCGAGCGGTTGCTCGGGCATCAGCCCGCGGCTATGCCGGGTCTTGCGGTGCACGCGCGCGATCATGATCCCGACGCCGATCCAGTACGACCAGACCGTGGCGACGCAGAGCACGCCAGGCCAGTCCGTCATCGAATCGCTCCGGCGCGCGACGCGCGCCGCGTCGTACCGGAGATTTGTAAAGGCAAGGGATTGCTCCTAGAATGCGGCAGCCGTCGCGGCCGAAAGCCTTGTCGTCCGAGGTCCCGCCGCGAGGTCGCGATGCCCTTCGCAACGCCCGTGTTCAGCGGCGCGCTATGCAACTCATCCCGACGGCCAGCCAACACAGCATCGCTCGCGACCCGCTGGCGCTGCGCGCGCTGTGCGTGGCCCTCGGCGTGCTGCTCGCCATTCTTCCGCTGGCCCACGTTACGGCGCTGCGCAACAGCCTCGTCGCTTTCGTGGCCGCGGCCGCGCTGCTGCAGTTCGGCTTTCGACCCTGGAAGGACGTTCCGGGCTTCGCCCAATGGCTGGTATGGCTCGCCTTCGCGGTGATCTCGGTCGCCTGGTCCGCGCTGCCCGAAGCTTCGTTCCAGAGCTTTCGCAGCGATCAATTCTATCCGTTCGTGATCTTTCTGGTGAGCTTCATCGCCGTCGAAGCGCTGGGTGGCCGGCTCGCGTTCGCCGCGGGCGCGACGGCGGGGACGCTGCTATGCGTGGCCACGATGTCGGCCGCGGTGATCCTGGGCACCGATCCCGACGCGGCGGCGCGGCCGGGCGTGCTCGGGTGGCTGGCGTGGCGGGCCGGCGCGGCGCCCGATGCGAACACCTACGTGGCGTTCATCGCGGTGCCGCTGTATCGGGTCGTCGTCCGCTCTCGCGCGGGCTGGCCCCGGTGGATCGCCGCGCTGTGCGTTGCCGTCTTCGCCGCGCTCGGTTTCTTAAGCGAGAGCCGCACGTTGATCGCTTCGCTGTTCGTCTCGCTCATCGGGTTTCTCATGGCCTATGGGATCCTGCGCGGGGCGCTCCGCTGGAGATCCGTGCTGACGATCGCCCTGGCGGGGCTGATCGTCTCGGCCGCGTGCGTCGAGCTCATCTCGCGCGTCCGGCTGCCCGAGGCCCGTCCGCTGGACCACAGCGTAGCGCTGGAGATGATGGCCTCCGATTCGCGTCCCGCGATCTGGGCGACGTATTCGGCGTTCGTCCGCGAGCATCCCTGGCTCGGCATCGGTCTGGGGCGGAGCGTCCCGCCGCGCGCCTATCGCGTCGACGAGGATGCGGCGCTGCTGCGGATCGATCCGCAGGCCGGCGCACATGGCCATAACCTGATCCTCGATCTGCTGCTCGAAGTGGGCGTGGTCGGTCTCGCCGTGTGGCTCTGGCTGCACTACCAACTCGTGCGCCTGGCGTGGCAGAGGGCGCGGCATGCGGGCGATCGCGCAAAGGCCTGGGCCGCCGTCGCGGTGGGGCTGGTGCTGGCGCTGCTCACGAAGAACTCGACCAACGATCTCGCGGTCTATGGGAACGCAGTCCTTTTCTGGGCGCTGATGGGCGCGACGTTGGGACTCGTCTGGCGCCGGACGGAGTCGCCCGCGGAGGTGTTCGTGCCGCGGCGGGCGGTGCCCGGCTGACCGGCATTGCGCGGGCGCTAGAAAGAAAGAAGCCGGGCGGCGCCCGGCTTGCGTGTTGGGTGCGGGTGCGGGTTCAGACGATCTGGATGTTCGACGCCTGCTTACCCTTCGGGCCCTGGGTGACTTCGAAGCTCACCTTCTGCCCTTCCTTCAACGATTTGAATCCCGGCATGTTGATGGCCGAGAAGTGGGCGAATAAATCCTCTCCCCCGCCGTCCGGCGTAATGAAGCCGAACCCCTTCGCATCGTTGAACCACTTAACCGTTCCAGTTGGCATGTTTCCAATCCTATAAGCAAATAAAAAGTCGGGTCGAACCCGTTCGATGTTCTGATCTCAAGGACAGGAAAGTACGGCGCTTCGGCAACGGCCAATGAGCCGGACAGGTCGTGCTTTAGTACTTGAAACAAAACACGAAGCGGACTATACGCGGCGCCACCGCGGAGGTCAAACCGGCCGTCGGGCGGTGTTTTTCGGGCTCCCGGCGGCCGCTTCAGCCGATCTCCCTCCGAACCAAAGCCGCCCCCGCCGCCAGGGCGGCGAGCTTCCCGCGCGCCACGGCGCGTGGGAGGGGCACCATGCCGCAGTTGGTGCAGGCGACGATCTGCTCCGGCGGCACGTGGTTCAGGGCCGCGCGCAGGGTCTCGGCCACCTCTTCCGGCGTCTCCACCCGGTCGGTCGCCACGTCGATCGCTCCGACCAGCACGTCCTTGCCGGGGAGCAGGCGCAGCAGCTCGAGGGGCACCCGGGAATTCGCGCATTCGAGCGACACCTGGTCGATGCCGGAGCGCGCCAGAAGAGGAAAAGTGTTCTCGTACTGGCGCCACTCCGACCCGAGGGTCTTCTTCCAGTCGGTGTTGGCCTTGATCCCGTAGCCGTAGCAGATGTGGACAGCCGTCGTGCACTGTAGGCCCTCGGCAGCGCGCTCGAGCGCGGCGATGCCCCAGTCGCGCACTTCGTCGAAGTAGACGTTGAATGCCGGCTCGTCGAACTGGATCACGTCGACCCCCGCGGCCTCGATCGATCGCGCCTCCTCGTTCAGGATCGCCGCGAACGCCTCGGCCAGCTTCTGACGGCTCCGGTAGTGGGCGTCGTAGAGCGTATCGACCATCGTCATCGGGCCGGGGAGCGTGTACTTGACCTTGCGCTGCGTCTGGCTCCGCACGAAGCGCGCGGCGTCGGTGAAGACGGGGTGCCGGCGCGCCACCTCGCCTACGACTACCGGCACGGCGGCGTCGTAACGGTCGCGAATGCGTACCGTTCTCTTGTGCTCGAAATCCACGCCTTCGAGGTTCTCGATCAGCGTGGTGACGAAGTGACGGCGCGTCTGCTCGCCGTCGGTGACGATGTCGATGCCCGCGTGCTCCTGGTCGAAGAGCGCCAGGCGCACCGCGTCGCGCTTGCCTTCCTCGAGCGTGGCCCCTTCCAGCAGCCATGGCGCCCACAGCACCCCGGGGGGGCTCAGCCATTCCGGCTTGGGAAGGCTCCCCGCGATCGTGGTCGGCACCAGCATGGCCATGGGCTTCTCCTCGGGTTCGCCGCCGTCGATTATAGTCGCGGGCATCCGCCGCCAAGCCACGGCGCATCGGCTTGACGCGGGCCACCCCGGCCACGTACCGTTCCGCGGCGGTCAAGCCGGAGCGAACAACTCAAACCATGCCCCGAGTCCTCTACGCCGACCACGACTACTCCGACATCGACCTCGAGCGCGCGCTCTTCGAAGATGCCGGGGTGGAGCTCTTCGCGGCGCAGTGCCGCACCGAGGAGGAAGTCGCCGCCGCGGCGAGCGGCTGCGTGGGCATCCTGTCGCAGTACGCTCCGGTCGGCGAGAAAGTGATCGCCGCGGTGCCCACCTTGGGCATCGTCAGCCGCATCGGCGCCGGCTACGACAACGTCGACACCGCCGCCTGCGAGCGGCACGGAGTGTGGGTCGCCAACTCGCCCGATTACGGCATCGGCGAGGTCGCCACCCACGCGCTGGCCCTCGCCCTGGCGCTCGTGCGCAACGTGGTCGCCTACCACAGGGACATCCAGGCCGGCCGATGGCACTACCTTTCGTCGGGGAAGCTGCGGCGCGCGAGCGAGATGACGCTCGGGATCGTCGGCCTGGGACGGATCGGCAAGCGGATGGCCCACGTGTCGCGAAATGTCTTTCAGCGTATCGCCGCCTTCGATCCCTATCTCATCGACGGCGATTTCCCGGCCTACGTCGAGCGGGAGCGGGAGCTGCACGGGCTGCTCGCCGCGAGCGACGTGGTGAGCATCCACGCGCCGCTGACCGCGGAGACCCGCGGCATGATCGATGCGAAGGCGCTGGCGACGATGCGATCCGATTCATTTCTCGTCAACACGGCCCGCGGCGCCATCGTCGACATCGGCGATTTGCTCGCGGCACTCGATAGTGGAATACTTGGCGGCGCCGGACTGGACGTGCTGCCCGTCGAACCGGTTCCCTCGGGGCACCCTCTGCTCGGCCATCCCAAGGTGATCCTTACTCCACACGCGGCGTTCTTCAGCGTGCAGTCCGAAGTCGATCTGCGGCGCAAGGCGGCGCGCAACATCGTCACCTGGCTCGCGACGGGTCGTCCCGACTACGTGGTCGTGCGCGGCACGCGCAAGCCTCACCCGTGAATTGAGGAACGGCTGTGGCGGGTGTAGCCATCCGGCAGGTTCACAAGCACTTCGGCTCCACGCACGTGATCCGCGGCGTGGACGTCGAGATCAACGATGGCGAGTTCTGCGTGCTGGTCGGGCCGTCCGGCTGCGGCAAGTCGACGCTGCTGCGCATGATCGCCGGGCTCGAGCAGATCAGCGAGGGCGAGATCGCGATCGGAGGTCGCGTCGTCAACCGGTTGATGCCGAAGGAGCGCGACATCGCGATGGTGTTCCAGAACTACGCGCTCTATCCGCACATGACGGTGCGCGACAACATGTCGTTCGCGCTGGTGCTCGCGAAGCTCGGCAAGCCCGACGTGGAGGCACGGGTCGCGAAGGCGGCGGCGATCCTGGGGCTCGACAAGCTGCTCGACCGCTATCCGCGACAGCTCTCGGGCGGGCAGCGCCAGCGCGTGGCCATGGGTCGCGCGATCGTGCGCGACCCGCAGGTGTTTCTCTTCGACGAGCCGCTCTCCAACCTCGACGCCAAGCTGCGCGTGCAGATGCGCACCGAGATCAGGGAGCTGCACCAGCGGCTCAAGACGACTTCCATCTATGTCACTCACGACCAGATCGAGGCGATGACGATGGCCGACAAGATCGTCGTCATGCGCGACGGGGTGGTCGAGCAGATCGGCGATCCGCTGACGCTCTACGACCGCCCGGCGAACACGTTCGTCGCGGGGTTCATCGGCTCGCCGGCGATGAACATGCTGCAGGGAACCGTCCAGGGCGGTGACGGCGATGCGCGCGTCGCCTTCGCTGACGGCGTCGCCCTGCCGCTGCCGCGCGGCTTTCGCGCCGACGAGGGCCAGAGCGTGGTCTACGGCATCCGGCCCGAGCACTGCGGAGTCGGCGCGAACGGTGGCCTTCCGGCCGACGTCGTGGTGGTCGAGCCGACCGGAG
>Ga0335081_10003045_pt1 | contig 26343 bp, 23 predicted proteins | sample Lox_Sample_35_FD_206713 | JGI IMG/M metagenome (GOLD analysis project Ga0335081, IMG submission 206713) | Soil microbial communities from Loxahatchee National Wildlife Refuge, Florida, United States - Lox_Sample_3.5 | ecosystem: Environmental > Terrestrial > Soil > Wetlands | place: USA...
GCGCGGCATACCAGTGCGCCATCGCGCTGCAAGATAATGGCGGCGGCGGTTGCGCCGGTTGCCAGGCAAGCCTGTTCCACGATTTCGTTTAGAACGATTTCCAGAGCCAGTTCGGTGGATATTTGCTTGGAGAGCTCGCCACCGCTGTGGGCGGCAAACTTGTCTGCCAGTTCAGCAACGTCCGATTGCGTACCGAGACCGGGACCGGCCTCCGCGGAGAGTTCTTCCCTCGAGATCCACAATCCGTCGGAGGCGGACGATGGGCCGGATTTGGCTGGATCAGGGCCCCACATCGGAAGCTGTGCCATGGGAGACAAAGTCACGCTCCAACAACAGTCTTGAGCGGAGTTTCCCCCTAAACTACCTGCTTGTCAATACGACCATGCCGCCTTTTTCCGGCCTTGGGAAACCACTCTGCAAGATGTTGCAAACCTGAATCAGATATCCTTATGTGATTCGTGGGCACAATCCTTCCTTCGCTTGCCATGAAAGCAATGTTTTTCAAGACCGCTGCGGATTTCCGGGCCTGGCTCGAAAGCAACCATCTGCGATGCCCAGAACTCTCTGTCGGCTTCTACAGGCAAGGCTCTGGGCGCGCCAGCATGACCTGGCCCGAGGCCGTGGATCAAGCGCTCTGCTACGGGTGGATCGACGGCGTGCGCAACCGTCTTGATGAAGTTGCTTATGCCATCCGGTTCACTCCTCGAAAACTCAAAAGCAAATGGAGCGTGGTCAACATCCGGCGGGCGAAAGAATTGACCGCGCTGGGCCAGATGCGGCCTGCCGGTTTGAAAGCCTTCGCCGGCGCGGAAGCGCAGACTCGCCATTACTCCTACGAACAACGCCGCACCGCCAGACTGGATGCGCTCTCGGAGAGACAGTTTCGCTCCAATGAACGAGCCTGGGCATTTTTTCAGACATCGCCACCCTGGTATCGCAGGACAGCTACGTGGTGGGTGATCAGCGCAAAGAAAGAAGAGACCCGCCAGCGCCGCTTAGCGCGGCTGATCGCCGATTCCGCGCACGAGCGCCGCATTGCTGCGGTGCCGCAAAACCGGGTTCCGCGAAAAGCTGTCCCGAAACGACAACGAAAGTAACTAGGAAGACAGTGCCGGAGACTTTTCTCCCCTCCCTTTGGCACATGAGACCTGTTAAAATCCGCTCATCTTGGGGCAACGGTGATATGCGCGCGCCCAATGCCGTTTCTTTTGCTTCCTCCCTCGGCCATCTCCGTGAAATTGCCGTCGAAGCAGGGAAATTTTCAGGATCTTCCAGGCAGGGAGTGAGAACATGCGGATCGCGGTCGTCGGTTCGGGATATGTTGGGTTAGTGGCAGGGGCCTGCTTCGCCGATCTCGGCCATGATGTGATTCTGGTCGACAACGATGAACAGAAGCTGGCCGCGCTGAAACACGGGCGAGTCCCTATCCACGAAAAGTTTCTGCCGGAACTATTGAGCCGCCATCGGGGAAATCGCCTGACCTTTTCCGATGATCTGCATGAAGCGGTCCGGGCGAGTGCTGTCATTTTTGTCGCTGTCGGCACTCCGCCCACCGAGCGCGGCGAAGCCGATCTTTCTTATGTCGAGTCGGTGGCGCGGGAAATCTCCGGCGCCATCAACGACTACAAGGTCGTGGTGGAGAAAAGTACGGTCCCGGTTTACACCAGCGAGTGGGTGCGCCGGATCATTCTGCGCAATGGAGCCGAGCCGGAGTCGTTTGACGTTGCCTCCAATCCTGAGTTTCTCCGCGAAGGCACCGCGGTGACCGATTTCCTTTTTCCCGACCGCATTGTGATCGGCTGCGACAACGAGCGCTGCGCCAAGGTGCTGCGGGAGATTTACGCGCCGCTGACCAACGGCAGCTATTACGAGCGCAGTGACGCCATTCCCCAGCCCGACCGCACAACCATTCCCGCGCCCATCATTGTCACCAGCACCAAGAGCGCCGAGTTGATCAAGCACGCCTCCAACGCATTTCTGGCCATGAAGATTTCGTTCATCAATGCGGTGGCGACGGTGTGCGAGTCGGTGGGAGCCAATGTCGGGCAGGTGGTGCATGGAGTTGGAACCGATTCCCGCATCGGCCCCCGCTTTCTCAATCCCGGCATCGGCTATGGCGGCTCCTGCTTCCCGAAAGATGTTATGGCCTTCCGCTCTGTGGCGCGTGAATGTGGCTACGACTTCCGCCTGCTCGACGAGGTCATGCGCATCAACGAAGACCAGCGTGACCGCTTCCTGCGCAAAGTGCGCAGCGCCCTGTGGACGCTGCGCGGCAAACATCTTGGCGTGCTCGGACTCGCGTTCAAAGGGGGCACCGATGACATTCGCGAGTCACCCGCCATTTTTCTGGTGCAGGCGCTTTTGCAAGAGGGCTGCAAGATCACAGCCTACGATCCCGCCGCCATGGAGCGCACGCAGGAGGTCATGAATTCGCTGATCAAGTTCGCCGATTCGGCCTACGATGCAGCCCGAGGCGCCGACGCCCTGCTGATCCTCACTGAGTGGGAAGAGTTCGCCAATCTCGATCTCGATCGTCTGGGCAAGGAGTTGAAATATCCCATCGTGATCGACGGCCGCAATCTGTATGATCCCGAAGTGATGGCCGCACACGGCTTCACCTACTACAGTGTAGGACGCGCCGCCTGCCATCCCGATGGTATTCCCACCGGAGTCCTGAAAAACGGGAATGGCACCAAGAAAGCATGACTGGAAAACGCGCTCTGGTCACCGGTGGGGCGGGATTTCTGGGATCGCATCTCTGCGATGCCCTGCTCGGCGAAGGCTGGCGAGTCGTCGTCGCCGATAACCTGCTTACCGGCCGCCGCGCCAACTTCGATCATCTCCGTACTGAGGCGGCTTTCGAGTTTATAGAAAAAGATATCTGCGTCCCGTTCGACTTCGGCAAGGTAGACTACGTTTTTCATTTCGCCAGCCCTGCCAGTCCCGTCGACTACATGACGCACGGCATCCCCACCTTGAAGGTGGGATCGCTTGGCACCTTTCATGCGCTCGAAGTAGCTTACAAATACAACGCAAAGTTTTTTATCTCGTCGACTTCCGAGTGCTACGGCGATCCGCTCGAGCACCCGCAGAAGGAAACGTACTGGGGCCATGTGAATCCCATCGGCCCGCGTTCGGTGTACGACGAGGCCAAACGCTTCAGCGAGGCCGTCACCATGGCTTACCGCCGCTATCACAATGTGGATACGCGGATTGTCCGCATTTTCAACACCTACGGACCACGCATGCAACTCAACGACGGACGCGTCGTTCCCAACTTCATGAAGCAGGCGCTCCGGGGTGAAGACCTCACCGTCTACGGCGACGGCAAGCAAACTCGCAGTTTCTGTTACGTGAGCGACGAGATTGACGGCTTCATGCGCCTGGCGAAATCAGACGAGCATTTGCCGGTGAACGTCGGCAACCCGAACGAGTTTACGATCCTGGAATGTGCCCAGCTTGTTCTGAAAGTCACAGGGTCGAAGAGCACGCTTCGCAACGAGCCGCTTCCACAAGACGATCCCAAACAACGGCGTCCTGATATCAGCAAAGCCCGTCAACTTCTGGGCTGGGAACCGAAGATCGATCTGGAGACTGGTCTGCGTCTGTCGCTGGAATATTTCAGGAAAGCCGTGGCCGAGGAGACGGCCGCCGCGAGGCCGTGATCGAAGTCGCGTTGCACGGAAACTCCGGACCTACAGGAAATGGTGGTACCCTAACTCGAGCTTTCGGCTGTCGCCGCGACGAAATCAATCAGACTTTGCACGCCCGCGCGTTCATCTTTCGTATTCAGCTTGAATAGAATTCCCATCCCGTAGCCCGGATGCGAGGTACGCACCTCGCCGGCGAGGCGCAGTTTCATGTCGTGGGTCCGCACAGTAATCTCCACTGCCGTGCCGGCGGGAAAAGCCAGCGGCATTTCCAGGTAGCACCCGCCCTGGCTGAGGTCGGTCAGGTGGCAGTAATTTCGAACCGAGGTCCCAGTCTTGTAGACTTCGGCTCCGACGCGGCAAGCGTATCGCTCCTTGCCCCGCCGATTGCCCGGTCCAGAGCGCAGCCGCGCCGAGGCCTCGGCTTCGTCCGTCTTCTTCGGTTTGTGCTCCGTCGGCTTCGAACGGCTGTAGTCCTGGCCGGAAGTAAGGGTGTGTTCCACGTGGGAGCTAAGGTCTACGGTTTCCGGCTGCGCGCCATCCGCCATGCTGGCGGTGAGCCATTGTTGCAGAATCCTGCGGGAAGCCTGGGGCACGTCGACGAACTGGATGCCGGCGCGGCCGTTCCAATCCTGCCAGACCACCTGTCCCGAGAGCCGTACATCCGCCGTCTGCCCGGGTAATTGAAACTGGAAATACACTTTGCACGTCGGCGGCAACTGTTTAACGAAATGCACCGCCATGCCGTCCTCGGCCAGATCGACTAAGGTGGCCTTCGCCTGTTCCGCACCGGCGTAATCGATGGTGGCATGAGTGTGAACGTTGGAGCGTGTCTTGCGGCGCTTGTCTTTACGCAGCAAAGACTGGGCCGCGCGCAGGCTGCTCAGCGCGCGCTCGTAGAGGACCGGCTTATAGAGAACGAAGTTCACTCCCAGAGAGAACATCTCGTGGATGCTCTCCTGCCCGGGCACAATCGCCACGGTCAGTGTGGAGTCGTTCAGGCGGGAGCCGCGGGTTTCATGCAGCAACCCGATGGTGTCAGCTTGCGAAGGCCCGTCGAGAATGACCAGGTCGAACCTCTTCTGAGCCAGAAGAATCTGCGCACGGGCGATATTCGGACAAACTTCCACCAGCACTTGAAGCTCTTCGAGCACGCGGCGCAATACCGTCACCGACGCCTCATCGGCACAAACCAAGAGGGACGTATGGGTCATAACTGCACCACATCCTAGGTGCACGACGGTTCCATTCACAAGTTACCGCGGTCACTCAATGACCACGGTGGCTGTCTCATGCCCGATTGAAAAGACCCTAAGTGAAGCGTTCTCAATCGGTGACTACCGTAACAGTACGTAATTACAAAAGACCAATACGCCTTCCTTGGACCGTGGTGCTTTGACGCCGCCGCTACCCCTTCCTACGATGAAAAAGATGGCGATCTCCACGCGCACGGCTATGGGCTGGGCAGGCGTTTGGTTTAACGCGTGACTTGCAAGTGGGGTGCGCCATCCGCATCGGGTAGTGAGGTTTCGAGACTGCGCTCGAGGTGGCGGCATCGCCGTTTCCCCCCTGGAATGAAACCAATGGCTTCACGAAAACAGTTCGGGTTCTCGCTGCTGGAGTTGATGATCACCGTTTCCCTGATGCTCGTCATCGCCGGCGTGACCTTCGTCTGGCTGCAGCCGCTACTGGCCGATAGCCATCTGAATTCGGGCTACGATACGACTTTGATGGTGCTGCGTAACACCCGCAACCTTGCCATTACGCAAGGCCACGAGTATTACGTGAATTTCAACCCCGTGGGTTTTCCGGCCGGGACCATCCAGGTTGAATATCAAGCCCCGGCGGTCGGTGTCGGTGCGCTGCCGCCGCTCCAGCAAGTCCGGACTTACACCATCCCTTCGGACATCACTTTTGGCGTACGAGCCGGGTTTCCAGCCAACGCGCCGGATGGATTCGGGGCGGGCATTGTGGCCATAGATTTTGGAGAGTCTTCCAACTGCGCCGGACTGAACTACGTGGTTTTCATGCCCGACGGCTCATCACAGTTCGGACCTAACGGATGCGCCGGAAGCGCGAATCCATACAACAGCGGAGTGATTTACATCACCAACCCCGGTGGTCCCATTTACAGCTCGAGAGCCGTTTCGGTATGGGGAGCGACGGGTCGAATTCGCGGCTGGCGGCTGGGTCAACAGGCGGGCAATCCCATATGGGTACAGCAATGAGCAAGCAAGCAATTGCCGAAAAGCACGGCGGAAAACAAGAGGGCGGTTTTTCCTTGATTGAGGTCCTGATCGCCATTGTGGTCATGACCGTCGGCCTGCTGGCGCTGATGGCGACGTTCGGCACGGCCATCACGGCCACCGAATCGGCCCAGGAAGACCTGATCGCGCGGCACAAAGCGCTCGATGCTCTGGAGAGCATTTATACCGCCCGTAATTCGCAGCAGGTGCCGTTCGCCTCTATCAACAACGTGGCCAACGGAGGAATCTTTCTGAGCGGGGCAACGCCCCTCAAATGTGCAGGACCCGACGGCATTGTTGGCACTGGAGACGATGTAGCCTGCACCGTGCCCGGCACGGGCACGGCCTGCCCCGGCGGGGTTGAGTGCCTGATTCTTCCGGGTCCGGATGGGGTGCTGGGTACGGCAGACGACGTCACACAAAGTCTCTCCAACTTCACACGCACCATCACCTTCAATCAGGTCCTGCTGCCAACGGGCGCTGTTAACACCAACCTGATCGCGGTCACCATCACGGTGGCATATACCAAGCCCGGATGGCCCTCCCGCACATACACAGTGAACGGGCTCATTTCGAGTTACCACTGATGAGAAACGCAAATATGAAAACGCGCAGCCTGTCGTCGCAACGCGGCTTTACCCTGCTGGAACTGATGGTGGCCTCTGCCATCGGCCTGCTCGCGATCTGGGCCATGACTTCCCTGTTCAAGCAAGGTATGGATGCCACTTTCGTGATTACCCAGCGCGCCGAGACCCAGCAAAACATGCGCGCCGCAATTGAATTGATGACCAAGGACATCAGCCTGGCCGGCTCGGGCCTGCCCTCAGGTGGACTGCAGCTGCCGACCGGCGGCACCTTGTCAAAGTTCGCTTGCAATCAGACGGGAACCTGTTATGTCCCCACTGACACATATCCGAACAATGCTTCGGCCGGGACCTCAAACTACATGTACGGAATCCTGCCCGGCTTCAACAACGGAGTGGAAAACGGCGCTGCCATTGTTAACGCTCCGGGGCGGGTCAACGACAGCATCACCTCAGTCTATTGCGACTACAGCTTCCCACTGAGTAACTTTGCCTTCAGCTTTCCAAACACCACGCAAGCCACGGTGGCCCCAGCAGCCATCATCACCGCCGGTTTGCCGACCAACATTCTTGCACCCGGAGGTCTGAACGTCGGCGACCTGATTTTTTTCCTCGTGAGCTCTCCCGGCAACGGCACAGGCAATCAGGGCACCAGCCTGGCGCAGACGGCGGCAGTGGTGGGAGAAATCACGGGACTGCCCAACAGCACAACAATAAATTTTGCGGCCAGTGATGCCCTCAATTTCAACCAGACGGGCCCCAATAGCCTTGCCAGCGCGCAAGCGAATCTTAACTCCGCCCCGGCCGGCAATGTGGTCACGGCTTGCCGGCTGAACGTGGTCACTTACTTTCTGGAAGTTCCTGCTGCGGGCGGTACTGTTCAAAGTCCCCGCCTGATGCGGCAGGTGAATGGCCTGCCGGCGGTTCCGGTGGCTGACAATATCATCAATCTGCAAATCACCTACGATGTGATCAATTCCAACCTGGGCACGATCAGCGCCAACCAGGCCGATCCCCTCGGTGCCGGGCTTTCCCCCGCGCTCATTCAGAAAGTCAATCTGTGGATTATGGGAGAGAGTTTGCTCGCAGGGGGCACGAGGTCGCAGAGCATGTATCTGGCCAGCTCGGTGAGCGCCAGCAATATGAGCTTCTGCAACTCGTACAGCACGCAGAACACAGTTTGCCAGTGATGTCTGTTGTAGCAAGTCAGGGGGAAATTATGGGGAAGAGCACACAAGATTCCCGAGGATTTACTTTAATCGCGGCGCTTCTGCTGACGATCCTGTTGTCCGGGGTCGCGGTAGGGCTTTTGTATCTGGTGAACAATGAGCAGCGCATGGGAGGAAACGACCTGGAGGGCAATCTGGCCTACTATGGCGCCCAGGCCGGCATAGAGAACCTGACGGCCGAGATTTCCCAGCTCTACCAGACTTCGCAAACGCCGAATGCTGCCGCGATTCAGGCGCTGGCCGCCCCCGCGAATTACCCCAACAACATCACAGGCTCCAACATCACCAACATGAACTATGTGGAGAGCGTGACTTGGCCATCGGTTGACGCGAGCGGCAATCCGTGCACGAACCCCTGCGGCACCTGGGATATCGTCGGCGCGGGCCAGGACCAGGGGATGGTGGCCACTGTCATACCTCTCACGCTCAACGTTACGGCCACTCGTCTGGCAGGAGCCGGTGAGAGCAGCACGAATGCTTCGGTTTCTTCTCCCGGCGCCTCCGTGAACCTTACGCGCACAGTGGAAGTCGCCCTGCTTCCGGCTTTCGAGTTCGGGATTTTCTGCGATGGAGACTGCGACTACTTCGCCGGTCCAGACTTTAACTTTGGCGGCCGCGTTCATACCAACGGAAATCTGTTCCTAGCCTCCGGTGCGAACTTGACCTTCACCGACAAGATCGCTGCGGTCGGGCAGGTCGTGCTGGACCAACTGGAAAACGGCCATCCAACAAACAGCGGCTATGGCGGCCAGGTCTGGGTGCCGAACGCGGGCGGCGGCTGCCCCGGCGCTCCCGGAACCGGTCCGGCCGCGAATTGCCTTCAGCTTACGCAAGGCAGCTGGACGGGCGGATTTCCTAATGTCGGAGCCGCCAATCCGGGCTGGACGGGAATCTCGAAGTCGACCTTTGCCGGATTCATCGTCAACGGCTTAACTGGCGCGACCAAGCTGCAGCTGCCTTTCGTGCAGTCCTCGAACGTGGGTGCGATCGATATCATTCGCCGGCCTCAGGCGGCCGACTCGACGCTGTTGTCCACTTCGCGTCTCTACAGCAAAGCCGAGATCCGAATCTTGCTTGCGGATACGCTCGCCGATCTGCATCCCGATCGAGGTGCAGCGTCGCTCGACAACGACGATGTGCAACTCGGCATCTCCTCGGTGAATGGCACCACCACATCGGTTAGATTGAACTACACCGGCAGCCCGGCTGATTACATGTATTACGCCATGGCCAAGACCGGCACGGCTGGATGGGTGGACCCCACCAATCCCGCAACCGGCACGGCTTATACATGGACTTCCTGGCCGCTCTTGGGTCAAATCACGAGCAGCCCATCAAATTCAGGGGGTGCCGCACCCACTACCGGAAACGATCCTTACGTCTGGCTGCGAGTTGAGTATCTGAACAATGCCGGCCAGTGGATAGGAGTGACGCGGGAATGGCTGGGGTTCGGATTTGGGCGTTCCTATGATATGCCACCGACGGCTCCCTGGGGCGGTACCGCCTGCACGCAGTTCCCCACCTTCCCGGCGGGGCAGTGCTCGAATCCAATCAGTCCCGCCATTCTCATCCTGCAGCAGCTTCAGCAGGGGACGTCGTTTGCCAGCGCGTACGAGACCGACACGACGGACAGCTCAAACACTGCCTATAACTGGATTCCCATCAACTTTTACGATGCCCGGGAAGGCGAGCCGCGCGACAACGGCACGAGATCAACGAACACCACCGGTACCAAGAATCAGACGGTTTATACCCCTTGCAGCTCGAGCGGCGTCATGAATGCGGTCGAACTGGACGTGGGCAACCTGTGGCTCTGGCTGCAGGGTGCGGCCCCGTATGCCGCGGGCAGCGGAAAACTGGTCAACAGCACCAACCAGAATGGTTACATTCTTTATTTCTCTGACCATCGGGGCATGATTCCCGATCCCAACACGACCGCAAACGGTCTCTATAACCGCATCACGGGAATGTCGGGGCTGGAAGATACCATCAACTCCGGATCAACGGCCGGTTCGCCGGATAACAAGCTGGAGCCGGCCACTTACTACAACTTTTCGCCGGAGGACGTAAACGGCGACGGTAATCTCGACGCCTGGGGAGAAAAATACCTCGGAGCAGGCTTTGGCCTGGTTGGAACTCCGACCAACTATATGAGCCAGCCTTACTTCCCTATTCCCGCCAACGCCGTCACTTCAAGTGCAAACCAGGTGAACTGCAGCTCTGACACTGAGAACAGTGCGGGGAATTCGAACTATACCTATCCTCCGGGGGCCGGCGCGACCACGGCAACGGCGATTGCCGGAAACCCCCAGAACAACATGGTTACCGGACCGCGTCACGTACTGCGGCTGGTGGATGGCGGCATGAGCGCGGCGGCCGTGAGTTATCTGCCGCATCCCATCGCACCCGCAACCTTCGGCAATGGCTTTACAGTTGCTTCTGAGGAACCCGTCTACATTTTGGGAGACTACAACAGCGGTGCCAACGATCCCATTTGGCCCAGCGGCGCGGTTCCGACCACGCCGCATTCCGCTGCCGGCATCATCGCGGACTCAGTTACCTTGCTGTCCAATCCTCCCTCGGCGGCAACCAAACCAACCACGAACCAGGGCTGGACGGACGTCGAAAGCTTTCTGTTCCCCGGGGATGTTGGCAACCGGCCCGGCAACACCAGCTACTACCGCGTGGCCATTGCCTCCGGCAAGAGCATTCCGTTTCCTCAACCCGCCTGGGGCGCGCAAGACTTCGGCACCGATGGCGGCATGCACAACTTCCTCCGCTATCTCGAGAACCGCGGCGCGAACGGAGCAATCGTGAACTATGCTGGATCGCTGATCAGCATGTACTATTCGCAGTATGCCACGGGCAACTTCAAGTGTTGCAACGTGGTGTACGGCGCGCCGACACGAAACTATTTCTTTGATACGCAGTTCTTGAACCCGAACAATCTGCCTCCCGGAACGCCCATGTTCCAGGACGTAGTCAGTTTGAGCTATCACCAGAACTTTACGCCGCAGTAAGTTTGGCAACACGATCTGCTTCCATCCCCGGCGCGCTTCGCGCGCCGGGGTTTTTTATTGGCAGCTTCCCCGGCAATCTGCGAGACTAAGAGCAGGTTGAATTCGTCTCCTCACACCCAGTCTCCTCGAGCAGCCCACGTGCCATGGCTCGTTTGGATTCCTTTTGTTCTGTCGGCGCTTATCTGTATAGGGTTCTTTCTCGTCCCGGCGTTCGTCATTCGCCCCTTTCGCTATCAGGCACCGCGAGCGTTGTGGATCGCAATGGCGATGCGACAGCGTGCGCCCCAGGGCACGCTGATCGCAGGCGGGGTGTGTTTGTTGTTAGCGGCCCTTTTGTGGAGCAGCACCGGCAAATGGCTGCGTGTTGCCCTGGTGGTCAGCGTGGCCCTTGTCGCCTTTTCGGCGGCCATGGCGCGGCTGAATTATTTCGAGTGGATGTTCCATCCGGTGAAGGATCCACAATTTGACACGGAGGCCGGCAGCAAACTCGACGCCAAAGAAATGGTCATGACCGTGCGCTTCGGCAGCGACGCACGCGCCTATCCCATCAGCGAGATGGCCTATCATCACATTCTGAATGACGTCGTCGGGGGAGTGCCGATCGCTGTTACCTATTGAACGCTCTGTCACACCGGTCTGGTGTGGACGCGCGCAGTTGACGGCAGGGTATTGCATTTTTATCTGGCCGGGATCAACAACCAGAACTTCCTCATGCGCGACAAAGAGACCGGCACGTGGTGGCAGCAGATCACTGGAAAAGCCATCTACGGGCCGCTGAAGGGTACTGTGCTTGATCTCGTGCCCAGCGATGAATTGACATTCGGTGAATGGAAATCGGAAACCACAGGCGGAGAAGTGCTCGCCCCCGTAGCCAAATACACCAAGGAATACGACAGCACATGGGAGACGGAGGTCGCCAAGCTGCCGTTGGTTCTAAGCTTTCCGGGAACGGAGTTGAAGTCGCGCGACCTGGTTGTAGGATTGGAAATCGCCGGAGTATCGCGGGCTTATCCCTGGGATGTACTGGTAAAGCAATCCCCGGTGGTCGATCGGGTCGGGGGCGTGCCCATGCTTCTGGCCGTCGGACCGGACGGCAAATCGTTCCGCGTTTTTGTCAGCCGGATCGACGGAAAGGACGACGAATTTTTTTTAAAACGCGACTCCAAGGATTGGGCGCTGCTCGACACTGCCGGGGCCAGCGAATGGAATTTCCAGGGTTGCGCCACGTCAGGCGGAGCGACCGGAACATGCCTGGAGCGGGTTCCGGCATTCAAGGATTATTGGTTCGACTGGCGTAACTATCATCCTGCTACCAGCATCTACGAGCATTGACTCCTCAAAATGCCTGCGCAAAGTTGGCAAGCGTACTCGGGGAGTACCGAGTCTTCTGCGAACGAGGTGAGTTCTGCCCATTGACACAATCTTCTGGGATGTAGGCGGTGTGCTGCTGACCAACGCATGGGATCGCAGTCAACGCATGAAGGCCCTCGAGCACTTCGGGCTGGATGAAGAAGAATTCCATGATCGTCACGAGATGGTGGTTTCCTCGTTCGAGCGGGGCAAGATCACTCTCGAAGAATATCTCGACCGCACGATCTTTTACCGCGACCGCCCATTCACCCGGCAGGCGTTTACCGATTACATGTACTCGCTCTCCCGATCGTTTCCCGATGTGATTGGGTTTGCCCGTGGGCTGGCAGACTCGGGCAACTACTTCCTGGGTACGATCAACAACGAATCGCGCGAGCTGAATCTCTACCGCATCGAGAAATTCGGGCTGAGGAGCATCTTCAGGCTTTTTGTCAGCTCCTGCTATATCGGTTTTCGCAAGCCTGAGCACGAAATCTACCGCATGGCGCTGGAGATTACGCAAAGGAATCCCGCGGGTTGTTGCTTTATCGACGACCGGACGATCAATCTGGAGTGTGCCGCCAAACTGGGCATGCACACGATCGAAATGCAGACATTGGATCAGTTGCGAAAAGACCTGGAGAAGCTCGGTGTGCGGCCGTGATAGGGCGGGCCAGGCGTAGCCTCCGGGTCACGCCCCCCGGCGGGGCTGGCCGCCCTTTGCGGCCACCGGCGCAGCGGGTTTGGGAACATCGGATTCCGCGCTGTGCAGGGTCAAATCGCTCGACCAGCAGTCGGAGATAAGTTTCCAGTCCCCGCTGCTCTGTTTGGCAAAGACCCAGAGATACTTGCCTCGCTCCTCGCGGCGCTTGCCTACTGTACCGGGAACCAGCGCGCCGTAGCGGCCAACCTCATGCGCCAGATCGACGCCTACGTCCACGCGAATAGGATCCAGTTCCACCTCACCCAATCCCGCGTCGAGCGCACCGAAGAAAAACTCGCGGACCGCCGCTCCGCCTCGCACTGGTGGGTGATTAGGGCGCAAGACCACCGCGTCGGACGCATAAAGCTCCACGAGTTCCTGAAGTTGACGGGTATTGCAGGCCAAAACCCATTCCTGCGTGAGGCGCCGCACGGCGGCCTCGGAGCGGCTTATGGGTTCTCCCTTAGCCGCTGCGGCGATGCGCAACCGATCGGTTTCACGCGTACTTTCCTGATTGGCGCGGGGCGCCACCGAGTCATGCCCCCCGCCCTCGGGAAAATAGTGGTGATGATAGTGATGGTGGTAATGATGAATCCCGTTGGCCCCGGATCCGGCGGGAAAATTCTCACTCTCGCCAGTCGAGGCGGAAGCCGCCGAAAAAGGTGAGAGCTCTTGCGTTGAAGCGGATGCGGACGCGCTCGAGCCTTCCGGCATGGGAGCGCCGCACTTGCTGCAGAAGCGATGCCCTTCACGGTTGTGATGTCCGCAAGCGTGGCAACTGCTGCCCCCGGCCGCGCTCACTTCCAGGGCTGCGCCTTCCCCACTTTCCTCCGCGTACATTTGCGGGGAAAGTTGTTTCATGGCGCGCAACGCGGCGCGGATGGCCTCCTGCCGTGGCCGATGGGTGCGCATTTCCGGATAGAGCCGCTGGTAGATCTCGCCGAGCGCGGGATTTTGCGCGTCGGTTAGACCCGAGGCAGCCGCTTTTTCAGATTCCTGCTCAGAAAGAGAACCGGATGGCTTGGATTTCTTATCCACAGTTAGGCCCGCTCGCTCTTGAGGTCATTCTAGCCCAAGCCGAAGGAAGTCAGCGCTGGGAAAACTCGATTCTCCCCTCAGCTTCGGTCGGCATGCCGTCGCAGGTAGCTGGACGATAGCGCCAACCGCGTACGGTCTGCAAGACACTTCGGTCACGCATGGGACCGGCACTCTCAAGAATAAGAGGACTAAGCACACGGCCATCGGCTCCGACTATGAAGCTTACCTTCACTCGGGCGTCCGTTCCGAAGGGCAGCAGGGGGTCTGGAGTGGCGAGAGCTTGCGGGGGCTGGATTTCCTCGCAGTGGGTGCGAGCGCTCACATGGGGAACGTTGCTGAATTCTGAAGCACGACTGGGCACCCTCCAGAGCTGTTGTTCGCGAGCCGCCAGACTGCTGCCTCCCGTGCGGGAAGCCGGATTCTGCAGGACCAGCGCACTGCACGAGGGGGACAAGCCAAAAATCAAAAGCCACGGCCAGAGACGACGAAGCATTGCGCTACACCTTCCTTCGAGCGAACCGCCTACTCCGCGGCAAGAAGTGGGGCAAGCGGCGGGCCATCTGCAGCCTTTTACATGAAGATTGTTTTCAATCGGTTAGGTTACTCTGCGCTCGAAGAAGCGCTGGTGCAAGGAAACCTGTTGCACATGTGTGTGGTGGGGGCACAGACAAGCGCCTCTTCCGGGTGGCTGAAAGCCGGCCGCACAAATGCCGTCCTGGTCAGCCCACGGCACGGCGGAGGGTGAATAGGGTGATTTCGGGGGGGCAATTCAGGCGGATGGGAAGCGCAACCGTCCCCAAGCCCTCGTTCGTGTAGAGGGTAAGACGACCGACCTGATGAAACCCGCGTACGTACTTCTTGGCCAACTTGGGCAGGTAAAGCGGGGGCAGTAAGGGGAGACGCACCTGGCCACCGTGAGAATGACCGGAGACCTGAAAGTCGACGGGAAAGCGCGAAACATAGTCGGCGAAATCAGGCTCATGCACCATCAGGACTACGGCTTCGTCGCTGGGAGGAGTCTGCAAAGTCTTGGGCACGTCGGCGGCCAAGCCAATTACGTCGTCAACGCCGGCCAGCCAGAACCGGGCGCCGTCGCGTTCGATTGGTTCTGACTGGTTCGCAAGGACGCGAATTCCCGCCGCCTGCAGGACCTCGGCGACATAACGCGGATCCGTGCCCCAGTCGTGGTTGCCCAGCACGGCCCACAAACCGTAGGGAGCGTGCATCTTGCGTAGGAGCAATGCGCAAGGCCCCGCAGCCAACGCCGCCTTCCTCTCATCTCCGATAATGGGAACCGACACGAAGTCCCCGAGCAGGAGAATTAAATCAGGCCGCAGGCGGTTGACGATACCGATGGCAGCCCGCAACGGATGGACAGAAAAGTAAGGATCATAGTGAAAATCGCCGAGCACGGCCACGGTGAAACCATTGAGCCGTTCCGGCCAGCGTTTGAGCGGGACCTCGTGGCGGACTACCCGGGGAAAGTCGGGCTCCAGCAGAATGCCATCGCCGGCGAGTGCGATGGCGCCGGCCAGCAGCGAGAGTCGAAGGAAGCGGCGTCGGGTGCGGGTAAGAGAGGACAAACCGGTTTGGGCCCTTAGACGGTGTGCGCTCCAGACATCGGGCGCTCTCATTTAGGATAACCTGAAAGGACAGGCGTACGGCTAGCAGAACAGTTCCCGCTCTGGTCCGGCTCCAGAACGGGAATGCTCGTGGAGTGTTCGCACTCTTGACCCTGACCACCCGATTCTATTTTCCGGCTTTGGCTTTCATTGCCATAATTGCGGTGACTACCGATGCCGAAGTTGTCGAGAAGTCGCTCTTGCCGCCCAGAGCTATTTCCTCACTCTCGTTGACGCCGGAGTCGGCCTTGGTGATGACTGCCGCGGCAGCTTTATGGAAACGCTGATGTTCGCTCTTTAGCTTGGAATATTCCGGAAGCGCAGCGTGTTTTGCGCCTTCGCCATAAATCCATTGGCCTAAAGCACATTTGTTGTCAGTACTCACCTCGGCAGCCTTGAGGCTGTGGTCGGGATGCTGAATGTAGCGGGACAGTTTGCGCTTCCAGTCCGCGTGCGCCGTGATTGCCTCATCGAAGTTCATTTGTAGTTGCTCCTGCTGCGGAATCGGAAGTAAGGGGCAAAAGCGCCTGCTTCCTACTCTGCTATCGGCGAACTAAACGAAGATCTTTATTTGCTTGGAAAGCGCGGCAAGGGCCGAACGTCAGCACGCTCAAAAATTGAAGGTTGCTATCAGGTCGATGCGGCGGTTGGCGGCACCTGTGGAAAACGGTCCGCCCTGCAGGCCATTCGGCATGTCGAAAAATCTGGAGCCGAGCACGCCGCTGGGATTCGCAAAGTTGACTTTGTTGAAAACATTGCGCGCCGAGACCCCCAGAGTAAGGTTATAACGGCGATCGGACGATCCTCCCATGCTCATAATGCCGCCCGGACCGCCACCATAAAGCGGGCCATGGTGATGCCCGCCGCCTGATGGAGGACCACCCTGATTTTGAGCACCGGCTTTCAATCTTGGGCCCAAACCGAAGGTCTTGGTCAGCCGGAGGTTGACGTCATAGCGCCCCGGTCCGGTGAAATCGTTGATGGGTACAAGTCGCTCGCTTGCCGTCGGAGTCGCGTCGAAAGTTCCAAGAGGGGTGCAGTAGATATTGCCACCAGTTCCACTTACGGTAGTGGTCGCGCAGGTTGCGGAAGAGACAAAGCCAGGACGATCATTGAATCGAGTGTCGTTATTCAGATCGGTCGGCACAGTAATGTTGAAGGGCGAACCAGAGCTGAGAATCATGAACGGGCTCAACCGGAGGTTCATGGGCAGCGCCAGGGAGCCACCGAGAAACAGCCGGTTGCGGAAGTCGAATGCAGCGCGGCCGTAGTCCTGGCTGATGTTGTAGGAGTTGGAGGGAAAGCTCGTGACTCCGTCAGTATCGCTGTTGGCATAGTTAAGCACGTAGTATCCGAAGAGTTGCAGCCTGGAACCCGCGCGAATGTTGGTATTGACGATGAGTTGATTCTGTTTGAAATTCGCTTCCGAAACATAGCGATAGATATTTCCCTCGGCCGGGTCGGGGCGTTGCGTGCTGCCCGGCGTGCCGGGAAACGGCGCATTCGCGTTGATGGTGACGAACTGATCAAAGCCGCGCGAATTGAGGTAGGTGAGGGTCACAGTCGCGGATTTGCTCACCTGCCGTTCGAGGCTGATCGCCGACTGCCAGGTGTAAGGCGCATGCAGTGAGGGGCTGACCTGATAAAACGCCGAATTGGTGGCGTTCACGCTGCCGCAGGTGGGGAGCAAGGAAACATTAAAGGGCTTGTCGACTCCCGGGAAACAGGTGGGATTATCGATCGCGTACTGCTGTTGCGTAATGCCATTCAGCCGCTCGGCCTGCAGAATCTGGGCTTCGTCAAAGCGGTCGTAGAAGATTCCCGAGCCTCCGCGAATGATGAACTTGGGCGGACCACCGTGTCCGCCCAGCCCCCAGGCAAAACCCAGGCGTGGAGCCCAATCGTTGTGGTCGCTGATATGGTCCTGCGTTTCAAAGCGCAGCCCAAAGCTTAAGGTGATGTTGGAGCGGACTTTCCAGTCATCCTGCACGTAGGGCTCGAAGTCGTAATAAGTCACCTCCGCATTGGCGTTGCAGAGGTTGAAAACCCCGTTTGCCTGGCAGGCGGTGATCAGCAGTTGCGACGGTTGAGGCGTGGTGGCTTCATAGCCGGGCAAAGAGAACGTGAAAAGGCCGTTGAAGCTGTCGGTCGACGTGTTGGCGTCGCGCAGCGCCCGCAGCCGCGCGCCAAACTTGAGGCTGTGGTTTCCGTGAATCACGGAAGTGTAATTCTGCAGTTCATAATTGTCCTGATGATCCGACTGGGTGCCCTGTACGCTGCCGCCGGCAGTGAACGCGCCCAGAACGGAAACTGCGGGATTGAGATCAATGGGGGTTTGGCCGCTTCCATCCCGGAGATATTGGAAGCGGGTTTCGTTGATCACTTTGGCGCCAAGAACCTGGGTATCGCTGGCCTGGAATGTGTGCTCGGTGGAGATCGAGTTGTATGCCTGTGTAGGCAAAGTAAATCCTGACAGCCCGTCGTTGGTCTCAGTGTCGCGGTAGTACTGGTAGCGGACGGTCAGGGTGTTGTTCTTGGTAATCGCATAGTCGAGGCGGGGTCCGACGTTGGTGCGGTGGCGCGGGTTGGCCACGGCCTGCACGTAAGGCAGCATTGGATCGGCTGGATCCAGCGCATTTACGGCAGCGAAATCGTTGATGTTCCGGCGCTGCGCGTTGAAAAAGAAGGAAGCTTTTTTGCCCAGCGGTCCACCGACGCTCCCGTTATAAAGCACCGATTCGTATCCCGGAGCCGGGCCGAGAAACGGATTTGGCGTGTTGAAGCCGGAATCGTTGCCGTCCACAAGAACTTGTCCGTGGTATTTGTCGGTGCCGGGCTTGGTGAAGACCTCAATGCGGCCGTATCCCAGCTTGTCATATTCAGCGGAGAACGGATTTTGATTGATGCGAATCTCGCGGATGGAAGACTTGGGCGGAAGCTGGCCGGCCGTGAATCCGTCGATGTAGAGTTGACCGCCGTTCGGTCCGGCCGAGGGGCCGGCCAAAGCCTGCAAATCTGTCAGCAGTTCGTCGGGATCGTCCGGTAGAGCCTCGAGTTCCTTGCCGGAAATCACGATGGCTCCCGCGTTGCTCGAAGGGCTCACATCCAGGATCGGCGCAGTGCTGGAGACCACGACCTTCTGCTGTTCAACCAGAATCGTCATCGGGATGTTCAAGCGCAGAGCCTGGCCGGCCACCACCACGTTATCGTTTTCGTAGAGAGTGAATCCTTTGGCAACGACATTCAGGGTGTATTTCCCGGCCGCGACCCCCTTGAACTCGTAATAACCCTGGCCGTCGGTTTGTGTGGTCTGAGGTGACGAGGCAACAGCCGACGGAGTCAGCACCACGTTAGCATGAGCGATGGCCGCGCCCGATGGATCGGTCACCTGCCCGCGCAACGCGCCGGTGCTCTGCGCGAGCGCGGTAGTCGCAGCTAATGCTGCTGAGCAAAGGACGATTGACTTGACCAGATGTGACAGAAATCTCATTCCACCATCCCATTTTCCTCAAAAAATGTTTACTGGTTTAGCTGAGTTGTTCACGAAAGGAGCATCACTGCTCGCCGCCTTCGCCGGGAGCGCCCAGACTCCAGGGCGCAAGCATCATGACCTGGCCGGCGCTCGGCGCCGCCCGCAGAAGGGGCTCAACGCCGCTTACGAGCGTGACGACTGTTCCTTTGCTAGAGGTCGTGCCCGGAGTCGAGACAACCAGCACCGCATCTCCTTTGCGCAATTCTGCCAGCGTCAGCGCAGGCAGGCGATTCAGTAGCCTTTGGAAATCAGGCGCCCGGCCACCTCCCATGCGGTGCTCACCGGGCTCCACAGCACCGGAAGCGGCCCGCTGCTGGGCCTGGGTTTCTTCCGCCTTAGCGGTTTCTTCAGCAGAACCGCCGCCCAAGGCGGCCGCCGTGGCGCGTTTCATGCGCATCCCAATACGCTCGGCCATCTCCGGGGGCAACTGCCTGAGTTGAGAGTCCGGGCTGATATTGACAATTACCGTCTTCTTCGACAGCAGATCCTGGATGCTGACGCTGGACGTGTCCGGATCAACCGAACTTACCATGCCAGCAATGTTGCGAAATGTCCCGGAGACAATCTCCACCGCTGAGAAGTCTCCTCCATCGGCGCTGCGTTCGCCGCGGGCGCGCAGTTGATCGCCCACGCGAATCTCGGCCAACGTGCTGGGCTTGGCCTCATCGAACTTCACCGAATTGGTTGCGTAGCGGCGAATCACCGCGCCTTTCGTGGTGTGCACGGCAACGCTCTTGATTCCGCCAAAGCCGGCAACTGAAATCGTGACTGTGCCGGTCGCTGGATCCACTGCGGAGACAAGCCCGCCAATTCCGCGCTTTTGCCAGTCCCCACGCTCCTCTTCGTGCTGGGCTTCAAGGTCGGAATGCTTCATCACCAGGATGGTCAAGGCCGTCAAGGCGCCATTCGATACTGTGCCCGCCGCCAGGATGCGGTCGCCGACCTGCACCTCCTGGAGTTGAATCGGTGTGGCATTCTTCACATTCTCGGCACCGGGCGCCACACGAAGGATTCGCGTAGTGCTTTGCGCGGTAACGATGACGTCGTTGCCAGAATCGAGAGCGAGGGTGATGGATGTTCCCTTGATCGCTTTGATCGTACCGATGCGCCGCACAACCGTGCTCTGGGCGTTGGTCTCCTGGGCTTGCCCCCCGCTTCGCGCCGTCGCGTGGCACAGCGACGTTCCGCCCACGCTCAGTGCGATGGCGGCACAAACCGCGGCCAGAAAGAGCCTCGCCGATTTCATATTCCCTTATAGTTAATCTACATCGTTGCAATGCGCCCAGCCGCAGCTTTTACAAAGTTTTACCTCGGTACTGAGAAGAATCGGCGAGTAGGGGCGGTGGGTAAAGAAAATGCGCAGGGGAAGAGCGTGGCAATGAGGGCTATTCGGCAATCAAAAGATTCTCTGCGAAGGGCCACTCCTCGTCGGTCCATTGCGACTCGCACCGGAAACCTGCCCGGCCTGCCATCTCAGAGACCTCGTCGAGGGAATACTTGTGACTGCTTTCGGTCCAGATGGTTTCCCCTTCGCCTAATTCGACCTGAAGCTCGGCCGCCGGAATCTTCACACTCTGTTTCTGTTTCGACCGCAGGTGCATTTCGACGCTGCGGTCCCCATGGTTGATTCGTGCAACATGTTCGAACTCCTGCAGGTCGAAGTCGGCTTCCAGTTCACGATTGATGCGGACCAGAAGATTCAGATTGAAGGCGGCCGTCACCCCCAAGTCGTCGTCGTAAGCGGCGAGCAGTTCGGCAGTGGATTTCTCCAGATCCGTTCCCAACAGCAGGGAATCACCGTGCTGGAGAATGCGACGCACGTCAGCCAGAAATTTCACCCCGGCGGGGCGATCGAAATTTCCAATCGTGCTTCCGAGAAACAACACGAGCAAATGCTGCCCGCGGCGCCGCTGCGCCGCCACTTCCAGCAGCCCGTCCAAATATTGGCGCTCGAACCCAAGAATGCTGATGGAGTCGATGTCGCGCAGCTCGCGTTCGCACATCGCCAGAGCCGAGGGTGAAATTTCGATGGGATAGTAGGAGGTTCGCTGGCGGCGGCAGAGAGCCTCGAGAATCCAACGCGTCTTCTTGCCGCTGCCGCTGCCCAATTCAGCTACCGCGACAGGAGCGGGCAGGCACTCGACGATATCGTGAGAATAACGGCGGAGCAGCCGCTCATCGGCGCGGGTGAGGCCATACTGGGGCAGAAAGCTGATTACCTCGAACAGCGCCGAGCCGATGTCGTCATAGAGATATCTCGAAGGGAGTTCTTTCTGGCCCGGCTTGCTCAGCCCGGCGCGTACGTCAGCGGCAAATTCGTACGTGGCATCAGCAGTAATGGCGTGGACAAGCATTGATAATGCCTCCCTGGTATTAGCTCAAAGCTTTAGCGGGTCACACAGCGAAACCCGGAATAAGCATACTGATAGTGTGCCTGAAACCAGTTGCGAAACGAGCGCCGAAGCATGCATGCAGAGGTTTGCCCCGAACCGCCCTTCATGACGAAATGTTTGCCGTCAAAGAAGTCGGCAGAGTATCCGGGGTAGAAAGGAAAGGCACGGAAGCCGGGATGCGGGGCGAAGGGCGTGGAGGTCCACTCCCAGCCATTGCCCAGCATGTCATGCACGCCGAACGGACTCTGGCCCTCCGGGAATGCATTCACCGGAGTGGGATTCCACCGAACAAAATCAAAGTTGCCGCGTTGCGAATTTGGATGGTCGTTGCCCCACGGATAAGCTGGCTCGTCCGCTCCCGTTCCGCAGGCGGCTCGCTGCCATTCGTTCTCGGATGGCAACGCTTTCCCCGTCCACCTCGCATAGGCGCTTGCCTCCGCGTGGCTTACGTAGACGGGCCAATCCAGCTGAAGGGGAATCTCCGAGAACATCGTGCGATAGAGCCATTGCTTTCCGTAGCGCTTCCAGAAGACTGGATGAGAAATGTCTTGCGCCGATTTCCATTTCCAGTCCTGTTCGCTCCAAAACGCGGGGGTTTCATAGCCGCCGGCCGAGATGAAGTCGAGGAATTGCCGGTTCGTTACTTTGAACTGATCTATGGCAAATGCAGGAACGGAAACCGAGTGTTCTTCGAATTCATTGTCCCAGCCGAAGATCCCGCTGCTGCGCGGAAGTCCTACCGTGGCTTCACCCGGCGGAATGTCGATCATGCGGTGGGCCACGGGGGCAGTTGCCATCTCCAGGGATTCTTTTTGTGCGATCTTCTGCTCCACCGGCAGCTGATGAAACATATAGGCGAGGGTTTCGACGTGCATGAGGCGATGCTCGATCGCAACGTTGAGCAGGGTATCCAGCGCAAAACCCTGGTAATCCTGAGATTCGTCGAGAGCCCCTTCCGCCAAATGTGTGTCCAGAGACTTGCGAATTTCACTTGCGTAGCCGCGGACTCGGTCGATAGCAGGCCAGTCGTGCGGCTGATCGCAGGGCAAACCGCCGCCGACAGGATCGATGCCGAACGCGAATAACCTGTCGAACTCCGGGTCGGAACTCTGTAGGCCCAGAACGCGCTCGTGCAACAGATTCCAGTCGAAGGCTTCAAGATGTCCGATATAAAAAACGATCCGGTGGCGCTCGGGAATGGGACGCTCATACAAAAAAGCGGGACGAACCACGGCGAAAAGCTCGTCGCTGCGGCGGCGGGCGGTCAATAAACGATCATGCAACCTGCGACGACCCACCGTGTTGCTTTGGGTAGCAAGCATCAGGTCTCCAAAACACCTTTACTTCGATGATCGGACGAAGGGTTGGTTACAGGTTTTTGCAGCTACAACAACAGCCTTGCGGAAGGTGTTTAGGTTATCATCGCGGCGCCGAACGCGGCAATGCCTGAACTGACGGGTAGTGGGCGGTTTTTCAAAACAGCCCACTACCAACTGACGTGCATAAGAACTTAAAGACCTCGTACTATTAAGATGTGGTAATACCTTTGTTCCACGTCGATGCATTTACATCCCAACCCTTCGCCGGCAATCCGGCGGCGGTTTGCCCGCTCGAAAGCTGGCTGGATGAAGCAACGCTGCGTGCGGTTGCGGCGGAAAACAATCTTTCCGAAACTGCCTATTTCGTTCCGTGCGGAGAGCATCACGAACTGCGCTGGTTCACCCCGCGGTGCGAGGTCAAACTTTGCGGTCACGCGACTCTCGCCTCCGCCTTCGTCTTGTTCAACATTCTTGAACCAGCGCGAGATACGGTTCAATTCAAAACTCGCCACAGCGGCATGCTGACTGTATGCCGCGATGGGAACCGGTTGGCGATGGATTTTCCTGCGCTTCCTCTGCACTCATGTTCGCATCCTCCCGCTGATCTGTTTGTCGGCCTGGGATCGCCGTCTTCCCGTCCGGTATTGCAACATCAAGACAAATATTTTGTCGTCTACGATTCAGAGGATGAAATCCGCGGGGTCGAGCCGGACTTCTCGCAGCTGGAAAAGCTGCATCCCGCAGCAGTGGCCATTACCGCGCCGGGCAGCGACGCCGATTTCGTGTCGCGCTACTTCGCTCCCAGCTATGGCGTCCCGGAGGATCCGGTCACCGGCTCAGCCCATTGTTCCCTTGCACTGTATTGGGGAGAACGGCTCGCCAAGAAACGTCTCCATGCCCGTCAGCTGTCATCGCGGGGAGGAGAGATCTGGTGCGAATGGGCCGGCGACCGCTTGATCATCACGGGCGATGCTGTGCTCACATTGCGAGGCTCGCTACTAATCTGAACGCGCACAACGCAGGTCAGTTTCCATCGATCGAGCCTTTGCTTCGCAGGAAGTCGTGGACAACCTGTTTCACGTCGCGGTGTTGGCCGTCGACGGCGTAGTTCAGCTGTTGCATCTCTTTGTCTGAAATCTTCCCCGCCAAAGCCGCCAGAGCCCGGCCGACCTCGGGATGCGATTGCAAAGTCTGCTCGCGCACCACCGGCACGGCTTCATAAGGCGGAAAATAGTGCCGGTCATCCTCCAGAACAAAAAGATCGAGAGCTGGAATCAGTCCATCGGTTGTATTACCAGCAGCTATATCGATCTGATGATCCCGGAGCGCGCGCGCCAGCAATCCAAGATCCATCACGCGCGGCGGCCCGGCGAAGCGCAGGCCGTAAGCCGCCGCCAAACCGCGGAATCCGTCAGGACGCTCCATGAACTCGTAGCCAAAGCCGGCCCGCCACTGAGGTGCATAAACGGCGGCCTGCGACAGGGTCTTGATATGCAGGCGTCGGGCATCCTCGCCGCGAATTTCCATGGCGAACGTATCGTTGAAACCAAAGCCCGGACCAAGCGTAAGCTGCCAGCGCCGCTCGTACTCGCTCTTCACCTCCTGGTAGACCGCTGCTTCGCTGCCGACCGCTTTCTGCTTGAGAATTGCCGTTAAGGCAGTTCCGGTGTATTCGGGATAGGCATCGATGCGGCCTGCGAGAATCGCCTGCTGACAGATGTAGGTCCCGGCCAGATAGAAACGCCGCTCTACCTCCAAGTGCGAGTGAGCCTCGATCTGCTGCGCCATGATCTCGGCCAAAATCAGCGATTCAGTGAAATTTTTTGACCCGATGACGATGCGATGGACGCGCGAAACAGAACACGAGGACAACAGCGCTAAAACGATGACAATCACCGCGAGAACAGCACGGAATCGGTGGTGCCGAAGAGTCCTCATTGCGGCCGCAAACGCCTTTCCACCCAGCCCAGGCCAAGATCGGCCAGCAACGCCAGCAACGCGGCCGGAATCGCGCCTGCCAGAATGAGCTGGTTGCTGACCATCGCCAATCCTCGAAAAATCAATTCTCCGAGTCCGCCGGCACCGATCGCGGCGGCAATGGTGGCGAGTCCAACCGAGATCACGACTGCAACCCGCACACCAGAGAGAATGACGCTCATGGCGAGCGGCATCTCAACCTGAAGCAGGAGCTGGCGGTCGCTGAGACCCATGCCGCGGCCCGCTTCCAGAACCGCGACATCTACTCCACGGATGCCGGTATAGGTGTTGCGGATCATGGGGAGCAGAGCGTAAAGCGTCAGGGCCAGAATCGCCAAGCGGTCTGCTCGATCGCCTAGCCAGGGAACGGGCAGAAGAAAACCAAAAAGAGCAAGGCTGGGAATGGTTTGAATGATGTTGGCCGCTGCCAGCACTGGCTTGTTGAAGCGAGGATGGTGCGCGATGGTGATGCCCAGGGGTATCCCGACCAGCGCGGCCAGCACGGTGGAAACACCCACCAACCAGAGGTGCTCCAAGGTAAGATCCAACACCTGGGCGCGGTTCTGCAAGATGAATTGAACAAAGTTCATAGGCCCTTTCAGTAAGCGGCTGAGTTTGGACCGTTTGCGAAAGCCCTGGCATATGCGGCGGCCAGAGGGTTCTGTGAGCGGAGAAATTCTGGCGGAGAGAGCACCGTAACCACACGTCCCGCTTCCAGCAAGGCGATGCGAGAGCCCAACCGCAAAGCTTCCCGCAGGTCGTGCGTCACAAAGACTACGGTCTTGCTCAACCTCCGCTGGAGGGCGAGAAATTCGCGCTGCAGTTCGTCGCGGGTCAGCGGGTCAAGCGCGCCAAAAGGTTCGTCCATCAAAAGAATCGCCGGGTCCGCGGCCAGAGCGCGCGCTACGCCGACACGCTGCCGCTGTCCGCCCGAGAGCTGATGCGGGTAGCGCGAGGCTATGTGCTCTTCCAGTCCGACGAGTTCGAGAAGTTCCCGTACTCGACCCTGCACACGCTCTTCCGGCCAACCCTCGAGGCGCGGGACGAGAGCGATGTTCCGCTCCACGTTGAAATGTGGAAACAGCCCTACGTCCTGAATCACGTAACCAAGGCCGCGCCGCAGACGAATAACGTCGCCGTTCTTGATTGAGAAGCCGTTCACGCAGACCTCGCCGCTACTCGGAGAGAGCAGACGGTTCACTAGTTTCAATGTCGTGGTTTTGCCGGAACCGCTGCGGCCTAGAAGAATCAGGGTTTCACCACGTAGAACCTGTAGGTTCAGATGGGAAAGTATCTGCTGGCCAGCCGGCAGAAGGTAGGAAACGTCCCGGAATTCGATGGCCGCTCCATCTGCGGTGTGCGGTTCCATACGCGCCAAGAATACCGGAGTTCCGCGCGTGGCAGGAGAATCTTCCTGACTTGATGCTGGGCGCGGGATGTTGCCCGGCATCCAGAGAGCCAATAGACGGTCCCATGAGGCCCATCTACGATCTCAAGTGAAATTCGTTGTGGAAATTCAGTCGGGTTATGAGTGTGTCTATTTTTCGCAACTTTATCTGTTGGGTTCTATTGATAACGTTTCCACTCTCGCTGTGGGCTGCAGATACGCGTCCCACTGCAATCCTCCACACCAAAGGCGGAGTGTGGGTCAACGGGAGCGGCGCGCCTGACTCTACTGCC
>Ga0335081_10003046_pt1 | contig 26343 bp, 24 predicted proteins | sample Lox_Sample_35_FD_206713 | JGI IMG/M metagenome (GOLD analysis project Ga0335081, IMG submission 206713) | Soil microbial communities from Loxahatchee National Wildlife Refuge, Florida, United States - Lox_Sample_3.5 | ecosystem: Environmental > Terrestrial > Soil > Wetlands | place: USA...
GCTGCGGTCTTCCGCGATTGCCGCCTCACTCCACGCCCTCGACTGGGGCTCCCACACATTGATGCCGGGGTTCTTGATAAGACGCAGGTTCTGAATCACGGTACCGAACGACTTAAGAATTGTTTCATTGAGATCCGAGCGATCCATTATCTTTGCTGGTGGATGTAGCGAAGCGGTGCCGTCAAAAAGCAATACACTTTCATAGGTTTTATTCCACCTTTTATTATTCACAGTTGACGGCGTTTTCATGTATCCCACATGGGTTATGAGATCAACATCATACATGCCTGCATTGATGACGGCCACGAAGCCGAAATCTTCGCACCACTGTTGAGCAGTTCTCTTGCGGAGGTCCTGCTTGGTCCGGCTTAGTGCCACGAGTCGTGCACGGCGAGGGTTGATCCGTACCACGTGGAGGATGTCAGGGTCTGCTTGCATTTCACCGAAAGGATACTGTGCGTATTCAACGCCAGCAGCAAGATTTGTCCATTGCACTTTTTTCTCTACAGTTTGTTGTGCCCAAGAGTGTAAACCAAAAAGCAGCATTATCGCTGTATACAGAAAAATCTTAATGTGTGAAGCTTGAGGCATCGTTTTCTCCACAGAAACCGATTTTCTCCATTTGCTGTCTGCAGTTGGCTCGCCGGGCTGCATATTTAGATTGCAGAAAAAGGGGAGAATTACCGATCGGGCATTTTATGGACCTCTGCCAGCAAGAGCCAGGCAGAAATGGGCTTCAGCAATAGAGTATATCTCCTTTTCGGGAGTAAGCACCACTCCCGGGAAAAGCCACTCTCTTTGTCGACTTCTATCAAAATCCTTTCTGCGACTCCTCTGCTAATAAGTCATTTATCGGCTACTGGTGCATCTCGTTCCTGTTCTGGAACTCAGCATAGTGTTTCTATTTTACTTTATTAAGTGCGATTTTTGCAAAACAATTCGCATTACATTCGACTTTATATCAATTATATTATTGCCCGCGATGTTAAACCCTGATTCTTCAGGGCACTGGGTTACAAGGCACCGACTTTGCTAGAAAAGTTCATACTATCAGCATGACTAAGTATTATGTGGTTTTTTGAGCAACCCTGTGAGCATGATCGCTGTGCCAGCAAAGACTGCTGCCATGAAGAAGCTGCTGGAAAAACTACCGGTTCTTTCGGCCATGATGCCGGCAATGGAGGGGCCCGTGATCTGGCCGAGACCGAAAATGAAGGTTATGAATCCAAAGGCTGCAAGCGCCCTATCCACGCCGACGTATTCACTCACCGCTGCAACCATGATCGACGGGATGGACCAAGCGACGATGCCGTAGAATCCGATGGAGAGATAGAGGAACAACTGCGGCAGGTCTGCCGCAACAAGAAGATAAGCGAGTGTCTGGAGTGAGAACACGAGCATAAGCCCCTTTTTTCTGCCAAGCCGGTCCGACAGCGTTCCGAACACAGGACCGGAAAAAAGGCTTAAAAGCCCTACCCAGGACCAGAAGTTACCCGCGATTGTTTCTGAAAAGCCCCGCTCCTTGACTAGCGTAGTCACAATGAAGGTCGCATATATCACATAGGTATATCCAAAGAGAAAATAGATCGCGCCGAGAAGATATAGGGTTTTGTTTTTGTAAATGCTTTTCCGGTCCATTTCTGACTGATAGACCGTCGATGCCTGGCTCCCATCGCCTCCAAAGGGAAATAACCCCACGTCCTGTGGTTTATTCCTCAGAAATAAAAAAGCGACTCCCGCTATGACTGCTACCGCTCCCGCAAGAATAAGCCAGTTGACCCGCCAGCCATCAGGCCCCACGAGCCTGTTCACGAAGGGGATGAGCTTCCCTGAAATGATGATGGCGAATCCGCTGCCGATGACTACGAACCCGGCAGCCCGGCCCCTGACCGATCGGTCGAACCATGCGGCGATGAGACCCATGACCGGCACGTTCGCGGCCCCGCTGCCCATGCCGGTGATCAGGTAGAGGAGCAGTACGCTACTGAAGCTCGTTGAACGACTGATGAGAGCCATGGAAGCGGCAATGATTACAAGCGCAATGATGATTAAGCGGCTCGATCCGATTCTTCGAACGATATGGCCGCAGAAAAGCACCGACAGGAGATAGCCGATGAAATTGCAGGTGCTGATGAAGCCAATCTGGGAATAGGAAAGCTTGAGTGCTGCCGCCATGGAGGGAAGCAGCATCCCGAGCGCAAAGCGGCCAAACCCGAGACAAGCCATGATGCAGAACGTGCCGGTGACGACGATCACCCAGCCATAGTGCAAAGGGGGGCGCGAGGTTTTCGATCCGGACATGGGGGAACTATAACATTTCGGAGGAAAATGAAAAAGAAAAAATGTTAAGGCAGCGACCTTGAGACATTATCGGGAAACAATTAAGTCCTTACAAAACCGGCACCCGATGGGATGGGCATGGACGATTAAGTCCTCGTTATCTACACATCCATGCAAATGTCAACAAATTGACGACGTCAAAGAATCCTGTTATAACTATTGAAGTTGATAAATCACTTCATGCCTATTCCTGCATCAAGAATGCGCGCGGTCTCCCGAACAAAACCATTCGCGTTTCCGACGGACATTTTTGCTCCTTCCGGGGAAAAGGCGTCGGCATAATCGGCGTCTTCACGCAACGACATGGCATTGGTTAGAGCTCGCACCCATTTAAGATCGATCAGTTTAGAGGTGTTCGATCCCCGTGACGACGCAGAAATGACTACGCTCGCGGTAGCCCCGGGAATAGAGCAGGGCGCGGGCAGCATGAAATATGGCATAGTGTATCGTCGCCCATTTGTACCGCTTCTGAGAAAAGCTTAACTCCGCCTCCGAGAGATCGTCACCGGCTGATTTAAACTCTTTTCTCGAGAGCGCTTTCGCCGTTTCCGAGCGGTAAAGTTTCTTTTTATCAAGGCAGTTCTTAAAGTCGCGATTCATTGACGCTCTTTTTAAATAGTACTATTCCTTTCAGAACCTCGGTGAAGAACACGGGATCGCTCGTTTCCATGCCTGCCCACTCTGCCGGGCTTTTGATTACCGGTTTAATCTCGGTATAACCGTACTTCTCCCGCGGAGAAAATAGAGTCAGGCTAGCTAGAACCTGGCTTCGGGAGCTACTCACGACGAACAGGTCGAGGTCGCTGTCCTCCGTATTCATACCCTGTGCGCAGCTCCCATACAGGATGATTGTTTTGCTCGCTGGTTTGAGCTCATTTATAAGTTGTGCAATATTCAGGATAGTATTTAGTGTCTTATAAAGCCTCAATTCCGGCGTCAGCTCGACGAGCGAGTAAAGCTCGGTCTTTCCCTTTAGCTCTTTCTCGACCACGGACGTCCGCAGTAGGTCGTTAAGAATTTTGCTTGTCTGGCCTACGCTTACCCGGATCTTCTTAGATATCTCGGAGCCGTACAGCTGCTTCGCCGGATCGGCCAGAAACAGCGCGAGAACCTTCTGGTGGGTCGTCTTGATGAGCATCCCGGCAAGGGCGCTTTCTTTTTGTGAATTTATTTTCACTTTATCGAACATATTTTCATTATAACGAAAACAAAGATTTTTGTCAAAGCTTGCGAACATTATTGCGTAATTGCGTAAAATATATTCTCATGCAACTGCAGTGTCTTCATGGTAAAAAAGGATGAGCCAGGACAATCTGATCGTGAATATGAAAGAATTAAGGATTCGGAAATGGCTCGAGAGCCGCTTTAATTTGGTCCTTCTTCTAAGAGTGACACTGGCGCGGTAGCTATCGCCCACGATTTTTTGTTTTGTCCGTCAAGAAATTCATCGATGGGCAAATCAACCCTTTCTCACTGTTTTGAGATAAAAAAGTAGGAACTTAATTGTTCTTGATTTGTAAGGACTTAATTATCTGGATACGATAAAATTAAGGACTTTCCCTTTTTAGGTCGTTATTTTCCCTCACCTAGAATCAATGAGTTAGGATGGAATATTGTAACGATTTAATTGTAATCTGACAGAGACATAGAGACCGACGGTCACGAAGAACGCAAAAGAAAATCTATATTATTTTTTTGTGAGCAACCACACCTGTCTTGTAGTCTCGTTTCTTGTAGTCTCGTTGTTTGGCTGACCGTTCACTTCATTTCCAGACTAACCTATTGACCTGTTGAAATACGTAATAACGAGGGCGGCTCACATTCGATGACCGACTCGCGCCCGGTGACAGGATGGCGAAAGCTCAGTTCCGCGGAATGAAGGAAGTAGCCCGGGTCGCCAGGCAATGCGCGCGTATCGGGTGCTGGTAGACCGCCCGCAACGTAAAGCAAGTCACCGACCAGAGGGTGTCCCACTGCCGCCAAGTGAATTCGAATTTGGTGAGGCCTGCCTGTCGCAATACGCACGTCACAAAGAAAGGAATCTTCGCGGCGCTCGAGAGTTGTTACTTGAGACAAAGAGAGCTTGCCATTCGGAGAAGCGGCATAAACCGAACCAAGTAATGTGTGTGGCACCGGGCCGATGGACTCGGAAATCGTGATCTCATCCCAAACAGGCAGGCCAGAGGCAAGTGCGCGGTAGCGTTTGCCGACTTCTCTTGCTGTCCACTGCCGCATCAATTCTGTCCGGGCATTGCGGTTTCGGGCGCAGAGAACAAGACCCGAGGTCCAACGTCCTAATCGATGGAGAGGGGAGGCTTCAGGTGCATAGGCGCGTATCTGATACAGCAGCGTTGCTTGCAAAAAATCGGCGCCCGGAAGAGTTGGCAAGCCAGCGGGTTTGGCAACTGCGAGCAAGTCTTCATCTTCATAAAGCACGGAAAATGATCTGGGAGCGTCGGGTTCGACCCAGGGCGGGCGCTGCCAGATAAGCTCGCATCCCTTGCGCAATACGGTTTCGCAATGGGCGCGCCGAGTCTCTATTAGCACGTAACCAGACTCAATCCGTGTTGCCCACTCAGCTGGAGAGGAGTGGCAATAGCGTCGGCTGAGATAATCGAGCAACGTTTGATCGTCAGCATCAGTGCCGAGTTGTTCGCGATATTCGTAACCTTCGTTCATTTTCCTATTTATGGTCGGCAAGATTGAGCCTGGGTTCGCGCCGCTTTCAAGCTCATCGTGCAATTTTTTTCGATAATTCATATTGACAGGAATTGGCATTCGTTGTTATCGGGAAACAGCAATTGAGCTGGTAATGACATCTTATAATATCACTGCTGTCCAAGATAAGCTAAAAATAGCATTTTGGACGGGCTAATATTGATTTTTCATTTACAACATAAGTTATCGGAACAACGGTACCACGGCCTTAAATATGCTGTCAAAGAAAAAAGAGGAGTGCTTCATTAATTAATTTAAGATATCAGAGATTGCATCTTTCTTTCGGTATACGGTTCCCTGGAAAAGGGCGACTGCGTTGCCGGCCTCATCCTTTACATCGATTAGGTAAGTGGCAAGTTTGGGGTTGACCGACACTTCCCGGCCTTCGGCGATCAGGGTGCCGGTCTTCACGGCCTTGAAAAACGAGATACTCACGTTGATTGCCAGTGCGAGAGTGCCGTGTGAGTTGGAGGCCACAGAGAAGACTGCGTCGGCTAACGAGAAAATAGCGCCGCCGTGGACGGTACCGGCGCTGTTCAGATGATGCGGTCGAAGCGTCATTCGGGCTTTTGCCTTACCTTGTGAAAATTCAAGCACCTCCACACCGAGATGTTTTGCGAAGTGGTCCTTATCTACAAATTTTTTCATGATGTCCATAGGCCAATCCTTTCCCTTGCTTTTTTTCAAAGCATCGCACAAAAAGCAAAATGCTGCATAGTTGATCATAGCAAATCGGTGAACATTTGTCTACTAAATTTCAATAAAAATTCGTTTTGTCGATGCATTGCAGCCAGCGCTTTATATCCCCGCCCTGAAGAAAGGGGGTTTTACGGCCAAGGCGGATAATCCCGAATTTTTATTTACAAAACAGTGGATTCTGGTTTATAATGATCGCCGTTTCTCGATGAAGTAACCTCCTATCCTGATCGAGTCCTTGCTCTGAGGAGCGTCTATGCCCTGGAATCCAGAAGAATCCCTGCCACGACAAGAATTGAGCAAGCTGCAGAGTGAACGCCTCAAGACGGTCTGCGAGAGGGTCTATTCCCGTGTACCCTTTTACAAAAGGAAGTTCGACGAAAAGGGTTTGAAACCCTCGGATATTAGGGGCATTGATGACGTCACCAAGCTTCCTTTCACGAAGAAATCGGACCTTCGCGACAATTACCCCTATGGTCTCTTTGCCGAGCCCCTTGAAAACATCGTGCGAATCCACGCCTCGTCGGGCACAACGGGCAAGCCCACCGTGGTTGCCTACAACCGGAATGACATCAGCCTTTGGGCCGATGTAATGGCCCGAACCTTTACTTGCGCTGGCGTTACGAAAAAGGACGTGGTCCAGAACGCTTACGGATATGGCCTGTTTACCGGCGGTCTCGGCGCACATTATGGCGCCGAGCGCGTGGGCGCGTCAGTCATTCCCATCTCGGGCGGAAATACGCAGAAACAAATCCTGCTCCTGCAGGACTTCGGGAGCACAGTGATTTGTTCCACGCCGTCATTCGCGCTCTATATTTACGATGTTGCCTGTGAAATGAAAATCAACCTCGACACCATCAAGCTGCGCGTCGGCCTCTTCGGTGCTGAACCTTGGACCGACGAGATGCGGCACGAGGTTGAGGAGCGGCTTCGCATCAAGGCCATCGATATCTACGGCCTCTCGGAAATCATCGGCCCCGGCGTCTCGTCGGAATGCATAGAGGCGCAGAGCGGCCTGCATCTCAACGAGGACCACTTCTACCCCGAGATTATCAACCCCGAGACGGGCGAGCAGTTGCCCTACGGCCAGGAAGGTGAGCTCGTGGTAACGAGCATGTCCCGGGAAGCCATGCCGCTCATCCGCTATCGCACCGGCGACATCACCAGCTTGAACCCTGAGCCCTGCGCCTGCGGCAGGACTCTCGTGCGCATGAAGCGGGTGCTCGGACGGGCGGACGATATGCTTATCATCCGCGGGGTGAATGTTTTCCCATCGCAGGTGGAATCAGTGCTGCTCCGCTCCGAGGAGGTGGCGCCGCATTACGTTATCGAAGTGAACCGTAAGGGCCGTCTCGATGAGATGAATGTTCATGTGGAAGTGACACCGAAGTTCATGGAAGAAATGGCGACGAAGGTGCTGTCCACAGACCTGAAGGCCTTTGTCCAGGAAGAAGAGGAACTCATCCACCTCAAGCGAGAGATCCAGAAAAACATCAAGGACATTATCGGCGTGAACACGGAAGTGACGCTTCGGCCACCGAACACAATCCAGCGCAGCGAAGGCAAAGCCAAGCGCGTGATCGACGGCCGGGTAAAGTAAAAAAACAGGGTAAGGGTCAAGTAGCAAACAACAAGGCTTGAGCGTCCTGCATTGCAAATCGACCCTTTTCAGAATTTTCCGCCTCCTCTGTGACTAATATTTCAGTATGGGAGTGATTTTGAAAAAAGCAATTTTTTCCGGCAATGAAGCAATCGCCCGGGGTTTCCTCGAAGCAGGGGGTAAACTCGCAACGGCCTATCCCGGTACTCCGAGCACCGAGGTGCTCGAAACCCTTTCAAAGGCCAGGGATATTCACAGCGAGTGGTCCGTGAACGAGAAAGTGGCCATGGAAGTGGCTATCGGAGGCGCCATCTCCGGAGTGCGTTCGATGGCGTGCATGAAACATGTGGGCGTGAATGTGGCTTCCGATCCGCTCATGACGGTGGCATATACGGGCGTCAACGCGGGGCTGGTACTCATGGCGGCGGACGATCCGGGGATGTTCAGTTCGCAGAATGAACAGGACACGCGCCACTTTGCCCGGCTAGGGAAAATTCCCTGCCTCGAACCCTCGGATTCCGCGGAGGCCAGACAGTTTACGAAGACCGCTTTCGAGCTTTCCGAGTCCTTTGACACGCCGGTTATCCTTCGCACGACAACCAGGATATCACACTGCAAGAGCGTGGTGGAAACAGGAGAGCCCGAGTCTCCGGCAGGCCGCGGTCTTGCCCGCGACTTCGGCAAATATGTGATGCTGCCCAGCAATGCCAAGAAGCGGCATGTTGCCGTTGAAGACCGGCTGTCTCGCCTCAAGGAGTGGGCCGAAACATCGCCGTTGAATCAGATTATTGACGGAGACCGGGATATGGGCTTTATTACTTCCGGCATATCGTTCCAGTACGTGCGCGAGGCCTTCCCTAAGGCAGCGGTACTCAAACTGGGCATGACCTTTCCGCTTCCAGACAAGATGATTGCAAAATTCGCTGCCTCTGTGATCAGGCTCGTCGTGGTAGAGGAGCTTGACCCCTTTCTCGAAGAACAGATCAAGGCCCTGGGTATATCAGTCCATATCGGCAAGAACAAGCTGCCGCTCTGCGGCGAATTCAGTCAGCGCCTGGTTCGCGAGAAGGTTTCGGGCAACACGCTGCCGGTGAAGGAACCCGTGGGTGGGCTTATCATGCGTCCACCTACGTTCTGCCCCGGTTGTTCTCACCGGGGCCTGTACACCGTACTCGCCAAGCTCAAAGTTTACGTGTCCGGCGACATCGGATGTTACACGCTAGGGGCCCTCCCGCCTTTTTCCGCCATGCACACCTGCATCTGCATGGGCGCCAGTATATCTTCCGCTCACGGCATAGCCAAGGGCCTCGCTCTCCAGGGCATGCACCAGAAACCTGTCGCCGTGATCGGCGATTCCACGTTCCTGCACTCCGGCATCACAGGTCTGATGAATATGGTTTATAACGGTGGCGACGCTGTCGTTGTTATCATGAACAACGACACCACGGGCATGACCGGCGGACAGGAGCATGCCGGAACGGGCAGAACGGCAAAGGGAAGCGAGGCGCCGCGCCTCGATATCGCAAAGCTTTGCCAGGCAATCGGTGTCCGGCGGGTACATGAAATCGATGCCTACAATATTAAAGAGCTCGAAAAAATCATGAAAGAAGAGCTCGCGGCGACCGGGCCATCGGTACTCATTTCGAACCAGCCTTGCGTGCTGCGCTATCGTGTGTCCAAGAAAGCATTCGCTGTCGAAAAAGAGGTCTGCAAAGGCTGCAAGCTCTGCCTCAAGGCGGGTTGCATCGCACTTTCCTTCACACCCGAAGGGAAGACAGGCTACGTCGAGATTGATCCGCTCCTGTGCAACGGCTGCGGGGTCTGCTCACAACTATGCACCACGGAGTGCATGAAGACGGAGGAGCAGAAGATAAGTGGCAATTAGCAAACGGCAAGGAGTCGTTGAAATCAGCACGGTTTGTGCCATCGGGGTCTGATTTTTTACTGCACGACCCAGCTTTATCTGAGCGTATCTTCGAAAATCTGAGGTTAAGCTTTTAACTGAGGGAAGACGTGAGCGTATTCAACATTCTGATCAGCGGCGTCGGCGGACAGGGCGTACTGCTGACGAGCAAGATAATCGCCGAGGCGGCGCTTCTGGAAGGCCTCGATGTGAAACAGAGCGAAGTGCACGGCATGGCCCAGCGCGGCGGCAGCGTGCTTTCGCAGGTACGCTTCGGAGATAAAGTCTATTCGCCCATTGTGAGCGAGGGTGAGGCGGACCTGCTGATCGGGTTCGAGCCGATCGAAACAGCCCGGTATCTTCATTACCTGAGGGATGATGGCACAGTCATATACAATACGCGGACGATCGGCACGATCGGCGTTTCCATTGCCGTGGAAAAATATCCAGCCGACGTCAATGAGGTGATTAGGGGCCACGCGAGGACCGTGGTGCCTTTCGATGGTACAAAGCTTGCCGTCGGTGCAGGAGACAAACGCACGCTCAATCTCGTTCTTCTGGGTGCCGCGTTGAAGTTTCTCCCCTTGAAGGAGTCGGTCATCCTCGATGCCATTGTGAACACTGTTCCGAGAAAGATTCTCGATGTTAACCAGAAGGCTTTTGCCGCCGGCAGGGCACTGGGGGCGGTGACCTAGTACGTCGTCCGCCAGACAACGTCCGCATGTACTTTTCTGATCCGCAATTTTCCGGTATCGGCAATATTAACCTCTTCAAGGCCCTTCAGGCAACGATGCACGGGCCTTCCAGCGATTGCGAAAATCTAATCCCACCAGGAAAACATGAAATCCTTACGTGTGGCTTGCGCCATAATAGAGCAAAACGGAAAAGTCCTCGCAGCTCAGCGAAACGAGTACATGAGCCTACCTTTAAAATGGGAGTTTCCCGGAGGAAAGATCAATGAGGATGAGAGTGCTTTGGAATGTCTGAAACGTGAAGTAAGGGAGGAATTGGGGATTGAGGTGATGATTCACGAACCGTACCCCGAGGTGACATATTCCTATCCGACCTTTGCGGTGACTCTTTACCCTTCCCGCTGCACGATAGTCTCTGGTGAAATCGTGCTCCACGAACATAAATCGATTGCCTGGTTGGCGCCAGAGGAACTGCACAGTCTTGACTGGGCTGATGCGGACTGGCCGATCATAAACACCTATCTTGAACGTCACGGCAAAACGCCGGGTCTCTGATTGCTCCCTGTTTGGTCTACGAACGCAATTGCAGCCTTTCGCTTAGTCGAGGCACGTATCGAAAAAGAAATAAAAGCGGGGTTTGAAACGGTGCTTCAAGCCTTGTTCAGGCCAAGCAGCATCGCGGCATTTTTATACAGCATCTTCTCCTTCAACCGGTCGGATATCTTCAATTGCAGGGTACGTTCAAGCATTTCCTTTTGGTCTGTCCAAGGGCTGTCGCTCCCGAAGAGCAACCGGTCATCGTCGAAATGACCAATGAGCCTGATGAACTCTTCGTCGCTTACCTCGCTCAGGGTCATTGATGTTTCCGTATAAACGTTTTGGCACGTGCTGAGGCAGCCAATCCGGTCCCACTGCTTCCAGCCCCCGACATGGGTGCAGACAATGGTGAGGTCTTTGAACCAATCCGCAACCTTTTTGATCCGTTCAATGTCCGCCTGCTTGTTGGTCGGGAAAGCTATGTCGTATCCGCTGTGAAACATGACAAAGAACCCGAAACTTGCCATCAGCTCATAAAAGCCGTACATATATTTGTCGTCGATGAAAAAGCGCTGATACATGGGATGCAGCTTGACACCGCGAATGCCTTCGCGGTGGGCCTCCCCGAACACCTCCTCGACTTCTTCGGTGTCGTTCGAGGGATGAAAGGAGATCAGCGGATGGATGCGATCGCTCTTGATCTGCTTGCAGAAGTTGAGGATCGGGACCATCTGGGTCGGTTTCGTGGCGATGTTCGCCACGAGGCTTGCCGAAATGCCCGAACGATTCATGGAGTCAAGCAACCCTTGCAGCGTACCGTCTGTCCGGGGCCGGTAGTGGCCAGACTCGGTGGCAAGAGTTTCCATTGTCTGCTTCGCGATCCTGTCTGGAAAGATGTGAGTGTGGAAATCGATGTAATTCATGAAATACGCATAGGGCATTGCGCAATGGGCTGAGGCGAAATGAAATGGTACTGACTCCATGCGCCCTGTCCCATGCTCTCTGCCCCTTCCTCCTTAGAATTTTCGGTTGTCAATAACCCGTTTCGCTTTTCCCTCAAACCGCTCGAGCGTTTTCTTTTCCACGAGCTTCACCACGACCGATATACCGAGTTCTGAGGCCAGCTGTTTTTTTATGGTTTCCTTGAGCTCGCTCTGCCTCTTCATTTCGTCGAAGAATATTTGCTCTGAAACTTCGACGAGTACCGTAGTCTCGTCGAGCGCGCCCTTGCGGTCGATGATAATTTGGTAATGCGGGGCAACGCCCTCGATCTCGAACAATACCGTCTCGATCTGCTGCGGGAAAACGTTCACGCCGCGAATGATCAGCATATCATCGGTCCTCCCGAAAATACGGGTCATTCTCCCCATGGTCCTGCCGCAGGGGCAGGGCTCGGGGAGCAATCGGGTGAGGTCTCGGGTGCGGTAGCGAATAACGGGAAAAGCCTCTTTTGTAAGCGTCGTGATGACCATTTCCCCGATCTCGCCCGGCTTTGCCGGTCGGAGGGTATCGGGATTGATCAGCTCTACCAGAAAATGGTCTTCAGCGATGTGTAGCCCGTTCCGCTCGAAGCATTCACCCGCCACACCCGGGCCCATCACCTCTGATAGGCCGTAGTTGTCCGTGGCGACGATTTTGAGCTTGCTTTCGAGCTCCTTGCGCATAGCGTCCGACCAGGGCTCCGCCCCGAAGAGGCCGAATTTGAGCGACAGGGAATTCCTGTTGATGCCCATCTCCATCATCGTATCCGCAATCAGCATGGCGTAACTCGGCGTGCTCACGAGAGCGGTGGTCTTGAAATCCTGCATGATTTTGATCTGGCGGCGGGTGTTGCCGCTCGAAATCGGAATCACCGAGGCGCCGAGGCGCTCCGCACCGTAGTGCAGGCCGAAGGCGCCGGTGAAGAGCCCATAATTGAACGCAATCTGTATCACGTCATCCTTGGTGATGCCGCCGGCGGTTAGGATTCTGGCAACGAGGTTGGACCAGATCTTGATATCGTTCCGGGAATAGCCCACGACGGTCGACATGCCCGTCGTCCCCGACGACGCGTGGACGCGGACGACTTCACGAAGAGGCACAGCGAAGAGTCCGTAGGGATAGTTTTCCCTGAGATCGTTCTTGGTCGTGAAGGGCAGCTTCTGGAGATCATCAAGCGTGCGCAGATCGTCGGGATTGAACCCGACCTCGTCGAACTTCTTGCGGTAGAAGGGGACATTCATGTTCACACGGCTCAATGTGGATTCAAGCCGCTCAAGCTGCAGCTGCTGCAGCTCCTCCCTGTCCATGCATTCACTCTCAGGCTGCCAGTACATATGCACCTCCGCTTTGTGATAACCGTTTAAACGGCTTAATAAACCTCTTCAGCCGCTTAAACTGTTATAAATCTCGTCCTAGATACGCCCTCTGCACGTCTTTGTTCGACAGCAGATCCTCGGCCTGCCCTTCAAGGATGATCCTGCCTGTCTCGAGCACGTATCCCCGATTCGCAATCTTGAGCGCGCTCCGCGCGTTCTGCTCCACGAGCAGAACCGTGTTTCCCTCCTCGCGGATTCTGACGATGATGTTGAAGATCTCCCGGACCATGAGAGGCGCCAGGCCCATGGACGGCTCATCGAGCATGATAAGTTTCGGCCTGGCCATAAGCGACCTGCCCATGGCGAGCATCTGCTGCTCTCCGCCGGACAGGGTACCGGCAAGCTGCTGTTCGCGTTGCTTCAGAACCGGGAAGAGGCCGTATACATGTTCGAGGTCGAGGCTGACGGTCTGCCGATTTCCGCGCTTGAACTGGACGTAAGCGCCGAGCAGGAGATTTTCCCTCACTGGCATGGCGGGAAAAACCTGCCTTCCTTCAGGCACGAGTGAGCAGCCGTCGAACACTATCTGCTCCGTGGGAGTGTGGCCGATTTCGCGGCCGTTTAAAAAAATCTCGCCTGCCTGTGCCCTGAGCAGCCCTGTCACGGTCTTTAGGAGCGTCGTTTTCCCGGCGCCGTTCGCACCGATGATAGTGACGATTTCGCCCGGTTTGACATGGATAGACACTCTTCGCAAGACGTTCAGACCTCCGTATCCGACGTCAAGGTTCCGTATTTTAAGCATCGTCTTCTCCCAGATAGACTCTGACGACCTCAGGATTGTGCTGGACAGCGTGGGGCGCGGAATCGGCGATTTTTTCCCCATAGCTCAAAACGACGATTTCGTCGGAAATGTTCATAACCAGAGACATGTCGTGCTCTACAATCAGCACGGTGATACCGAGGTCGCGTATTCTGCGGATGAGTTTCGCCGTATTGGCGGTCTCTCGCATATTGAGCCCAGCCGCCGGCTCGTCGAGAAGAAGCATGGAAGGCCCACTCGCCAACGCTCGGGCCATCTCCACCGCCCGCTGCTGGCCGTAGGATAGGCTCGTCGCATTGATGTCCGCAAGGTCTGATATGCCGAGAAAATCCAGGAAGCTGACCGATTTTTCTCGGATTTCCCGCTCTTCTGCCCAGGTCCAGGGCAGGTTCAGCATCCCGGCAATGAAGCCCGCTCGAGAGCGCACGTGGCAGCCGACCATTACATTTTCGAGCGCCGTCATGTGTGCAAAGAGCCTGATATGCTGAAACGTGCGGGACAGGCCCATCTCCGCAATCTCATAGGGGCTCTTGCCGTGGATCGACCTATCCCGGTACTGGATCTCTCCGCTATCAGGCGACAGGAATCCCGTTACTAGGTTGAAGAGCGTGGTCTTGCCCGCTCCGTTCGGCCCGATGACTGCCTTGATGCTGCCTTGCTCGACGGAAAAGCTCACCTCTTTTACAGCCTGAAGGCCGCCGAAGCGCTTGCTGAGGTTTTTTACTTCGAGAATGGTCATTAGAGATCTGGATATACAGCCACGAGTCCCGACACAATCAGGAATCATGATGCCGAAAAAAATGCTGCAAGATTCGATTCCGGTCAAGCTCGGATACCGTCAAAAAGAGGATCGCCTGACGTGCGGCTGGTACTCATTATTAGTCGTTTTCATCCGCGGTTATTACGTATTGCTACGTCTGCTTCACCAGTTTTTTCACCATCTTCCGAAGATCAGCCCCGATAATGCCGTCGGGTGCAAAGAGCATTATCACAATCAGAATGCCGCCGAATACGGCGTCGTCGTAGGTTCCGAAGTAACCGCGGAGCGAAAAGAAATTCAGAACAGCGCTCATGATGAGCGTGCCCCAGATGCTTCCCATGCCGCCTACAGCCACGATGGATACATAGCGGATTGACTTCATGATCGACGCTTCGGATGGACCGATGCCTCCGTTGAAGTGAGTCAGGAAAACTCCGGCGATTGCGGCAAGCGCGGCGCTCAGCATGAACGTAAAGAGTTTGTATTGCGCCGTGTCCACGCCCGTGGCGTTCGCAGCGTCCTCGGCTCCATGGATCGAACGGAGTGCACGCCCCACCCGAGAATTGACTAGGTTCACGAGCAACACCATTGCGACAATCACCAGCAGCCAGGCGAAATAGTAGTTCAGCACCCGCTGCGAGGAGTTTCCACTCACGCCGACGTTTCCGGGAAGCAGCGGGAACGGGGGTACGCTCGAAATTCCGTCGGCAGCGCCGAAATGCTGGGTCCCGAGCACAATGCTGTAGATGATTGTGCCAAAGCCCAGCGTGGCCATGGCGAGGTAATGTCCCTTGAGCTTGAGCACCGGGATGCCGATGGCCCAGGCGACGGCAAGCGCGAGCAGGACGGCAAGAGCACACGCCGCCCAGGGATGGACGCTCAGGATTTGCTCGCCATAGAGGTCCTGACGGGCCGTGAGAATGTTAAGTTTCGATAGCCACTCAACGAGGACCACGTCCTTGTACGACGCGAGATTGAGCGTCGTTAGGACTGCCGAGGTGTAGCCGCCAATCGCAAAGAAGCCTGCGTGGCCCATCGATATCTGTCCCGCGAACCCCATCAGGAGGCAAAGCCCGACGGCGACGAGCGAATAATAGGCCGCCATAGTGAGCTGCGTAAGATAAAATTCCTTCCCCGTCGCAAGCGTCAGAAGCTGGATTGCTGCGACAGCACCAAAAAGTGAAAGGATCGGAGCAAACCGGGAGGTCCTCATCAGAAATCCTTTAACCGCATGGCTTCCCTGTTTCCGAACAGGCCGCTGGGCCTGATGAAAAGCATTGCGAGCAGAATCGATATCGAGATCGTATCTTTGTAGGCGGTGGGCAGGACCCAGATACTGAAGGATTCAAGAACGCCGAGGATGAAGCCAGCCGCCACGGCCGCCATGCTGTTGCCGAGCCCGCCGAGGATGGCAACGGTAAATCCCTTGATGGCGAGACCCGTTCCAATATTATACTGAGTGTACGTAATCGGCGAGACTACGCACCCCGCCACGGCGCCGATGCCGGCCGAGAGTACGAATGAGAGCGTGACCATGTTTTTCGTCGGAATTCCACAAAGTGCGGCGGCCTCGCGGTTAGCAGCGCAGGCGCGCATTTCCCTGCCGAGCATTGTATATTTGAAAAAGAGGTTCAGGGACAGGACGATAATCGAGCAGGCACCAAGGCTCCAGAGGACTTGGGGCGAAACGCGAACGCCGCCGAAAGACAGCGCCGAGATCTCGTTGCCGGTAAAGTAGGGAAGGGACCGGACGCCTTCACCCCAGATCGCGAGGGCCGCTTCACGTATCAGGATAGAGATGCCGATGGTGATGATGATCATCCGCAGGACAGACGGTTTCACGAGCCAACGGATGAACGTCATTTCGATCAGGCCTCCGATGATCATCGTGACGAGCACCGCGCCGAGGACCGCGAGCGGGAGCGGCAAGAGAGCCTGGAGCGTCACCGCTGTCATTCCGCCGAGCATTACGAACTCTCCCTGGGCGAAGTTGATGATTCCCGTGGTGTTGTAAATGATGTTGAACCCGATGCCGACAATGGCGTAGATGGTGCCGTAGGTAAGGCCGGCGACGAGGTACTGAAAAAAAAGTTCGATCAAGGAAAGACTCCGATTATAGCTAATATATTTTTCCTTCTTCGCACCTTCCTTGCCTTGAACTCTACAGCAGGGGAAGCGTTGGAAGGTTATTCGCTCAGTTCACTTGAAGGCCGGCCGAGATGATAATCCAGTGTCTTCCTAAGGGCTGTTTTAATGTCTGTTTTCGGTTTCCAGCCAAGGTACGTTTCAGCATTCTTGATCGACGGCACACGTGTCAAGATATCCTGGTAGCCTTCGCCGTAATATTCGCTGGAGTGCACGTCTACCAGCTTCACTCTGTCGGCGAGATTCGCGTATTTAGGATAGGTCTTGATGAGCTCAACAAGTGTTTCCGCCAGCTCTCTGATGGACATGTCATTCTGGGGCGTACCGATGTTGAATATACGGCCGTCGGCGACATTATCCCTGTTCTCTATGATGCGGTTCAGCGCGTCGATGCCGTCATCGATATAGGTGAAGCTGCGACGTTGGGCCCCACCGTCTACAAGTTTGATGTCTTTGCCGTGCAGAATATTGCCGATGAACTGGGTCAACACCCGGGAACTCCCTTCCTTGGGCTCGAGGATGTTGTCGAGTTTCGGTCCGATCCAGTTGAAGGGTCGAAAGAGCGTGTACTTGAGACCTTCCTTCATGCCGTAGGCATGGATTACGCGGTCCATGAGTTGTTTGGAGCAGGAATAGATCCAGCGTTGTTTATTGATAGGGCCGAGCACGAGGTTCGACGTCTCCTCGTTGAACTCCCGGTCCATACTCATACCGTAAACTTCCGAAGTAGAGGGGAAGAGCACCCGTTTTTTGTACCGTACGCACATGCGAACAATATAGAGATTCGCCTCAAAATCCAACTCGAACACCCGCAGCGGGTCCGTAACGTATGTTGCCGGCGTTGCAATGGCGACAAGAGGGAGGACTACGTCGCATTTTTTGACGTGGTACTCGATCCATTCTTTATTGATAGTAATGTCACCCTCTACGAAGTGGAAGCGTTCATGGCTCAGGCACTGGTCGAGTTTGTCCGCGGCCATATCCATTCCATAGACGTCCCAATCCCTATTTTTCAAAATAAACTCTGTCAGGCTGTTGCCGATGAACCCATTGACGCCGAGGATTAAAATTTTAAGATTCATTATTTGTTTCCTTTCATTAGTTAATAAGAATTCACTCTTGCGGGTGGAGGGCTACAGGTGGAAGTCCTGCTCGTATCCTCACGAGGTAAATAAGTTCTGATGTGATTTTTTCCTCAATTATATTTCTCCAACAAAGTATATTTCTCCAACAAAGCGAACATGCCGTCCTAGATTCTTATGCGAAAACATCAATGCCAAAGCCTTTGTACTCATGAGTCGAAAGCTTGTAAGCTCAGGCCGTGCCAAAAAAGTTCTTCACGTCCTCGGATGGAACAACAGCCCTCTGGCTCTGGCCAGGCGGTGATTAGCTGCCCTTGGACGATAATTTGACGATAGCTATACGAGCCAGACATGCTGCAATGCAACACAATAAACAAGTCCCGCCGCGTGCATCGTGGTCTCTATGTCTGCAAACATAGTGGTGCCGATATGAATGCCGATGTAAACGGCGCAGTTAGCATCCTCAAAAGCTGTCTCTTCAAGCAAATAAGTGTCTCTTGAAGCAGTGGCTGTTTGGCACAGCCTGCATTCAACCGGTTCGCCTGGAGAAATACCATGTCATCTGTATCAGCCCATGAACCGGGAATGTGGCAAACATGTCTGCCGCATCTGCGAACAGAATCTGCATTGGCTCTCAGTAGTTGTAGAGCCTGATTCGGGAATCCTCGGTCTTCAGGCCGGGAGGATGTCAATTTTCGAGAATCGCGAACTTGCCGTCTTTCACAGTCAGCATTTCAAAGGCGTTGGCGTCAAGGCCGTTGTGGTCTGTGGGGGAGAAGTTGAATATGCCCGCGGTTCCGACAAGTCCCTTGATATGTTCGATGGCGGCCCGGACTTTTTCCTTGTCCGTGCCCGCATCCTTAATACCTCGCTCGAGAATGAGCATGGCATCATAGGCATGCCCACCAAAGGTGCTGACGTCCTCTTTATACTTGGCTTCATATTCCTTCTTGTACGATTCGAGGACTTTCTTCTGGGGGTTCTTGGCTGACAGAACATCGGCGACAAGCAGTCTGCCCGCCGGGAAGATCACGCTCTCGGCAGCGGCGCCCGCGGCGCGTACATACTTAATGTTGCCGAAACCGTGGCTCTGGAAGATTGGAACAGTCATGCCGATCTGGCGTGCGTTCTTGATCACGATCGCCTGCGCCGGCTCAATGGACCAGTTAACGATGGCCTGCACGTTGGCCGCCTTCAGCTTCGTTACTTCCGCAGTGAGATCCGTGGCTGCCTTGTCATATACCTCGCTGATCAGGATCTGGATGCCGTGCTCCGGCGCGAGCTTTTCCAGCTGCTCTTTCCCCGCCTGGCCGAAGCCAGTGTTGCTCGATAGTACGCCGATCTTGGTGACGCCCATTTTCTTCATCTGATTGAAGATCTTAATCACGGCATCGCTGTCCTTCTGGGGCGTCTTGAACACATACTTGGCCACAGGGTTGACGATCACTTCGGCAGCGGCGCAGGAGAGGAGGATGGTTTTTCCCTCTTCGGCGATGTTCTTGATGGCCATGGTCTCACCACTGGTGGATGGGCCGATGATGGCAAACACCTTATCCTCATCAATCAGCTGCTTTGCGAAGGAGACCGCTTTTTCCGGGCTTGCCTGCGTGTCCTTGATGATAAGCTCAATCTTGTTGCCGCTGATGCCGCCCTTGGCATTGATGTCATCGACGAGCATTCGGAGCGTCTTAGCCTCCGGTGCGCCGAGAAAAGATGCGGGGCCCGACTCCGCCAGGAGCGCACCAACTTTAATTATGTCTCCCGCCTGGGCGGATGCGGCTGCCACGGCTATGATGGATGCTGCATACACTATTACTCTGAACATTTTCATTTTCCCGGTTCCTCCCTGTACTCAATCTCTCCCGGACAAGCCGGGGAACGGTTTCACAATTCCTCTACTTCATTTCCGGTCATGATCCGGAAACCCGACTCCTGCAGCGCATCAATGGCTTTCCCGATTTCATCGAACCGGAATATCAGAACGGCATTTCCCTCACACTTCTGGACAAAAGCGTACATATACTCGACATTGATGCCTTTCCCCTGCAGTGTTCGAAGGATCTTTGCGAGGCCGCCCGGCCGGTCAGGCACTTCAAGGGCAACGACCTCGTTTTGACTCAAGGTGAAGCCGTTATCCTTCAGTATTTTCTTTGTTTTTTCCGTGTCGTTCACAATAAGACGGAGGATCCCGAAATCCGCAGTATCGGCCAGGGAGAGCGCCCTGATATTGATCTCGTGTTGTGCCAGGATTTCGGTCACTTCGGCAAGACGTCCCGACTTATTTTCGACAAAGATGGATATCTGCTGAACTTTCACGAAACTCTCCTTCCCGTGCGCCGCGGAAGTATTTGGCCGGAGCGTGAGTGCGGTTCCGTTCCGAGGAAACGGCTAATATTATGTCGATTTCCCTGCCTTTGTCAAGGTAAAGCTGGCTCTGGCTATAACAAATTTACACGTTTCTACTGCTGAATTTTCGATGCCTTACCGGTGTTTATAAAAACGGAACCGCCTTCTGAGTGCAGGTTTAACCTTGCCTTTTCAGGAGAATTATACTATTTTTTATAATTATGAAGAATTATTTCGAATTCGAGAAATACGGCACGAGCTACAGACAGGAGACCCTTGCGGGTATCACGACGTTTCTCACAATGGCATACATTATCATCGTGAACCCCGCGATCCTCGAAGCAGCCGGCCTTCCCCGAGGCCCATCCATGACCGCAACCATTCTGTCCGCAGCCTTAGGCACGTTGATCATGGGAGGGTATGCGAGGCGACCTTTTGCCATTGCCCCCTATATGGGCGAGAACGCATTCATTGCGTTTACCGTTGTGAAAGTGCTCGGCTACCCATGGCAGACGGCGCTCGGAGCGATTTTTATTGCCGGAGCCCTGTTTACAGCGCTCACGGTCCTGAAAGTCCGGTCATGGCTTGCAGAGACGCTCCCGCAGTCCCTCAAATTCAGTTTCTCGGTAGGCATCGGTCTCTTTCTTGCCTTCATTGGTCTGAACGAAACGGGGATCGTAGTGCTCAGCGTGCCCGGGGCGCCGGTCAGACTGGGAAGGCTTTCCCAGCCCACCGTGCTTCTTGCCATGCTTGGCTTCCTTATTATAGCGGTTCTCATGATCAGGCGGATTAGGGGCGCCATTATCATCGGTGTTCTCGCCGTTACGGTTCTCTCGTTTATCGGATCGGTGACGCCGGTTCCATCGGCATGGATGAGCATGCCGCCATCACTAGCACCGATCGCCTTGCATTTGAATATTGCCGATGCCCTGAGCATCAGGAACTTGCCCATCGCCCTTATTATTTTCGTGATGGCTTTCGTGGACACGGTCGGTACGCTACTCGGGCTGTCCGCCCGGGGCGGCCTGCTGGACGAAAAGGGGAACCTGCCAGAGATCGAGAAACCAATGCTTGCCGACGCCATGGCGAACCTGATCGCACCGCTTCTCGGCACCACCACTACAGGCGCTTTTATTGAGTCTGCCGCAGGAATATCGGAGGGCGGGCGTACGGGTTTTACGGCGCTGGTCGTGGCGGGACTGTTCCTGCTGGCCCTGTTTTTTTCCCCAATCCTGACCGCAGTCCCGGCCCATGCTTATGGTACGGCCCTGATCGTGATCGGCATTTTCATGATCACGCCGGTTGCCAGGCTTGACTTCAGCGATTATACAGAGTTGGTCCCCGCTTTTCTCACGATCGTGCTGATGGTCTTCACGTACAACATCGGCGTCGGCATGACCGCGGGGTTGCTCACTTACCCTGTTTTGAAAACGCTTAGCGGCAGGCGCCGGGAAGTGCATCCCGGGATGTGGATTTTCGCGGCGTTGTCGTTGCTGTTTTACATTTTCTATCCCTACAGATAAGCGCGCAATGCATGCTAATGCCTAAAAAGATAGGGATTAGGAGGCTGTTGGCCGGCGATATTCGGTAAAGCAAAAGAAGCGTGTTATGCGGTTAAAAGAACAAGCAATAACTAGGTCGGGAACCGGCCGAAATTAACGCGTGGGAAGATGGAGCTAATACGATCTGAGAAAAAATGCCTTCAGGTCGCATCCGTCAGGAACAGTGCCCCCCCGAGCACTTGCGCAACCGGTTTAATGAGGGATTGTTATGGCGATTGAGATCGAACAACAGGAAGCAGCCGCCTGTGAATATGTAAGGGTTCAAAACCACCAAAACATGGAACTCATGATTACGAAAGCCCGATGGTTCGTGATCGGGTTCCTGTCCCTGTATTTAAACATCCTGAGACTGACGGACTGGCCTCTTTGGCTCTTTAACGCACTCCTTGCCTTTGCCGCACTCTACAATCTCTGGATACATCTTTATCTGAAAAAATCATACTTTTTTTCCACTAGGCTGACGCTGATCTTTCTCTATCTCGACATGGTGGTCATAGCCGTGGGGCTGAACTATAGCGGCGGCCTCAGAAGCCCCTTCCTCTTCATCTGGTACCTGACCCTCTTCGCAACCGGCATCAGGCTTGGATTCCGCCAGAGTTTTATGCTCCAGGTGCCCATGGCCGTGTTTTACGCTTATCTTCTATTCCGCGATGTGAACTTCCTTGATGCCGACCATGTCAATCGTCTGGTTCTCGGGTTGGCTTCCCTGACGGCCACCTCATTGTACGGATCGATCTTTTCCCGCGGAGAACAGTTCACTATGAAGGTTCTGGCCGACTTCCGCAGGGCATCCATCACGGACAAGCTCACGGGCCTCTTCAATTATGCGCATTTCATGGACAGGCTCAAGCACGAGCAATACCGGGCCGACCGGGACCATTCGCATTTCTCGGTGATTATATTTGACCTCGACCACTTCAAGCAGGTGAACGACACCTACGGACATGAGAAGGGGAACGTATTGCTGAAGGCAATTGCCGGGATTCTCACAATGAACGCGCGCAGGATGGACACAGTAGCGCGCTACGGTGGGGAGGAGTTCGTGATCCTCATGCCGGAAAGTAGGGGCTCCGAACGAGAAATGGCTGAGCGCATCAGGAAGAAGGTCGAGGATACAGAGTTTGCAGGGATTGCGGAAGGCCCGATCAGGGTTACGATCAGCGGTGGTCTATGCACCTATCCCAATGATGCCGGATCTCTGGACGATATCCTCGCAAGAGCGGATAAGGCCCTCTATGCAGCAAAAGCGGAAGGCAGAAACAGGACGCGGTCTTATCGTAGTTGACATCCTCCCCGAACTAAAAAGACGAGGAGGATGTCAAACATGTCGGTAATATTGTAGTATTTATTTGTGGAGTGAAAAAGCAGGAACAGTTGGAGTGAGATGGTATGGCAGATATTCGGATTGAGGTTACAATTTATGAAGGCTATCGCGGCGCTGAGAGGCCAAGCTCCTTCCTCATGGAGGGAAAGATGGTCACTGTAGTTCGTCTCCTGCAAACCTGGGTGGAGGAAGAGCACAAGACCAGAAAGCAGAAGCGGTTCTTCACCTTGCAGGGAAATGATCAGCATAATTATACGCTTTATTATGACATTGATTTGTCTGAATGGTTCCTGAAGAGCCGTGAACAGCAGGGAGTTGATATAAAATGAGCGTCCATCGGCTGTAGGCTTATAAAAAGGTACGGATTGGCAATCTCCTGCTTTCCCAAGAATAGCGAAAAGGGATCAGGGCGATTGCTGTTATCCCGGTCTACCGACCCTGGCCTATGCTGAGCACCTGCCCGATGGCGGGGATGAAGTCCTTTTTTCGCGACATGACACGGTAGACCGTGCAGGTGTCGTTCGCAACCTTCACATTGAAAGCTTTTTCCACGATCCATGTTTCTCCCCTGAGCAGTATTCGCTCCTGCCCCTTGCCGAGGGGATTCAACACCAGCAGAGCCACGAGGTCATAGCCGTTTTCCGAGCGCAGGCGCTCCAGTTCAGCCACTAACTCCCGTTCCCGCGCATCGATTTCCGCACAGTCCAACGACATCATCTGGCTTATGCCGAGTTTTTTGCCTCCGATCAGGAATTCCTTGAAGTCAGCGGCGATCAGTTGGGCCGCGCTTTTGTTTTCTAGATTGATGCTTTCATGCAGCAGTTCCTTGGCATAGGATTGGATCTCGATGCCGGCAATTTCGGCAAGACGACGGGCAGCGACCCGGTCGCGCTCCGTGGTAGTCGAGAGCGTCAACAATAGCGTGTCCGACAGGATTCCGGAAAGCAGGATGCCGGCGATTTCTTTCGGGATATGGGTCTGGTACAGGAACATGATCCCGGCAACGACGGTACAGGTGCTGCCGACAGGGTCGTTGTATACATAAATTGGCGCCGTGGTGGAGATATCACCCACGCGGTGGTGGTCGATGATTTCGAGAATCTCCGCTTCCTCAATGCCATCCACGGCCTGAGAAAGTTCGTTGTGGTCTACCAGGATTGCCATCTTGCGTACGGGCGTCAACAGGTCTGTCCGCGTCATGAAGCCGATCAGGCGGTTATCGCTGTCCACGACCACGACTGACCGGTAGTCCGATTCTACGATCGTCGACCGTACCTCGGTCATGGGTGTGTACAGTCCGATAGTGGGGCAGGTAGTGGTCATGATTGAAGACACCGGTTCAGACATGGTCATGAGCTGGACCGTGGCAAAAGCCGGATGGCGAGACGAGATGAGCAACACGTTCTTTGCCTTGGAGGCTGCGATGACCTCATTTGAGATCGGGGCATTGTCAGTTACAATGACCGCGGAGCAACCCATTCGGATAAGCTCCAACTGAACGTCGTTCTGATCGCCCGCGACAACGACATCGCCGGGACGGACCCGGTTTAACATGGTCCCGCGCTGCATGGCGGCGATCAGCACTCTGCCGGTCAGTACCGTGATCTGCTTGGTGTTGCTGATAACGCGGCCGTCGAGCGTTTTCAATAGGATATCGAGTTCGATGGGTGCCTTGGACAGATCCGCGAAACCCACGCTGTCCATGTAGTGGCGGGCGATGTCCTTTAGGCCCACAACGCCCGCCAGTCTGCCGGACTCGTCCACGACCGGGACCGAGCGCACTCCTTGCTCGCGCATGAGCAGAGCCAAGACCTGGATGGAGTCACGGACGCCAACGGCGATCGGCCGCTTGAGTTCCAAATCACTCACGGTTGCAACGAGGCTGTCTATTTCCGCTGAAGGGGGTACGCCGAACTTTTCAAGCACAAAGGCCGTTTCGTGGTTCAACTTTCCCGCGCGTACGGGTGTGAAGAGGTACCGCTTGTCCGTCATGTTTTTAAAGTAAGCATAGGCTATGGAGGAGCACACGGAATCGGTGTCCGGTGTCGTGTGGCCGACTACATAGACTGTTTTAACTCTATCCGGATTCATGAATAGTTACCTGCTCTTCCTTTACCAATATAAAATAATACCAGTATTACAGTAAGGAGGGAAGGATTGTCAAGAATTTAATCGGCATCGTATCAGATATTGGTGCCATTCCTTCCGAAAGCCGCTGGAGAATGGGAAGTGATGTATTCGTTCCTCTTCTTTCGATAGACGGGGAGGGCTGAGGTAGCTGCAATCAAAGCGGTTATTATCCCAGGGAAAGTTGTCAAATACCGGACATTTCGTGGTAAAACGGACTTTTTTACCCTTGACACTCGCGAGGGTTTTGGATATAGTGCTAGGGCTTGTAAGCGCCTGGGGGATCGTCCAGTGGTAGGACGACAGGCTCTGAACCTGTTTACGGGGGTTCGAATCCTCCTCCCCCAACCAATATCAGTCTCTAGTTATGAGTTCGTGGTTTTGAATTTCCGGTCGTTCAGCCATTTTGCTGCTCCCCACTGAGAACTCATAAGTAGTTCAACTTTTTTCGGTCCCATCGTCTAGCGGCCTAGGACGCTGGCCTCTCACGCCGGAGACACGGGTTCGATTCCCGTTGGGACCACCAAAAATAAAAGTTGCATATATTCAATCAGTTATAATTAATAACCATTTATTTTGGTGCATGAAAGTTCCACAAAATCAATGTGTAAATTTGGATTTTCTCACACTGACTCCGCTTGTAAGAAGACCACTCCTATATATTAAACCAAAGAATTCTTCTTCAAATAACGATGAGACTTTTTAGAATGAATAATTCATTTTTTGTTTGCTATTCTTGTTCTGAGGTCATCAAGCGACAGGAGGGGGCCAGGCGCAGACTGATACCGTTTGAGTCGTTTGTCCAGTTCATCTTTGTGACTCTCCAGTACAATAACGGAAGCTTCATCTGAAGAGATGCTGTCCCAAAGATCTTCGACCAGCAAGATCTTTTCAGGCGTGCTCAAGGTAGAGATTTCGGGAATGTTTTTTACTCTCATTATTTGTCTCCTCTCTCTACTATTAAAGGTAATACTAGCATTCTTTACCTTTTTTATCAAGAGGTGCTACATCATTCCTTTAGGTACTACGATAGAGTACAGATGGCCCTTCTCACAATATTTGAGAGGTTTTCAAAGCTCACCCACCTACATATGTTTCATCGTGATTTCAAATTGAGTCCTCTGAGAAAAGTTCAGTTCAATGAAATTTACACTCAGGATAGAGCATCGTGGGCTATCTTATGGTATGCAGATTTCAAAGAGAAGTGAGGACATAATGTTCCAACCGATAGTTTTCACTTCTAGGGACACCTTGCGAACGTTGATTACACCTACAAGCAAACGAGTTTCGACGAAGTGCAACAACAACGAATACGAGTTGGAATATGTACTTGATGACGTGAGTAGGGCAGGGTTTAAAGCCAGTGAGCAGAGCGTCATAATCAATAATAATCA
>Ga0335081_10003047_pt1 | contig 26341 bp, 22 predicted proteins | sample Lox_Sample_35_FD_206713 | JGI IMG/M metagenome (GOLD analysis project Ga0335081, IMG submission 206713) | Soil microbial communities from Loxahatchee National Wildlife Refuge, Florida, United States - Lox_Sample_3.5 | ecosystem: Environmental > Terrestrial > Soil > Wetlands | place: USA...
TTTACAAAACAGCCGGTTCGAAAGGCTTCGTCGGTTATGGGGACGCTGCCCCCTCTAACGTTTCCACTCTCGTTCGGGGAGCCGAGATGCGCGTGGCCGAGACCCGGGCGGTCGACCGGGCCCTACGCAAGGCCTACGGCATTGGGCTCTGCTCCGTCGAAGAGCTTGGGTATTTGACCTCACGCGCTGAACCGTCGCCAGGGAAGACCATCGCCCCGTCTTCCTCCAATGGAAACGGCGCTGGCAACGGTCAGCCTCGCCTTCGCGACCGGTTATGCCTCCTAATCCGCCAGCATCAGCTCGATCCGACTCTGGTCAAGCGCTATGCCGCGGACTTCTGTGGCACTCAAGAACTCCGTGAAGCCAGCCGGGATTTGGTCGAGTCCTTCATCTCTGCCTTGGCCGACCAAGCGGCCAAGGATCGCGATGGCCTGATTTGCAAACTGAACAGTTACAGCCATTCGGAGGTGGTGAAATCATGAAACGACAAATTCCAGGCCTGCATCACGAGACCAAGAATGCCGACGACTTCCTCGAGGGATTATTCTTGGTTCGCGTCGATCAAGCGCATTACAACTGGCATCGGGAAAAGCCCTTTTTCTCGATCCGCTTTGGCGTTCTCGAACCCAAGCAATGTTCTTCTCGCTCGATCACAGGCCGAATCTATTGCACGCCGAAAGCACTTTGGCGACTCAACTGGTTCCTCCGCGATTTCGCCTATGACCCAGATCTCCTTGGTCGCGACGAAGTGGATGAAAAAGCGCTGCTTGGACTGAAAGGGATCATTCGAACCTCACGCAGGACTCTGGCTGGCCGCAGCTTTCTCAACCTGGACGGGTTCGCACCGGCCGCAGAGTGGGAGGAGTTGTCGCGTGAGGGCAGTGCGAGGACTTCGAGCGAGGAGGGCTCTGATGACCTACAGCTACACGCAGATTAGCCAATACTTGCGCTGCCCTCGGAGCTACCGGTATCGCTACCTCGACGGCTGGCGCGAAAAGGACACGCGGGCCGCTATGGTCTTCGGCCGCTGCTTCGAAACGGCCCTAGCGGCCTATTTCTCCAAGGAAGACTGCACCGCTGTCCTTTTCAAAGAGTGGGACGCATACCGCGAGACACCGCTCGAATACGGCAAGGGCGACTCCTGGGACAAGACCCTTCACCAAGGCATCCACCTGCTGCACATGTTCGCCCAAGATGACCGTGTTCGGATCAGGCGCCCTCAACAGAATCTTCAGTTAAAGGCGACTCGCGCGCTCCCGAATGGAAACGAATTCGTTGCTTACATCGATGCCATCGGACAGCTCGATGGCCAACCATGCCTGATCGACTGGAAGACGACCTCGAGCCGTTATCAAGAGGAGCCCGAGGGTCTACTAGCGCTCGATCCTCAGTTAGTTTGCTATTCCTGGATCAGCGGAATTCGCGAGGTAGCTCTGGTCGTCTTCGTGCGGAAGCACCTGCCTGAGATCCAATATTTGAAAACGTCCATTACCGACGAGCAATGCCACGAATTCAGTCAGCTCGTGGAGTCGACGATTGGTCAAATCGAAGCCGGCAAGTTCCTGCCCCACAGTGGCATTCGCTTCCCGATGAACGGCTGCACCAGTTGCTCCCATTTGGGCCTGTGTCTTGGAAACCAGCAGTTCGTGGATTCGAAGCTCATCCGCCGCCCAGGAGCCAGCGACCTTGATTGGCTTGACCAGCTTGCGGACTAACGGGCAGGCCCTGATGGCACCCGCACTGAACCGGAACCGGGCTCTGTTCGTGCTCGCCAAGATCGACGATATTTTGGCCTGGGATCGGGGAATCGAGCGCGAACGAGACACGAAGTTCGTGGAGCTGGGACGCTACCTCTGCGAGGTGCGAGCTGGGCAGTACTGGCGGGTTGACCGTCTGAAATCCTTCGATGAATTTCTGGAGAAGAAATTCCCCGAATCGCGTCGGAAAGCCTATTACCTGATGGCGATTCACGAGCAACTGACTCGCGTGCCAAAGCGCGAGCTCAAAGAGGTAGGGTGGACCAAGGCGACAGAGTTAGCGAAGGTCGCGCGACGGGAGGGACAGCGCTTCGAAAGTGCAATCTGGTTGCACAAGGCCCGCTCGATGGAAACCGGAGCGTTCAAGCGGGAGGTGGAACGGCACCTGACAGGAAGGGAAACCGAACCTTGCGAGCTGCTCTACTTCAAAATCTATAAAAGCCAGTTACCGGTCATCGAGCAAGCCCTCGAAACGGCGGGATTGATGCTGGGGACGAACAAGTCACGCGGGTATTGCTTGGAGATGATCTGTGCCGACTTCTTGGCTGGAGCGGAGCTGGAGAGTAAATCCCCGGAAACGCTGCTGCTTTCCATGTGCCGGCTCTACGAACTCTTGCCAGTCGAGCTGAAACAGACATTCTCATCCCGCCTGCGAAGGTCGGCATGAGCATGCTTCGGCAAAGACGTCCGCGCCTTCGGCTGGATCGGGCGGCTTACGCGGAGCTTCGCCGGAAAGTTCTCATGAGGGACGGATGGCGGTGCCAGCAGTGCGGCTGTTCGACGAATCTGCAGGTCCATCACGTCCATTCGAGAAGCGATCTCGGAGACGATGCCTTCGACAACCTGATCACCCTCTGTGTGGACTGCCATCAAGCAGTACATCCGTCAGGAAGGCAATAGGTCGGCAAACGGGACAGATGTTGGGGAGGCGGGACTGACGCCACGAATCGATCTGATGGATTTGCACCTACGCCTAGCTCCCGATGGGCTTTGAGTAAGAGCGGCTGTTGCCTAGTTACTCAGACTGGAAGGCGGTTCACAGCGCCGGGCGCCAATCTGACCATTGCGAGATTAATCAGTCCGCCCCACTGAATAATACTCGAATCCGAGCGCCTTCATGTTGCGGGAGTCGAGCAAGTTGCGTCCGTCAAACACGAGGGGGCGCACCATGACATCGCGAATGCGCTTCCAATCCAGCTCCCGAAAATCGTTCCATTCCGTGGCGATCACGAGGGCATCCGCACCTTCGGCTACTTCGTAGGGAGTCGCGCCGGTGGTGAGTTGTGGGCACTCGGCTTGTGCCTTGGCCAGCGCCCGCGGGTCGTAGGCACGTACCTCGGCTCCCTCCGCCATGAGGCGTCGAAGCAATTCGATGGCGGGTGAAGAACGGATGTCGTCGGTACCGGGCTTGGCGGCGAGCCCGAGAAAACCGATGCGCTTATCTTTGATAACCCACAGGGCCCCCTGCATCCTTGCCACAAAGTGATCGACGCGCCGCTCGTTGATGCGCTCGGCTTCTTCGAGCATTCCGAAATCGATTCCGACCCGTTCTGCCAGCCGGCATAGTGCGCGGATGTCACGCGGCAAACGAGGGCCGCCGAAGCCGAGCCCGGCGTTTAGAAACTGAGAACCGATGCGCCGGTCGAGCCCAAGCGCCCGCGTCACTTGCTGTACATCGCCGCCGATCTGTTCGCAAAGATCGCCGACCATGTTCGCATACGAGATTTTCATGGATAGAAATGAGTTCGAGACGTGCTTGATCAGCTCAGCACTCTGGACGCTCGTGACCACGAACGTTGGTGGCGCGAACGGCGGACAGCCCGTGGAATGCACAGGACAGGCGAATCGGCGGTCCAAGATCGGTTCGTAAACTTCACGGAGTTGCTGTTCGGTTTCCGGTTCGCTCACCCCTACCAGGATGCGATCGGGATGCAGAAAATCTTCTACCGCGGTCGCTTCCCTTAGGAACTGAGGGTTCGCAGCCACGCGGAAGTTGCGTCCGCCTCCTCGACTGTAGACTGCGAGCAGATGGCAAATCTTTTGCCCCGTTTCGACCGGAACGCCGCTTCTCACGACCACAAGTTTCGCGGAAGTCGATGCGATCGCAATGAGCCGCGCCACGCTTTCGATGGCGGACGGGTCGGCGTCGCCAGTCTCCAGCTGCGGTACGCCCACACAGATGAAGATGATGTCGCTCGAGCGAACGGCTTCCGCCGAATTCGTGGTAAACGTGAGGCGGCATTCGCGGCTGCACCGGGCCAGGATTCCATCGAGGTGCGGCTCATAGATGGGGGATTTCCCGGCTTTCAAGGCGCTGATGATCGAATCATTCTTATCAGCGCACACCACTTGGTGCCCGATTTCGGCGAGGCATGCTCCCGTTACCAGACCCACATAGCCGCAACCGATTACTGAGATTCGCAAAGGCAATTCGTTCTGTCAGACCAGTCCGTTTGTGAGCGGAGTATAACTCGCGGCTTGAACCAGCGTTCGCGGAATGCCGAGGTGGGGAGGCGAAACGATACATGCTCGACGTGCGGGCTCGCCCGTAGTCTGTGACGAAAGAGTCTCTCGTCGAGCGACATTACTTGGTTGGGGCATCAGAAAATCCCTTGGAATTCTTCCATCCAGCGCTGCAAGAGTTGTACCGTTCGCTTTACCGAGCTTCGCGAGATAACCGTCGGTGATTTGTTTTGCGGATTTGAACCATCCTGGAAGGCGAGAGATGTCTTGATCGTGTCCCGGCACCCAGCAATCTGTCGAAGCTGACCGCCGCGATCGACACAGCAACAAGTTATACCGACAGCTTGGTGGCCAACGGTCAGACCTACGTCTATGCGGTAACGGCAGTTGATTCCGAAAATGCGGTAAGTACCCAGTCAGTTCCCGTCACTGTGACAATTCCTGCCAATTAGAAACCGGCGTTACGCCGCTCCTCGCCCGATTCACCCAAGAATTTCGTTCACGAGTTCGCCGACGTGTTCGGCAATCGCTGGAGCTGAAGTTAGTCCGGGCGATTCAATCCCAATGAGCTGCACAACCCCGGGAAATTCCGGATCGCGCTTGATGATGAAGTCCGCCGTGCCTTTGGTTTGAGGTTTCGGCGAATGGGCATCCGGCGGCGGAATCAGTTTCGCACGAATTCCCGAGTGCGCCGGGACTAAATCGGCGGCGTCGATCTCGGGAAGCAGCAGTTTAGCGTGTCGCGCAAATTCCTCGAGTGTCTCCCGATTGCTTTCATAATCGTTCTTGTCCTCGATGTAGCGAGCTGTCGGACCGATGAGGACATTTCCCCACAAAGTGCGTGTGAAGTGTGTGCCAAGACTGAGTCCATCTGCGTGGGGCATCGGATAAACGAGCCCGCAAACCAAATCTCGCTTCCCGCGCACGATTTCGCAGTAATCCCCGCGGACCGGATAGATCTTGTGCTCCGCCATTTTCGAACCGAGCATTGCAGCGACTTCGTCTGCAAACAAGCCGGCGCTATTTATCAAGCAGCGCGTTTCGATTTCACCGGCGGTCGAAGTCACGCGGATCGCGCCGCTCGTCGGTTCGAGTCGCTCGACCTTCGCACCGGTCACAATATTTGCGCCTTGATCGGCAGCGACCCGAGCGTAGGACTTAACGAGGTCTTCACTCGAAACCATTCCAGTGGATGGAACTTCGATAGCCTGGTAGCCCTCGATGTGAGGCTCGCGGGCGCGAATTGCGGCGCGGTCGATGACTCGGAGATTTTCCAATCCGTTCGCGCGACCGGTCTCGACGAGTTTCGTGAGTTCCTCGGCTTCCTCTTTGGACGAGGCAACGACCAGTTTCCCGCAATTCCGATGAGGCACCCCGTGCGACGCGCAGAACTCATATGTCAGCCGGTTGCCGCGCACGCACAGCTTCGCCTTGAGTGACCCGGGCGTGTAGTACAAGCCCGAATGAATCACGCCACTATTGCGCGAGCTCGCACCCATCCCGAGCTTTGGCAATGCTTCGAGGAGGAAGATATCGTCCCACTTTGTTGAAAGCGCGCGCGCGATCGCGCAACCCACGACCCCACCGCCGATAATGACAATGTTTGCTTGATCCACCACTACCTCGCTGAGCTGAGTTTGTACTGACCTGGCAGCCTACGCAGAACGCTGCGATCGGCATTCATCCAAAGACTGCCACTGAGCGCCAGTAGGATCGAGAGCGAGATGTTTTCCAGCGACACTGCCCGGCCGCTCACGTGTACGAGAACAATCTCGAGCATTAAGGAGGGCAACACGAATCCAAGTACCAGCAAAGAAAGCCTACCGATTCGGTGCTCGGTCGCGGTTCTCCAAGTGAGTCCCAAGAGACAACCCGCCGGAAAAAATACGAGCGCGCAGAACAGATACTCATAACCCTCGAGTTCCGGCGCTTTGATACGTCTAACAAATCTAGCTAGGGCGGCTCCGGGGCCCAATTCGTAACTGCGATCGTGCTTATTTCCGTTGATGAATAGGTTCACGCTGGCGCCGTCGAATGACAACAGGACGTCTCGTGTTTCGGTCGCCGCGAACGCATTGGGAATTGTCCAGGACATCCGGCCGCGATCTATCGATAGCGGTGTGCGAAACCAGAAGACCAAGCTCGCGTCCTCCTGGCGAAGTTGCAAGTTCGCAGTCCCGGACGGCGACGAAATTGAGATGATCCGGGCATTAGTTCCGCTAATTTCGGAGGGTTCGCAGACCACCCGAAGCGAGAACTGTCCCGTCTTTTCCAATTTATTCACCAACAGCGATACGGGACCGGAAGATATTAGCCAGGACTTTCCGTCCAAGAACACATCACTCGCGCTAATTGAGCTCGGCGCTTGAGGCATCCATGAAAGGGCGGGAAGAAGATGGCGTCCATCTTGGAACGGGGCAGAATCCGAGAATCGATATGCGACCATCGCATCGAGGTCCGCGGCGTCCACCGGATCGCGTGAGGAGAGTGCTCGAACAAATTCCGGAGACACGGCGTGGTCCCACATCTCAACTTCGAAGACTTGCCCCTTCCAATTAGGTGGAAAATGACTGGACGCGGAATTGCCGATCGCGAGAAGAGAGTCCGAGCTCCAGTTGCTCAGCCGAGACTCTTTCTGCAGTTGGGCTGCTATCGCACACCAGCACCCAACGTAGAGCAGGAGGACGAGAGCGGCTCGCCGAAAGGTTAGCCAAGCGCCCAATTCGCGCTCAGTTGAAGAGAGTAGACGAAGCGTCGCTCCGCCGCACAGGTCAAAAAGTATGCCTCCGACAACCGCCCCGAGTGAGTTCGTAAGAACGTCCTCCCATCCCGAGTCCCGTTGAGGAACGTAGATCTGAAGGAGCTCGACGGCGTATGAGAGCAACGCACCTGCCGCGAGAGTGAAACCAATCGTCGCCAGCCTGGACTTACCGCGCTCCCGCAGCTTTTCAGACAGACCAAACCCGTACGGCAGGAATAGCAGAACATTGAGAAAATCGTCGAGGTGGCCCATGTCCTTTCCCCACCCACCCAAGGAGAACGGAAATAACGGGCGCGCTACGTGTCGAGCAAAGTCAAATCGAAACGGATACAGGGTCAGGAAGAGAATTGCAGCCACAGAGAGAAGGAGGACTCGGCTGGACCAACTGGAGGGAGCGGGTGAAGGGTCAGAGTAAATGGGGGAGGCTATGATCGATCTGGCGCGCTCATCGGTGTCCATCTCTGCCAAGTGTAGCATGAGGCCAATCGCGACCCATCTTCGCGGTACAGGCGACGAAATCCATCAATAGCACAGTCGAGAAAAGGGGCAAATTCCTATCACCCGATTCATTTGGATCGAGCTTGCGAGAGCCTCAGCCGACGCTCGATTCGGTGTGTGCGTGGGAGTCACGTGCTCGGTTGCGACCGTGGCTGGGACCGACCGTTCAAGACTCTCCGACGTCATGCCTGTCCCTCCGCGACGGCCGCATGCAGTTGAGCACGCCACTCCGGCAGCTCGACATCAAACGTTTGATTGAGCCGAAGATTCGATAGGACAGAATAGGCAGGACGCCGCGCCGGAGTCGGATACTCCGCCGTTGCGATCGGAGAAATGCGCTTGACGATTAGCGGACGTCCGCTAGTGGCTGCCCTGAGCCACGCAGCGTCATGGGGAGCATGCTGCACGTCGTCGACAATCGCTTTGGCAAATTCCCACCAGTTCGACTGGCCAGCTGCCGTCATGTGATAGATTCCGCTGCACCTCGAAAACGGCAAGGCGCCTTGGCAGCGGGTCCACTCCTGCGTGATGATCTTCGACGTAGCGAGCGCGATTGCACGGCTCCAGGTAGGGGCGCCGATCTGATCCGAGACAATTCGAAGTTCCTCCCGCTCGGCGGCAAGTCGTAGAATCGTAAGCAGGAAATTCTTGCCTCGCGTGCCATACACCCAAGCCGTTCGAAAGATGAGATACAGACCACCTACCTTCTCGATTCCCTGCTCGCCAGCCAACTTCGTCTTGCCGTATACGCTGATCGGATTCGGCGGATCGTCTTCGGTGTACGGGCTGCCTTTTCGACCATCGAAGACATAGTCGGTTGAATAATGGATCAGAGCCGCGCCGATCTTCTTCGCCTCCTCGGCCATCACAACCGGAGCTTCTGCGTTCACAGCGTGAGCCGTGGCTTCGTCGCCCTCTGCTTGGTCGACGGCCGTGTACGCTGCGGTATTGACGATCAGTTGGGGCCGGACGTCTCTGATTGCTGTGCGGATGCGTTCGGGGCGAGAAAGATCCAGTTCTTGCCGGCCCATGGCCAACAATTCGCTTGAAGCGGCAAGAACCCGCTCTAGTTCCGACCCGACTTGGCCGTTCTTACCCGTCAGCAGAATCTTAGGCTTCATTCCACGGAATAATGCGGTAGGAATTTGCGAGGAACGTCCGCGAGCTTAGAATATCTCGAATCCTTCTCCGAGATTAGGGGATTCGCGACATTCCACTGGATGCCCAAATCCGGATCGTTCCATCTGATCCCGTGCTCGTCTCCGGGATCGTAGAAATCGCTACACTTGTAAAGGAACTGTACGCCATCCGTCGGCGCCAGAAACCCGTGTGCAAATCCAACGGGGATGTAGATTTGATTCTGCTCGTTTGCCGAGAGGAGCACGCTGATCCACTTTCCGAAGGTGGGCGAGCCCGCACGTATGTCGACAGCCACGTCAAGGACTTCGCCATCGACGACGCGGCATAGCTTGGCCTGCGGGTGGACGAGCTGATAATGCAATCCGCGGAGTGTGTTCTTGGATGAACAGGAGTGGTTGTCTTGAACGAACCTAGCGGTGATGCCCAGTTCGGCGAATTTTGCCTGGTGGTAAGCCTCTAGAAAGAAGCCCCGGGCATCCCGGTAGACGTTCGGGCGAACCTCCCAGACGCCTGGAAGAGCTGTCTCAAGCCATTGCAAAGAAACACCGTCTTTTGGAATCCGCACAGAGTGAGTGAACGAAGCGAACTGGCGGTGGCACGGGATGCGCACTAACCGAGGTCAACCCGCTGTGGGTTCCGATACCGGTTCTCCGATCGCTCGCAGGGAAGCATCGCGATTCTCGTAGTATTTCTCGTAGTAGGAGCGATACTCCCCACCGCGAACCCCCCGCAGCCATTCGCCGTGGTTGTTGTACCAGCCGATCGTTTGACGCAAACCATCGTCGAGTGAAATCGCCGGCTTCCACCCGAGATCACGCTCCATCTTCTCGCACTTCAGGGCATAGCGCCGGTCGTGGCCCGGCCGATCTTTGACATAGGAGAGCAGAGATTCTGGCTTGCCCATCAACTGCAGCAGGCGCCGAGCCATGCTCAGATTGTCGACGATGTCTGAACCACCAATGTTGTAGACCTCTCCCACACGCCCACGCTCCAACACGGCAAGGATGCCACGACAATTGTCTTCCACGTGCAGCCAATCACGCTGCTGTTTGCCATCGCCATAAATCGGCAGGGGCTTGTCCTCGAACGCATTTGTGATCATCAATGGCAGGAACTTTTCTGGAAATTGATAGGGACCATAGTTATTCGATGAGCGTGTGATCAAACCGGGGAACCCGTACGTGCGAACGTATGAGCGCACGAGCAGATCCGAAGCAGCCTTCGACGAAGAATACGGACTACTTGGCTGGACTGGAAAATCTTCATCCGCGAACGCGCCAGGGTCTAGGTCGCCGTACACCTCATCCGTAGAAATATGCACGAACCGCGGGATGCCTAGTTTTCGGGCAACCTGAAGAAGCACAAACGTGCCTTTGACGTTGGTCTCAATGCAAGCAGAAGGTTCGTAGATGCTACGATCCACGTGCGATTCCGCGGCAAAGTGAACGACAGCATCGCAGCCATCCATCGCCGCTTCGACTGTAGCGGCGTCGCAGATATCGCCTCGTACGAACCGATAACGCGCATCCCCAGCGACTGGTTCCAGGTTTGTCAGATTTCCTGCGTACGTCAGCTTGTCGTAATTGATTACTGCGTAGCCCGCTTCGGTGCTTAGAACATATCGAATGAGATTCGAACCGATGAAGCCGGCACCGCCTGTAACGAAGATCTTCATCGGATCACTTCCTGGCGAGCTGAGGGCGTTGCGCGAATCAAGTCTCCGACCCTATTCGCGCCCGTTTCCGCCACCAAATTGTTGGCTCGCAACAGAGACTCAAACGTACCGGCGTCGGTCCACCAGCCATCGAGGATCTCGTACGTCAACCTGCCTTCTTCAATGTAGAAGTTGTTTACGTCGGTGATTTCGAGTTCGCCTCGACCCGAGGGTTTCAAGCGGCGAATCTTCTGAAAGACGGTCGCATCGTACATGTAGATGCCGATCACCGCGTAATTGGACTTCGGATGCTCGGGTTTCTCTTCGATGCCGACAACCTTGGGCCCGCGAATGTCCGCTACGCCAAATCGATTCGCGTCGGTAACTTCCTTCAGAAGAATTTTCGCGCCTTCTCGCTGTTTCTTGAAACCCTCGACAGCCTGGCAGATGTTGTTTTCGATGATGTTGTCACCTAGGACCACGCAGATAGGCTCGCCGCCAGCGAAGTATTTTGCGAGGCCAAGCGCCTGGGCGATTCCGCCCTCGCCTTCTTGATAAGTGTAGTTCAGGTGCTTTAGTCCGAAATCGCGACCGTTGCCAAGTAAGCGCAGGAAGTCCCCTGCGTTTTTCCCACCCGTCACCAGCAAGATCTCCTCGATTCCCGCGTTTACAAGCGTCTGGATGGGGTAGTAAACCATCGGCTTGTCATAGATGGGGAGGAGATGCTTGTTGGTCACCCGCGTGAGCGGATTCAACCGGCTGCCCGTTCCTCCTGCAAGGACCACACCTTTCATGTCTGTTCCGCCTCCCGAACACAGATAAGAACACAAACCCGAGATTTGTCTCAGATAGCTTCCACCGACTTGCCCACGACCGAAAGGCCGAACGAGCGCGTCAGATCTCCGCTTTTCTCGCAGGCTGCCCAACAAAAGTGGGCGAACGATCTGCTGGCGCAATAGGGTTGTCACCTAGCTGCAGAAGTCGGAGCGCGCCCCATAACACAAGCAGACCGATAGCAAAGAAAACAAAACCCCCATCGCGGTGCAGTCTCCCAAAAAGAAAAGCGCGGTTTACGTATGCGGCCAAGGTCGACAGGGTCGCGATGCGCAATCCATTTTTCGCAATGGAGATCGGGACAACAAGAATGCAGAGGGCTAGCTTCTTCCAATTCGACCTGAGAAACATTTGGGCTGCAAGTAACGTCGTAATCAGAAGAGCTGTGCTTGATCGAATTCCGCTACATTCCGCCGCGACCTCGATACTAAAGTCGGCGAATCGAAAGACGAGTCCCTGCCGGAGAAATGGTACTCCGACTGTTCGCAAAATGATGGCAGCCGTTTCGCTGCTGCCTTCCTGCAAGAAATCTACGACCCTTGTGAGCAATACCGTTGGTAGCGGAACCAGGAACAATAGGAATCCAAGAGGAAACAGAGCGGCCCGAAATGCTGACCAACCGTAGACGAAAATGAACGCACCGACACAGGTGATGGCGAATCCCAAGATCGACAGCGAAAATGATGGAGCAACGTCTTGGGACACTGTCACGCCGACATGCCTAGCCACGCCATAAAGCAGCACGCCGACTAAGATTGCGATCGCACTTGGGCCACAAGTGCAAAGCGATCGCGCAAACACTTCCCTCCTGCGCCAATAAAGCAAAAGCACGCTGATAAACGGAGTGAGAATGATGTGGGAATACTCATTTCGCCGCAGGGAAAGGCTCACCAAAGCGCAGAGTGGTCCCCAGAAGATAGCCACGAGCGCAGCGAGAAACAGTAGAAACGTCAGATGTCTGGTTCGTTGCATAGGAATTCGAACTGAGTGAACCTTCCACATGACACCTTTCTACTCGGGGGACTGAAACAAGCCTCAGAGCTCACATTGTCGATCACACTTCGCAATCAACGAATAAGGCGTTTCAGCGAGCTGCAATGTGAGAATCTCTGCCGCCGACTTAGAAAGAGTAGGCTACCCCCTGATCAGTAAGAGTCGCATAGGCGATACAAGCTCGCTCACTTTCCTCGCCTTCGATGCGCGGCTTTCCGTCTCGAAATACCAGCTTCATCTGGTTTCTAGCGCGCCACCACGCAGCTACCTCACGGGGAAGAGTGACCCATAGGGTGCCTTCCGCACGCAGTCGGCTTAGATGGTTCAGCAAGGTCTTGTAGAGCGCCATCTCACTTGGCCGTTTGAGATAGTCCGGATGCACGATAAAACTAATCAGGCCGTTCTTCTGCCTGATCAGGTCAATTTGACGCGCCCAAATGTCGATTGAATGCTCACCCAGAATGTGAACGAGAGAATAGTCCTGTACGGTCGTCAGCGGGAGCTCAACCATCTTGCCGATAAAGTAAGGCATTATCGTGCAACAACCGCCATTTTGAGCCTCAAGGTGTGCCACGGTTGGAAATGACATGTCATAGTCTGCTTGAATAGCGTCTAGCCAATCCGCATTTCTGTACATAATCGCAGAGCGAAAGCCTTGAGACCGAAATCTGCGGAGATACTCGTTAATCCGGCTGGCTCTGCGAAGGAATTCTTCCCGGTCTCTGAAAAGGTTCCCATCATGATTAAGGTCTTGAATATTTACCTCAAATCCCCGGCTTCGAAGCTCGTCCAAGAGTTCGTCGGAAGCAACGTATCTTTCCTCTGGCACGAACTGAAACGAGGACTTGAGATTGAAAGAGTCGTCCACATCCATTAGCGTGTGACAAAATTGAAGACCGGTTGACGTTTCCACATCGTGCGTCATCATGGCACAGCTTTGCGCGCCGTTGGGCCAGAACCAGATGAAGGGAATCGACGACATTCTCCTGGCCTTCATACAAAGGACCAATGCATTTTCAAAAATCGCGTCGACCGTGCGGTCCACTGGCCACTGCGGAAATTCTATGCGACGCCATCCTCTCAGACTAAATCTCTGAATATACTTTCGAACGAACACTGGGAGCCACGGCCGAAGGAAATAGTAGGTATGATGGCTGATAGCGTCGAAGATGTGCGAGCGCGCCGAAGCAGTGCCTTCGAGCGCGTAGCGCTCGCGACGCAGATTGTCCACAACTTCGTCGAGATCGAATGGTAAGCGCACCACGCCTTGCTTCGTCTCGCAGGCTGCACTGACATCGAAGAGCGGTCCAACGAGATGATTTACTGGTTTTCCGACGTCGCACCGACCGTAACACAGCGTCCTAGGTCCAAATTGAAAGAAACCCTGCTCCGCAGACGGTTCTCCAGATAGCTCGATGTCGCAAAAATCTTCAGGGCATTTGTAGTAGGCAAGGAGAGCTTGATCTCTCTTATTTTGTTCCTTGACTGCCGTCGTCCGAGAATTCATAGAATCGTTAGAAACTAATTGCTCATCCAACGTTCGCGTTAAACGTCGCGCGTGCCCGTTTGACTCCTCTGCGTTCGGCACGGTGTTGCAATCCGTGGAGAAGACGTTTGGACCGCCATTGTGATCCAGATCCACTAGGACGTACTCTGTGTCACTCGGTCCCGCTCACTGGCACCTATTTAGAATAGCGGCCGGGTGCACGGTGGCCAGAATGTTCCTGAGCCACCAATTGCAGGCTGCGGGTTGTGAGTCGCAAGCGAGATTCCGTACATCGAAGTCAATGGTCAGCAATCTAGCCGATATGTCGATACGCCAATCGCCCTGTCAGTGCGAGCAGACTATTCGGCATGTAAGCGAAGGCACGTTTGGCCATCCTCAGCTTCCATCCTTCCGTGAGGGACGGGCGGCTCGACGCCGGATAGCGCCAGTATTGCAGTCTCGAGTGCTCTCGCGTCCAGTGATTCTTGAACGCTATCAGCTTCTCGTTGTCGCATTCGGATCGGCCGAGATCAAATTCGGCACAGCCCCCGGTCTTTGAGGCTTGGATCGTCTCCCAGAACAGAGCTGGCATGGCGCCCAAGTTGTGGAATCGGGCATCCGAGCAGCCGTATTTATAGTAAGTCGTGTTTCGAAATCGCAAAGTGAGTACGGATGCAATCGGAAGTCCGTCCCAGTACGCGATTCGCACGTCCAGCGCGTCTGCCATACACTCCGCTAGATTTTGAAACCATACGAACGGCTGGGGAGGCAAGCGGTGACGTTTCCGCGTGAGTAACAAAAGGGCATAGAAATCTCGTAGCAGCGATTCCGACCGCCCGCTTTTGAAAGAAACTCCCGCTTTTTCCGCTCGGCGGATTCTGCGCTGCGCCGAATCCTTATGTAAACTCTGGAAAATCTCATCGAGAGAGGGACGAAGATCGAGTCGGTGAAGGTAATACGAGTCGGCAAGGCAGAAGCCCGCCAACTGTCCCTTCCGCTCGAACTGCCCATTGGCTGTTCGGACTTCCACGTACCTCCAGTCTCGGTGGTTCATTTCCGCCTGGAGGCAATCGACCAGGAAATCAAATTCCTCGGCAGAATCGACCAATGGCTCGCAGTGATCAGAAAATGGTAGCGATACTAATCTGCTTCCTGTGAACCAACTCCGGATTCCGAAAAATACAAGTCCGTTCGTGAGTTTCCCTGTTGGGCGTGAGGTCGTGTACACCACCGCCTTGTATCCATAGGTCCGGTGAATTGAATCGAGCCACTCGCGCGTGTGAAAAACTGATGCATGCGCGTGGCCGTGCGTAAATTCCACCCACCGGGGATCCCCGAGCGGATCAATCTTGTAAACTTGCATGCGCTTTTCTTGAAGCCCTCGTCCGTCCCACGCAGCTAGGCAGCGGGCCTCACTGCCAAATCCGACGTGAGGAGGGATAGAAGCGGCAGGATATTCCTAGCGGTCCGGGCGTCAGTCAATGGAATTCGGATCAAATCTCACTGGGCGGTGCCGCCGGGACTTGTACCTAACGGTCCTCGCGGTCCAGGCAAGTGCTCGGATAAAGCCACCATTCAAATGAACTGTCGTGTCGGCCTCGCGCGCATGCGGGATAGCGACCGAGGGAGGACGCCAGCCCGTCCGGGCTGCGGGAAATGCCCCTTAACGTATCCTAGCGACAGCCGACTGCAAGGCACGCCACGCTCTAAGTCCCAAGCGCCGCTTGCAGGAGAGTTTCATCCAGCGCCATGAGCTCCTGACTCCTGGATATAAGCTAACAGCATAATCTGAGAGCTGTGTCGACGCCTCATTCTCGCCAGCATTAAATGCCCAACTCGCAAAACTGACTGCCTCGGCCGCAAGCGATTGAACTAATTTGCCGCGTAACTCGGCAGCGTTCGGCAGTACATCGCTGCAGCTCCTGAAAAAGGAGTCTAGAGCAGCTTCCCGTTCCTTCAGGTCTGGCAACCAAGACTTGCCCATGTAAGCCAGTGACATGTTTTTGGAATGTCGGCGGTAGACGGCCTGATAAGCCTCGGTAATTCCGACCGAAGAGTGTGCGGCAAACCGCAACCACATCTCCATGTCGCCGGTGTGGGGCAGTTCAGGGCGATACCCTCCCAGACGTTGCTGTAATGCGGTTCGCACTACGGCAGACGGTGTGTCGACGATGTTCCTTCCCCCGCTAAGCTGGATGAAGTCCAGCCCTGCCAAAATGCGCCAAGCATTCTTGCTTCCCAGGCTTCTCATATCCGCGGTCGAGCCGCGATCATCAAGGACGATTGCCTTGCCGAATGTAAGGCCAACCTCGGGGTGAGCGTCCATGATTTCGGCTGCCCTGCCTAGGGCGCCTGGAAGCAAGTAATCGTCCGCCGAAAGAATCATCATGTAATCCGCCGAGGCCCATTCGATCCCCTCGTTATAGGTCGCAACATGCCCCTTGTTTTTGGGGTGCGCAATAAAGGTCACCCGGGAGTCACTTTTCGCGAGATCTGTTGCGACATCAGCAGTGTTGTCCGGGGAAGCGTCGTCGATTATCAGAACACGGAGATTTTGTACCGGCTGGTTCAGAACGCTGAGCACACACTCGCGAAGGAAACGCCCATAGCCGTAGCAGGGCACGATGATGTCAAAAGAGGTTGCCACTCGACGTCGTCCGTTGGGAGCGTCGGACTTCGGGCTGGCATTAGCGGATTGGCGTTCCAAGACTGGCACCGCCTAGGACTCGAAAGCTGCGAGACGGCAAAACACTAGTAGCTTTTGTAGGAGACGAGGGTTCTGGGAAAGCGGAACGAGTGTAGCTAGAACACGAATCGAGTACGCGCCGCTCAGGATCACCGCCACAGTTCCTGCACAGGTCGCCCAAAAAAATGGGAGAAAATAAGGCGCCGTGAACGCACCGGCGACTAAAACGAGGTACAAAGCGCCCGTTTGTTTGTTGTCGGTCGACCATCGGAACCCACTGCGGTGACGGACAATCGTATACGTTAGGAAGACATGAAATATGTAGGAGCCGAAGAACGCTATGCCGGCACCATCGAGGCCGAAATAGCGCACACAAGTCCAAGCGAGACCGATGTGTACGATGGCCCAGAACAGGTCACTTAGTAAAAAGAGAACACGATCATTTTTTGCTACGATGATGTAGCCCATCGGCCAAGAAATCACCTGTAGCATTACGCCCAGGCAAACCCAACGCAGGATTCCTACTGCGGCACCGAATTTCGCGCTATAAAGTAACGCCACGACCAGAGGTGCGAAGACCATGGTCGCAATGACGCCGGGGCCCGCCAGCAGCAGACCGACTCGCGTCTGTTCGTTCACGAGGCGATTGCACTTCGGATTGTCGTTGGCACTCGCGGTCAGACGAGGGTAAAAATCTGCCCCCATAGCCTGAAGAATGAATCCCACGTATAGCCCGCCGAGGGCCCACGCCGATTGATAGAACCCAGTTGCCTGAAGGCCAATCTTATGGAGTACGATGATCCGAACCGCGTAGGCGCTCCCCATCGTAACTAGGCTGCTTGCCATGAATGCAAAACCCAGCTTCAAAAGGGGACTTGCTTCGTGTCCTACTTCGGAAAGAGTCATGGAAGGAGAACGAACACGCAGCTTGCGACTGTAAAACCAAGAGATGACAAGCGACATCAATGCAACACCAACAAGGGAAAGCACTATTCCCCGTTCGCGAAGGAAGTAAACCAATACGATTGTTAGGATGACTCCCAAGGACCCGCCCAACACTCCCATCCTGGCCAGATCGGAAATGCGCCGCATTCCCTGGATCAGTGCGCCTTGACCGTTCGACACCAGGGTGAAAAATACGGCGAGAGACAATAGGCATATGGCGCCAGCGTTCCTCGCGCTGCCAAAAGTTACGATCGACACCTGCTTGGAAAACACAATGAGTAACGCAGCTCCGAGCGCTCCGAGGACCAGGGATACTCGACGCAAAACGGCGGCAGTCCTTGCAATCCGATCTGTATTACCCGAACCGAAGGCTTCGGCGATCTGGCGCACACCGCTGCTGTTCACCCCGAAGCCTGCCACGCTTTGGGCAAGATTGGAGACGGAGAGATAGAGGCCAGTCAATCCGAATCCAGCGGGGCCAAGAAGAAGTGCTATGACTTTGGTACGAAAGATTCCGATTGCGATGTTGAACAGCGAGGATCCGCCTATCAAGGCCGATGACTTCAGGATCTCTCCGTAACTATGCCTCTCCGTAGGGTGGCGCGAAGTCAGGGGTGGTGCAGGTTGAGAAGAGCTGGACAACTCGTTGCCGCAGGCACCCGGCGTCATGGTTGGATCCGAGGATGAGGACATTCTGGCGAGAAAAGGAATTACGATACGCGGCTAAGAATGCTTGATCTCTTCAGTTTCTCTGCATTGCAATTGAACGTTGATTTGTTCGAGGCAGTTGACCACGTAGTCTTGCTCTTCGTCCGTCATCGTGTAGAAGAGGGGAAGAATAATCGCGTTGTCGGTTACGTGATTCGTTCGGGGCAGAAGCGCATCCCACTTCCTGTCGCGGTACGGGGCTTCGCGGTGGATCGCCATGATGCCTCTGCGCGTGGATATTCCGCGGTCTAGCAGTTCCTGCATCAATTGATCACGGGTAATGGGAGCATCATCGCTCAGGACCGCCATGTAAGATTGAAAATTATGACGATGTCCAGCCGGTTCAGAAGGAGCACTAAGCCACTTGAACTGCGCCAGCTTTTCCGTATAACGTGCGGCCAGTTGGCGTCGCCGGGCCAACATATCGTCCAAGCGTTCTAGCTGGACGAGGCCAACGGCAGCCTGGAGGTCGGTCATGCGGTAATTGTAGCCCACCTCGTCGTAGCTCTCTGTGACGACTTGGTTGGAACTGTGCCGCGCTAGGTCTGAAACGGTCATGGCATGTTGGCGGAGCTTTCGGAGACGAGCAGCCACCTTTTCGTCGCCGGTCGTAATCATCCCTCCCTCACCGGTGGTGAGGATCTTCCGCGGATGAAAGCTGAAGCAAGCCATCGATGAATGTGGAGCCCCAATCCGGCGCCCCATATATTCGGAGCCAATCGCACACGCAGCATCCTCCACCACAATTAGACCGTGGGAGGCGGCGATCGCACGGATTTCAGCCAGGGGAGACGGTAAGCCGATCTGGTGGACGACCAAGATCGCCTTCGTTCGGGGAGTGATCGATCGCTCGATAGAGCCGGGATCCATGTTGAAAGTGGCGCCGTCGATATCCACAAAAACCGGCGACGCTCCCGCATAGATGATTGCGTTCGCAGTAGCTATGAAGGAAAGGCTTGGGCAGAGCACCTCGTCGCCAGGCCTTATGCCAGCAACCAACAGTGCCAAATGCAATGCAGTCGTGCAGGAGGAGACAGCGACCGCTTGTGCTGCACCGACGTAGTCGGCAAAGCGCTTTTCGAATTCCGCAACTCGTGGACCCTGACTGACCCAGCCGCTGCGAAGCGCCTCGACCACAGCGCTTTCTTCCCGAGCGGAAAAGGAAGGGCGGGTGATTGGAATATTTCGAATGCTGGACGCAGTGCTCATGATGCCTCGACCGGTTCGGCCTGGGAACGTTTCACCGATTGCCTCCAATCAATCAGGGCCCGCAAACCTTCTTCTAGCGAGACTTTCGCTCTGAACCCGAGCATCCTATCCGCCTTCTCGACGGTGCTTCTGCGTGCTTGCACATTGGCTACTTTTCGGGCTTCCCGATATTCGGGCTTTACGCGTGAGCCGGTTAGCGTAAGGACGAGCTCGCACAGCTCATTAAGGCTTGTTTGAACTCCCGTTCCCACATTAAAGACCTCGTCGGTTACTTCACTCTGCACAGCCAGTATATTCGCGCGGGCTACATCTCCAACATAGACGAAGTCCATCGCCTGGCGGCCGTCGCCGAATATTAGCGGCGGCTTACTCGCATCGACCGCATCAAGCCATCGGATCATCACTTCTGTATAAACGCCCACCATATCCATGCGAGGGCCGTAGGCATTGAAGTAGCGGAACGCCACGTACGGAAGTCCATATGAGGTGTAAAAGGCACGCAGAATCTGCTCCATCGCAATTTTGCCGGCTCCGTACATCGTCCGATTGTTGAAAGGATGGTCTTCATCAATCGGCAGATAGGAAGGCTCGCCATAAACGGAGGCGGAGGAGGCTGCAATAACCTTCTTGGTGCCGTGCCGAACTGCGGATTCAAGGACGTTTAGCGTGCCCGAGACGAGAACATCGACAGCCTCTCTGGGTACTTCCGCGCAGCGTGTGATTCTCAGAGCGGCCTGATGGAAAACATAGTCGACGCCCTCGACCGCCCGGTCGACCGCAGCGCTGTCGCGAATGTCGCCCTCGATAACTCTTGTCCTCCCTCCGGCCATCGCGAATGCAAGGTTGCTAAGGCTGCCTCGGACAAAGTTGTCAAGTACGCGAACCTCCGCCGCTCCTGCGTCCAGCAATTGATCGACGATCGTACTTCCGATAAAACCTGCACCTCCGGTGACCAGAAAAGATCTACCTGCAATCGGGTTCATCACCCCTCCAAAACGAGCTCTTGGTAGCTACGATCGTCGGACAATTCCACCATCGAGTCTCGGTCAATCGCCAACATCAATTCGCGGGCCATCACGAAGACTCGCTCCAGTGTAACTTTCATATCAACGCCACACCAGCAAGTCGGTTGCGGTCAACGCAATCACCTGCCCTGCTGGCTATACCCTGACGAACTTGACCGGCGCCCGCCTCTTGACGCAGATACATCACTCGCGATGGCGGTCCAACAACAACTGCTCACTCGGGCACATCATCTGCCACGACGGAACCCGCGCTGGCGACGGCGTAAGCTCCACCATGACCGCACGGAAGGAGGCTGGCGTTCATTGCGATATCCGCGCCGGCCCCCGCCACGACAGACGCGACCATCAGGAGAAAGGCAAAGATAAAGATGAAGTATCCAATGGAAAGGCCCGTGCCGATTTCATGTCGTGATTCGAACCGAGCACATCGCTTGATGCCGTCTACATGAGCCGCAGGAATATCTCCCCAGCCCGCCCAAGCTACCGCCATTGAATTCGTAGAAAGGTCCTACGAATCCCTCTCAGTTCTTGCACGAGAGGTGCCAGCATTGTTGCGTTGAGACCAACCTCGTAAGTTATTGAATATAAATAGCTTAGGTTCTAGGTGCAAGCCATTCGCCGTACATCCCACAACAGTTCGCGCGCGACCCGGTGAATGGATGTAGCACATAGTTCCAAACTTTTTCCTCTATATAAATGACCAAAGCCAAGCCATATGGGCCTGCAAGATTATGAATTTAAGGGCAATGCACGAGGAGGATTCGTGCTTCCAAAACTTGCGTCGCACTGCGTCACTGCCAACTGAGCTCTCCATTTCCCACCGTGGCCAATCCTAGGGACGCACGAGCGCTTGGCCTCGTCTGGGGAAATGGGGTTGCTGCAGAGTATATGGCAAGCTTTTGCGCACTATGAGCCGCTTCTTTGCACATTTCTGCATGGCGACGCACCAAGCCTATCCAGCATAGCCCGGCCACTAGCGCAAAGTAACTTAATTAGTTGCAATCATTTGGCTTAGAAAGGAGCACAGATCTTCGAGATCAACGGTCTCGCGTGGTCCGATTGGTACTGCAAGTGCTGATTCCAGTTCGGTTCAGTGTGACCCTGAGCCAAACATGGGCTTGCTTCGCCCGGTCGAAGAGTCCCCGTATCGGCTGCTCGCAAGCCTTTCCAAGGCATTTGCTACGCCTTACATCTTGTGGAGGGCGAATGGTTTCGAACGATTCTTAGGATTCAAGCGGGATCCTTGCAGGGTGTCGACCACATTTCGGTGATCACATCGCGATGACAGCTAAGGTCGCAGCGATTCTCGCGCGGACGGCTCGCCCGAGCCCAGCTTTTCGGCACGCCTTCATTCCAGTTCTCTTCTTACTTTGCCTCTGCGTCGGTCGCCCCGTTCATGCTCAGACTTTTGGCTGCACCCCACCGATGGCGAACGACATCGTTTGCGAGAATTCGAAGCCTGGCAATCCACAGAGCGAGTGGGACACGGGAGGAGCGGGCGACCTCACCATCCAAGGCTTTGCGACCGATATAAGCGTGGCTCAAGGCCAGACGATCTATTTTAAGATCGATACGGACGCCACGGCCTATACGATTGATATATACCGAATGGGCTATTACGGCGGCATGGGCGCAAGGAAGGTAGCGTCCGTGACGCCTTCTGCAAAACTACCTCAGAGCCAGCCGAACTGCATAACGGATCCGACGACAGATTTGGTTGATTGCGGCAATTGGGCCGTCTCGGCCTCTTGGACAGTACCGGCGAATGCAGCTTCGGGTGTCTATTTCGCCCATCTTACTCGAACGGATACCGATGGCGACAGTCACATCGTCTTCATCGTTAGGAATGACTCAAGCCACTCGGCGATTCTGGTGCAAACCGCTGACGAAACTTGGGAGGCCTACAACGGCTACGGCGACGGCAGTCTCTACGGTCCTAACGGCGAGTTCGACCTCACTAACCGAGCGTTTAAGGTCAGCTACAACCGCCCTTTCTTGACCCGTGGTTTCGCGTTCGAAGCTGCGAGCTGGTTTTTTGGGAGCGAATATCCATTGGTTCGCTGGCTTGAGGCCAACGGATATGACGTCACGTACACGACTGGACTAGACGCGGCGCGCAACGGCGGATTGATTCAAAACCATCAGGTTTATGTTTCTTCAGGGCACGATGAATATTGGTCGGGACCGCACAGGGCCAACGTTCAAGCCGCTCAGAATGCAGGCGTCAACATGGCATTCTTTAGTGGCAATGAGGTCTACCAAAAGACGCGCTGGGAAAATAGCATCGACGGGACAAACACTCCTTATCGGACACTTGTCTGCTACAAGGAGACTGCTGGCTTAAGCGGCAACGGTCCCAGCGCAAAGATAGATCCTGACGACCCACCCACGTGGACGGGCACGTGGCGCGATCCAAGTTTTAGCCCTCCGGCTGACGGTGGGCAACCCGAGAATGAACTCACCGGCACCATCTGGATGGTGAGCGGTCCAGGCTCGGATGATCCAGGCACACTTTCTATTCAGGTTCCCTATGCCGACGGGCAGATGCGCTTCTGGCGCAACACCAGCATTGCGGAACTGAGCCCGGGTCAGACGGCAGCCCTTCCAGCCGGTACCCTGGGCTATGAGTGGGACGAGGATCTCGATAATGGGGCACGCCCCGCAGGAACCTTCGATCTATCGACAGCTACCTATACTTTGACAATGGACTTGCTGCTCGATTATGGCGCGGTGACGGGAGCGGGAACCGCGACTCATCATATGACAATGCATCGCCTTCCGAGCGGCGCGCTTATTTTTGGTGCGGGCACCGTTCAGTGGGCGTGGGGACTAGACGCAAATCACGACGACCCGTTTGAATATAACCAGCCGGTCGACCCCGACATGCAACAGGCCACGGTCAACCTGCTGGCGGACATGGGTGTGCAACCAGCGACGATCCAGCCAGGCTTGGTGCCGGCCTCCAAGTCGACCGACACAACACCTCCAAAGTCGACGATTGCTTCTCCTACTGCCGGAGCCAGCATCCTAAGCGGTGCAGCGGTAACCGTTAATGGCACGGCGGTTGATTATGGCGGAGGCGTAGTTGGCGGCGTGGAGGTTTCCGTAGACGGCGGAAACACATGGCACCCCGCTTCTGGACGAGGATCGTGGACTTACACGTGGACGCCGGGAAACCTGGGTACCATCGTGATTATGAGTCGCGCCGTCGACGATAGCGGAAACCTGGAGACGCCGTCGGACGGTGTGTCTGTCACGCTGTTTGCTGGCGATTGTCCTTGCACGGGTCTTCCTCCGACTGCAACTCCGGGCACTGTGGATAGCGGCGACGGCACGAACCTCGAGCTCGGGGTCAAATTCCGTACTGACTATAGCGGCTACATCACGGGTATTCAATTTTATAAGGCCCCGACAAATACGGGAACGCATATTGGGAATTTGTGGAGCAGTAGCGGAACGCTGCTAGGCACCGCCGTGTTTACGAACGAAACAGCATCCGGATGGCAAAAAGTAACTTTCAACACCCCCGTGGCTATCCAGGCCAATACAACATACGTTGCGTCGTATCATGCGCCCAATGGTCATTATTCAGTGGATAGGGAGTTCTTCAAAAACTCCGGTATCGATGATCCTCCGATACATTACCTGGCGAATGGCGCGGATGGCCCTGACGCCGTATTTAGCGTCGGCACATCTAGCAGTTTCCCAACTCTAACGTACGACGCATCGAATTACTGGGTCGCCGTTGATTTCATCCCTTCGTCATCAATGCCGGGATCGCCCCCGGCCCTGCTTGCGGTTCCCACAACGCTGAACTTTTCGGCCTACGTCGGCATCACGACGCAATCGCAAACAGTGACGATTTACAACGAGGGGGCCGGCACGCTGAATTGGACTGCTGCGTCAAACGTGCCGTGGCTCGTTTTGTCGCCCAGTTCGAGCACGACGCCCCAAACGATGACGGTGTCCGTCAACACGGCGGGCCTGGCCGTCGGCACATATACCGGGACGATTACAGTTTCTGCTCCGGGCGCCACCAATCCGCCGCAGACAATTTCCGTGACTCTCTCTGTCACGAATCTCCTTCTCTTTTCCAATTTTTCCGACGGCACAATGAATGGTTGGGCCTTCTCGCCTCTCGGCCTGAATGGCAACTGGTCCGTAGTGAATCAATCGCTTCAGTACAACGGCAACGGTCACACACAGGTTTATGCTGGCAATTCTGCCTGGACCGACTACAACTTCACCGTTGCCATCAAACTCGCAACCTTGAGCGATTATCCGGGCGGAATCCGAGGACGAGTGAATCCTTCGACGGGCGCTGGCTATGTCGTCTGGCTATACCCAACAGAGGGCGTCATAAGGCTCTACAAAAATGTCGCCTGGAATATTGGCCTTGGGTACACGCAATTAGGACAAGCGTCGGTCAGTTTCGACAACGTCAACTACCATAACGTTGGACTGTCATTCAACGGCAGTACGATCCAAGTCTCTTACGACGGCAACGTGATCATCACTGCCACCGACAGCACTTCCGCAAACGGCTTGATCGCACTCGATACGTCGAACCAGGTAATCAACTTCACGAATATCACGGTGACTTCCGGAACTGCCAATACGGGTTCGCTCGCGGCCTCTCCCACGTCGCTGAGCTTCTCGGGCACCTACGGTTCCCCGAGTCCTGCTCCACAGTCGGTTCAACTGACTGCGGGCGGCGGTGGCATTCTGGTGTGGACGGCTGTCAGCAATCAGTCCTGGCTGAGCGTTTCGCCACAGTATGGGAACAGCCCGGCGACACTGCAGGTTTCGGCAAACACCGCATCACTGCTGGGTGGCACCTTTACCGGCACCATAACGCTTGTGTCCTTGGGCGCGGTCACAACGACAGTTCAGGTGCCAGTGACTTTAACAATGGTAGTCCCGCCGCCTACGATTGCTCTTTATCCTGCGAGCATGAGCTTTACGGTAATCTCGGGTCAGGCTTCGCCACCGTCACAAACCTTGTCAATCAACAACGCATCACTCGGGAGTTTCTCGTGGACGGCTGCAAGTGATTCGACATGGCTGACGGTCAGCCCGGCCTCTGGTTCGACGCCTGGTGTTGTGACTGCGAGCGTCAGTGCTTCGGGCTTGGCTACGGGCACGTATACCGGCAACATCATTATTGCGGCTAGTGGTATCTCCAATTCGCCGCAGTCGATCCCTGTCACCATGCAGGTGTTCTCGGAAGACATGACGGAGACGTTTACGGACCAGGGCAACGGCTGGCTCATTCCGGTGGGCAGCGCAGCGAACTGGACCGTCTCCAATGGCGTGTATACCTACAATGGCAGCGGCTTCAGTCAAGCCTGCACAGGGAACGCCGCCTGGACCGACTACACCTTTAACACGAACATCAAGCTTTCGAACTTGTCCAACTGGCCCGGAGGGGTGCGAGCCCGGGTTAATCCGTCCACGGGAGCCGGCTATCTGGTGTGGTTGTACCCGGGTAGCAGCCAGATCATACTTTACAAGGTCCAGCAGTGGTCCGTCGTCGGGAGCGGAGTCACCTTGCTGGCTCAAGCACCGCTGACGTTTGACGCTACGTCCTTCCACGACCTAACAGTGGACTTCAGCGGCAGCCTTATTACGGTGTCCTGGGATGGCAACCCACTGATGAGCGTAACAGATTCGACTTATACAAGTGGGTTCGTGTGCATGGACGGCGATAGTCAGCCCATCTCTTACTCGAACGTCCAGGTCGCCGCGGTTCAGGGCCAAGCTTCGTTGAGTGCCTCTCCGTCAAGTGTGACGTTCAGCATGGTCTACGGATCCGCTGCGCTGTCTCAGAGTGTTTCCGTCAGCGCGGGGACCGCAACCACTGCTCTCGCAGTTACAAGCAATCAGTCCTGGCTTACGGTCAGTGCATCATCGTCGTTGACTCCGGCGACCCTGACAGTAACAGCAAATCCGTCCGGACTCGCCACGGGCGCTTACAGCGGCACCATAACCGTATATGCTTCTGGGGCAGCGAATTCACCACTCGTGATACCCGTGACGCTGACCATACAAGCGGCGAATCTCCTTCTCTTTTCCAATTTTTCCGACGGCACAATGAATGGTTGGGCCTTCTCGCCTCTCGGCCTGAATGGCAACTGGTCCGTAGTGAATCAATCGCTTCAGTACAACGGCAACGGTCACAC
>Ga0335081_10003048_pt1 | contig 26341 bp, 19 predicted proteins | sample Lox_Sample_35_FD_206713 | JGI IMG/M metagenome (GOLD analysis project Ga0335081, IMG submission 206713) | Soil microbial communities from Loxahatchee National Wildlife Refuge, Florida, United States - Lox_Sample_3.5 | ecosystem: Environmental > Terrestrial > Soil > Wetlands | place: USA...
CGAAAATCCTCTCAAAAGGCACACCGTCGAATATTTTGGCATTGGCAACGCAGTTGAACGCCACGCCGCCGGCAAGGCAGAGCGCTTTTTGACCCGTTTGCCCATACACGGCGCCTATTTTGTGGAGTAGGACTTCCTCCAAGCGAGCTTGCAAACTCGCGGCGATATTCTTATGTCTCTGTTCCAGGGGCGCTTCCGGCGCGCGCGCAGGCCCGAGCCGCTTTTCGAGGTAGTCGGAAAAGAGCCGGCCGAGTACCGGTGTTTTGTCCGCCTCCCTCCAGCTCATTTCCGGACCGTTTTGATGATGGCTGAAGTATTCGAGTCCCAAGCGAAACCCGCTGTCATGGTTCACTACAATCCGGCGAAATTCATCGAGGTACGCCGGCTCGCCATAAGCGGCGAGCCCCATCACTTTGTATTCATCGCCTAATTTCCAAAAGCCGAGATATTGCGTGAGCGCTGTATAAAACATGCCCAAGGAATGAGGGAAGGCGATGCTGCCTTGAATGCACATGCGGCCGCCTTCGCCCGTCCCCCACATGGTGCTGGCGAAGTCACCCAATCCATCGGCCGAGAGCAGCGCCGCTCGATCGAAGGGCGATACAAAGAATGCGCTGGCAAGGTGCGCTCGGTGATGTTCCACGCGATGGAAACGCGCCCGAACGCGCTGCGGGTCCGTATCCAAGCTTTGCGCAAGGGTCGTCGGAACGTCGGCAAACGAAGCCCAAGCGCGGCGCCGTTCGAGCGCGAACTGCGGCATGCGGAGGGCGTACAGCAGCTTCGTTCCTATTCGAGCCCAGGGATCGCGAGGAATTGCTATGTGATGAACGTCAGCGAGCGTGATCCCGGCCGCTTTCAGGCAATAACGGATTGCCTTCACGGGAAATCCCGCCGCGTACTTCACGCGATTCAACCGCTCCTCTTCGACCGCGGCAACGAGCTTCCCATCACATAACAACGCGGCTGAGGCGTTCGCGTGGTAAGCGTTAATGCCCAGAATATTCATGGCGAAGTCCCGGCTCCGCTGAGCCTGCTCGCCGCGGCTTCCGCGGTTGAGCCTTCAGAACGCCCGGCACAAGAGGCAACTTCGTCGACATGCTTGCGCACCCACTCATTAAGGACAAACAGGCTCCACGGACGCGACCAGTTTGTGCGTCCTTTCAAGAACTGCCGCCACACGGCTTTCACGGCTTCGGCATCCAGTACCGCGGCGAGCGACGGCGTCAGCGAGTCCAGACGAGAGCCGACGTCTGCTCCCGGTTTTCCGCGCAGCCAATGCTCCCAGGGAAGCGTAAAGGTGCGTTTGGCCTGGTTCAAGGTTTGGTCCGGCACAAGGTCACGGACAGATTCCGCGAGGAGGGCCTTTGGCGTGGCGCCTTTCTTCGCCCTGTCCGGGAGCGCTACGATGAACTCGACCAATCGATGGTCCAGCAAAGGCACGCGCACTTCCAGAGAATGACGCATGCTCATCGCGTCCGTGTCGCGCAAAAGCGTGTTCAATGTATACGTACGCAGCTCAAAATAAGAGATCGTGGATTGGCCCCCTAGCGCTTCGCCTGGGCGAGCCAACTGCTCCAGCGATTGCCGCCATGAAGCCGTTTCGCGGCTCGTGCGGACGATCGAAGGCGGCAATAAGCGATTGGTTTGCCCCGGCGTGAACAGCATGCGCGAAAAGAAATAGGCGTGCGGGAGCACCTCGGGGTGGCTGAAGAGCGAGGCAAGTTTGCGTAACCGGTCCGCGCGCTGCGCATCGTGGGTGCGGCGGCCAATTGCAAGCAGGGGCTGGGATATCGCTTCACGCGCTTGATCAGGCAGCCAGCGGGCGATCGCCAGGAGCCTCGCCAAATGCGGCGTGGTGCGGAAGCTCGGATATCCGCCAAAAAGTTCATCACCGCCCAATCCCGAAAGGGCGACTTTGAGACCAGCCTGGCGCGCGCCCCAGGAGACAAAAAAAGTGTTCACTCCATCCATGCTGGGCTGGTCCAGAGCCTCCACGGCCTCAGAGAGGCGCGACTGCATCTCCTCCGAACTCAACAGTAACTCATGATGACGCGTACCGAGTTGCCCTGCTATCTTGCGGGCCGCGGCCGCTTCATCGAACTCTTGTTCTAGAAATGAAAGCGTAAACGTGTGGATCTCTTGGGATTTTCGCGCAGCCAAGGTCGTCAGCGCCGTCGAATCGAGGCCGCTGCTCAAAAATACGCCCACGGGCACGTCGGCCACCAATTGCTCCGTAACCGATTGATCGAGCAGCGTTCGTACCTCCCGCGCCGCTGAAGCCAGAGTTCTGGGCACATCTCGAACCTGATGCGCTCGCACACAAAGGTCCCAATACGGTCTGGGCTGGGGCAAAAGGGGAGCATCCAAGTTCAGCGCCAGCGAATGACCCGGCGGCAAGACGTGGACTCCCTCGATTAGCGTTGCCGGTTCCACGACAGAGCCGAAGAGCAAGTACCCTTGTAAAACTTCCCATGAAAGGCGCCGCTCAATCGCGTCGCTGGCGAGCAAAGCACGAAGTTCCGAAGCGAAAAATACCGCTCCCGCGACTAGCGCGTAATAGAGGGGTTTGACGCCCAAACGGTCTCGCGCCATGAAGACACGGCCCCGGGTGCAAGAATCTGCGCCGGCACTCCTCCCATCCCAAAGCGCAAATGCAAACATACCTCTGAAATGCTCGACGCAGCGATCTCCCCATTCCTCATAGCCGTGAACGATGACTTCGGTATCGCCGCAACTGCGAAAGCGATGGCCGCGACGCTCTAGCTCAACTCGCAATTCCGCAAAATTGTAGATCTCGCCGTTAAAGACGACTCCGATTTCGCCCGCTTCGTTGTACACGGGCTGGTGACCGCCGGAAAGATCGATAATGCTCAGGCGCCGAATGCCAAAAACAACTCCAGGCTGCGTGAGTACGCCCGCGTCGTCAGGCCCTCTATGAGTGAGTGCCTCCATCATGCTGCGAACGCGCCCTTCGACCGCCGGGCCGTCCGCGCCAATCACGCCGCAAATGCCGCACACTGGATTCTTTCCCCTGTTGGCTCTTTAAGGGGCCGCGCTTCGGCTCTTCAATACGTCCGAGTAGAGCGCTTCCGTTTGAGCGAGAGGTTGGTCCCAGCTCAAGCCGTGAGCCACTTCCGCGCAACCCGCCTTCAGACTGGCCCGTAACCCGCTGTCGCTTAATTGATGCAGGGTGCGAACCAACGCTTCGCATTCGTGTGTAATGACCAGTCCGGCCCGCCCTTCAATCAGGGTAGCTATGCCGCAGCGGTCCGTCACAACCACCGGGGTTCCACAGGCGACCGCTTCGGCCGCGGCATTTCCAAAATTTTCGTTCTGCGAAGGCAGGACAAAGATATCCGCGTCGGCGAGAGCAGACCATTTCTGGTCGTCATAGAGAGGACCGATAAAAAGCACCGAATTCAAGCAGAGTTGCGCTACTCTCGCTTGCAGCTTTCGGTTGTAACTCGGACTTTCAAAAGGACCGGCAAAAACAAGGACGGCGTCTTGTCCGTCTCTCGATTCGCCTCGCCATTGAGCAAAGGCGTCGATCAGAAGCTCCGGACTTTTCTTATCTACGATCCTGCCGAGAAACAGCACGACTAATGTGTGCGGCGACAGCCCGTATTTCCGCCGAAATTCGCCAGTCTTGCCGGAAAGCTGCGGCAGTTCAATACCATTTCGCCGAACCGAAATCTTCTGAGGAGGAATTCCCTCCTCGATCAGCTCTCTTTGCTCTTGAGCGGATGTTGCCACCAGCCGCGCCGCGCCGCGGGCAACGGATTCCCCGAACAGCAGCCGGTAGGCCCGTTTCAGCGCGAGACTGCGAACTATGGGTCGGAACATCCCCATCGGCTCGACAACGTAAGGAATTCCCTTTCGCCGGCACGCCGCCGCCACGATTGGGCCGAGCAGATCATATGTTCCGTAGATGTGAACGATATCGAAGGAGGCCAGCCGCTCACGGCAGAACTCGAAGGCTCCGGGATTCCAAGTTAGCGAACGATAGCCGCCCCAGCTATCGAAGTACCGCGTCTCCACGCCGTCTTCCTGATGTCGCCAGCCCTTGGGCATGCGAGCGGCAGCAAAGGCAGCGTTCGAGATCCGCTTAACCCCAAGGTCCGAGGTTAAAACGCTGACGCTGTGGCCCCTCTGGGCAAGCCCGCGCGCGAGAGCGCGCACCTTAACCGCCGGCCCTCCTCGCTCGACGAAGGGATAGTACGACTGCGTGACTTTCAGTACGCAAAGAGGGGCAAACCGCGTATTTTCGCCCGAATCGGGAGCGTCGACCCTGGGAGTGGCGTCATAAAGAGCCGAAGCTGAAGAGAGGTTACGATGCACAGAATTTCCCGCACCGAATGCGTTCACGCGATCACGCACCCGAGTTCCGGGCTCACTGAATTATACCCTCGGCTCGCAGCGAATCGCGCCTTTGCCTTGCAGGTTTTCTGGCCACAACGACAAGGAAATCCACCCTTAATCGAGCAATTCGGTAAAGATCGCGCCCAGTTCCGCCGAAAAACGAGCAAACGTGAACTCCCGTTGTACCTTTGCCAATGCTTGAGAGCCCATCGATTCTCGCAGTGAGTCATCGCTCAACAAGCGCGTCAGGCGATCCACAAGCTGGCTGACATCTCCGTAACGCACCAAATACCCGTTCACTCCGTCATCGATCACGTCGGGCGTGCCGCCGTGGGCTCCGCCGATGACGGGTTTGCCGCAAGCCATCGCTTCGATGAACACGAGTCCAAAACCCTCGCCGCGGCTGGGCATGGCGAAAATCGTGCAATGGCCGTAGATGTTCGGAAGCTGGTCATGGGCTATGAACGGCAGAAAATGAATGCGTTCCAAGACAGCCGATTCTCGGGCGAGCCCTTGCAGACGGGGCAGATCACTCCCTTCTCCTACTGCGACTAGGTGCACATCCGAGAATGACCTTAGCAAAGCCGGCATGGCCGCGATCAAGTGATCGACGCCCTTGTAAGCTTCACTGGCATCCCAGCGTCCAACCGTGAGGATCACTCTTCCCTGCGGAAAACCGTGCGGCAAAGACGAACCGGCGAACTGTCGCGGCTTCGGATCGCCGCCCGGGTCGAGACTCCATGCAAGCTTCCGCCCTTTGCCGGGGAATATATGCTGTTCGCTCATGGCGCGCGAAAGCGTATCTTCGCTGGGCGCCAAAATGCGGTCGGCAGATTGCAGCGGCAAACGCCGTATTGCGGGTAGAGGCGTCCACACTTCGACTCCGTGCACCACAATCGCGCTGCGCATTCCGGGAGCCAACAGCTTCATGGCGGAGACGACTGGCGCCAGGTTTGGATGCAGGGCAAGCGTTATGACCGGCTGCCGAAGGGCAATCTCGCACGCCGAGGAAATGAAGCGTGCCTTGGAACGTCCGCAACCCGTGAAACGAATTTTTAGCGAGCCGGCTGCTGACAAACCGTCGCCAGCCGGATCACTCAGACTGAGAAAGTGGTATTTCTCCCCGCGTTGGGCGGCGAAAGACGCCATTGCAAAAGCGGTCAGGCAGCCCGAGCGTTGAATGCCGCCCGCGCCCGTGAGTTCTGTAAAGAGCCCGACGATCATCGGCGGGGCTTTTCCCGCAGTGCTGCTTCAAAGAACTCGCGCATCTTCTGAGCGTGCGACTCCCAACTAAAGTGGCTGGCGGTTTCAGCCGCTGCGGCGCCCAATCGATGGCACAACGCGGAGTCATTGAGCAGCATCCGCAGCATGTCGGCCAGGGATCTGGAATCGGCTGCGTTCTCCAGCACAAGGCCATCGGTTCCATGCGTGATGATTTCCGATCCTCCATTCTGCCTTGAAGTGATCACCGGAAGGCCGCAGCCCATCGCTTCCGAAGGAGGCTGCGCGAAGGCATCATCCAGGGAAGGGCCGACGTAAGCGTCGGCGGCAGCATAGTAGGTTTCCACGTCCCGGCGAGGCGGGTGAAAGTGAACTCTCGTTTCCAATTTCAAGCGCGCGATCAGAGAGCGAAAAGGCGCCGGACTATCGTTTCCCACCACAATCGCACGCAATCGTGGATCGCCAACCTGAGCCATAGCTTCCAGCAGGCAGGTCAAACCCTTATTTTTCCAATCATTGCCGATCAGCAGCAGAACAAATTCGTCGTCCTGAATGGAAAAAGCGCGGCGCAAATCGCAACGAATGGTGGCTCGCCGCTGAGGCGAGAAACACTCCAGATCGAGCCCATTGTAGATTACGCTCACATCGCCGGAACCCGGATACAGCCGCTTCAAATCCACGGCCGTCTTTTTTGAGACCGCAGCAAGGCGCACCGGACGATTGTAGATACGGGATTCCAAAGCCGCGATCAGAGCGTAGTAAAGCCGGCGGTGAATGACGCGCGGCCATGCGGGAAGCGGATTCCGGCCCAGCCGCAGTTGGTCTTCCATACTGCGGTAAAACCCGGCAAATAGAATGTGCACCGAGATGGCGTCCGCGTCGAAGCAATTGATGCCAGGCGAGTAAACGATATCGGGAACGATCCCCTTGTTGCGGTCCCGCCAACGCCAGATGTGATTCGCCGCCAACCACCATAAATAAGCGATAAGGTGCGGGCTGCGTAGAGCTGGAATGCGATGCCAGATTACCCGTGCCAGATCGACGTCCTCCACTCGATTGCTATAGATATGAAATTCGTATTCGTCCGCAAGACGAGAGACGAACTCGGCCACCCGGCGTTCCGTTCCGTGATGCTTGTCGATAAAGGGCGAGACCACCGCTATGACCTGGCGGGACATGCCCGGAGTCAAGGAACCACGTTCATGAGGTCACACCAGCGGGCGAGTACAAATAAACTCCAGATCCGCGACCAACCCACGGACTCGGGTGAACTCTGGAACCGTTGCCAAATTCGCCCGACCGCTTGAGGATTTAAAATTCCTCTGTCTGCGAGCCGGTCTGCGGAAAAGGTGTGTGCGAGCAGCGGCTTAAGATCGCGGTTCAGCCATCTGGAAAACGGGAAGGTAAAGGTACGCTTCGCCCGCAACTTCAGATCCGCAACAAGCTCCCCTGGCATGAAGGGCTTAATGGCTTGCAAAAGCAACTCCTTGGGCTGGCGTTGCGTTCGCCCCGAAAGATTGAGCGTGAATTTAACGACTTCGTCGTCCAGAAAAGTGGGCCGAACTTCCAGACCGTGAGCCATGCTCGTAGCATCCAAGTCGCGCAACAGTCTGGGCTGAAGGTGCGTGCGGATATCCATCATGGATAGTTTGTCTGGCAGCGGAAGCTCCGCTGCCTGGGACGCGTCATCCCTCAAGTGGTCCCAAGCCTCCTTAAATTGCTCATATTCGCCGAGCGGCGCGGTCAGAAGCGCAACGTCGCCTTCCAGAAACAGGGCCTTAACGGCCATCTGCGAAGCGGTGAAAGGATCCGTGGCTCCGAAGAGGTAACGGAGTTTGCGCCAACGATAGGGCCATTCGTCGCGATCGAACAAACGCCCAACCGCCGACGGGACGGGGCGCGCCCATGCGGCGATCCGCTCGAATCGCTTGAACCATTTCCATGAGGTGTACCCGCCGAACAACTCGTCGCCCCCCTGGCCGGACAGAGCAACCTTGAATCCCTGCTCTGCTACAACTTTGGAAATCCAGTAGGAATTCAATCCGTCCACAGAGGGCTCATCCAGGGCCACGATGTAATCATCGATCCCGGCGAAAACGCGCTCCGCGGAAACATGGACGGTTTTTAGGGGAAGACCAAGCTGCCCCGCGGTTTGCTCGCTCAATGCCGTCTCGTCGAACTCGCTCTCGCTAAATCCGATGGTTACCGCCGTCACATCCGCCTTCCCCGCCTTGCGAGCCAAGGCGCCCAGGCATGCGGAATCGGCGCCGCCGCTCAGGAACAAGGCGATCGGTACATCGGAGATCAAGTTTCTTTGCATCGCCCCGAGCAGCACATCTCCAAGTTGATCGGCCACGCCGGCGGCCGTGGGACGTTCACGTGAGATGCGAGAACCGCCCAGACTCCGGTACGCTTGCAAGTTCCATGCGCCATGCTGCCACGTTGCCAAGCAGCCTGGCGGCAGCGGCTCGACCCCATGGATCATCGTCCAGGGTGGAGGAACGTGGCCGAGTTGGAGATAAACGCGCAAGGCCTGAGGATTGATGCGCGGCTTGATCAAACCGGAAGCGAGCAGGGCCTTCACTTCCGACGCAAAGATCAAGCGATTGTTCTGACGTGCGTAATAGAGCGGCTTGATGCCCAGGGCGTCGCGCGCCAGCAGAAGTTTCTGCCGGCGCGCATCCCAAATTGCAAAAGCAAACATTCCCTGCATCTTCTGGACACACAGATCGCCGTACTCCTCATAAAGATGCAGAACCACTTCCGTATCCGTCGCGGAGCGGAAGGAATATCCTCTCTCGATTAAATCCCGGCGCAGTTCGCTTGCATTGTAGGTCTCCCCGTTATAGGTGATCCACACGGTCCCGCCAGGATTGGACATCGGCTGGCGGCCCCGCTCACTCAGATCCAAAATCGCGAGCCGAGTATTCGCCAGCAGGCATCCGGGCGAAGAGATCACGCCACAGCTATCAGGACCGCGATGCCGAAGGGCCGCGACCATTTTCTGTGCCGCTGGAAGCAGCGTCTCCGCCGAAGCATCGTCAATCAGACCGGCGATGCCGCACATCTTCTTACAATTCTCCGGCGAAGACAGTAGCGTTGGGGACATTGACAAGGTTCGCGGCGCGCGGCGTTCTTTGTGCATTGCTGGCCAAGTAGGGCAGACGGAAAAGTACACCAATGAGCAGCCAAAGATACGCGTTCATCACGTAATTTTGATAAGGCGCAATACCGTTATAGGAAAACGGCACCAGCAGAAGGACGGCATACCAGAAAATTGACAGCGCCACGGGAAAATAAACGGTCTCGCGCAACTGCCTCACTACTTTCCAGGAGAAGTAGAGCAGTGACGAAGTCCATGCAATCCAAAGAATAGGACCGAGAATTCCCATCTCCAAGATGAGCGTCCCCCAGCCGTTTTCCACCCAGAAATCGATGGGTGGTTGGCCCAAAACTTTAGCCACGTACTGCATTCCCAGGGACGCCGTACCCGTGCCATCGCCGTACAGCCATCGTGGATGGTGCACCGCGATCATCAGGTTGGTGAGAGGATAATCCCAGGTTCGACTTCGCAGCTCGGAAGCCGAGCTCGTCGGAGAAAGCGTTTCTGAATAGAAGGCCCAACTCGCTCCAATCGATTTAGGGAAAAACTGTATCATTATGAAAAGACCCGCAGCGGCAATTAGAAATGCCCGGCGCATAGCCTTGATCAGATGCCGGCCTTGGCCCCAGCGCCAGGGCGCGCCCCAAAGGAAACCTGCCGACAGCACCAGAAGGCTCATCGTTGTGTAAATGAGCGATCCTCGCGACCCACTTTGCATGGCCGCTACCACCGCAATGCCGACTCCCAAAGACCCGTAAGCCGCCCTCCGCCGCCGCGTCAGGAGGAAGTAAGCCTGCAGACCCAGCGCCAATATGACCAAAAGAATCATGTAGGAAGCGAACCGGCCGCCGCTGACGAATACCGAAGTGGGTGCGGGAACGGCTCTGTGGGTAAGCGGTGAGTAGCGAGTGAGGTTTCCCAATTCTTCGAGCTCTGGCGCGAGTACTGACGGGTTCAAAAAGGTGAGACCCACCACCGATTGCACGATACCGATAACGGCAATGATCAGCCCCAATGCGATGTTGTAAAGGAGCAAATGCTCCAAATCCGAAGCGGTCCGGAGGAACGCATATCCCGCATAGATCAGCGGAACGTAATAGAAGTAGAGCTTAAGGCCAAGAAATCCATAGAGCACGCTCGGCGTCCACGTATTGAACACCTGAATGAATGCCAGGGAAAAGAAAATCGCCAACGGCACTGCGAAGCGGGGAGTGAACCATGCAACTTCGCCGCGCACCTTTGATCGCCAGAGCGACACATACGTGATCGCGGCCAAGACGTCCTTACCGAAAAATAGAATAAGTCCGTTACCTAAATACTTGCGCGCCAGGTCTTCAAACAGCAGCCACAGAATGAAAAAGAAGACCCCTTTCCGCCAATCATTCAGCGTGGTCACCACAATGATGACCAAGGCAAGGCTCATGCCGCCCATGACCAGTACGGTGTCCGATCCGGCCACGATCCAATTCGACAGTCCCCAAACGATTCCCAGCAGGGCAACAAACACCACCAACCCCTGCATTTGCCTCCATTGCTGAGCGGCAATCAGATCGCGTGTACTCACTTATGTTTGGCGGCTCGTCCTGCTACCGAGCGTTCCTGTTCTTTTGTTATCTGTTCCATGCTGGCAAGGCGCACTGTCTTCAGATGATTGCGCCATTCTGATTTGCAGCCAGAACGATCACGTGGTTATCGCCGTAAAGGCACTCTCCGCGAAGAAAAACTGAGAAAAGCCGCAACGAGCGAGCCAGCGCGGGCCGCGTCAATTGGTAACCGCGCACGGGATAGACTTGGTGCTCCGCAACACGCAGTTCGGCGCGGGGCAAATACTGCCGCGTAAAGAGATCCCAAAAAATAGGCGTAATGTGCTCCTTTTCGCTCTGGGCGTCCATCATGCGGATCGTCCCGCGCAGAAGGAATTTGATTCGCGCCGGAGTGTTATCTACGTTGGGTGTGGTCAAGACGGCCACTCCCCCAGGCTTTAGCAGGCGCTTTATATTCCGCAAGAAGCCAATAGGATTTTCCACGTGCTCGACGACTTCGACAGCAGTCACCAAGCCGAAGCTGCCTGGGCCCAGCTGTGAGGCGAAGTCCTGCTGGTTAAAGTCGATTTGCACGAAAGGAACGGCGGAGCGATGTCCGTCGCAATTAATATCAGCCGCGACCGCCCTCCAGCCCGCGTCTTGTAATTGGAGCGCCATCGCGCCGCTGCCCGCTCCCAAATCCACGGCGCTCTCACCGCGCCGGAAATAGCGTGGCAGAACCGTTTGGAGAAGGAACTCGTGCAGTCCGGGTGGCGTTGCGGTTCCCCTTCCCAAATCCGAATTCAACTGAGCACCTCTCGATATAAATCCAGGTGCTCTTCAATAAAGCGCGGCTCGCTGAAAAGTCCTAGACTGCGCTGCCGCGCTCTTGCGCCTATCTCATTGACGATCCCAGGCTGGTCCAGAACACGCTGCATGCAGGAGGCTAGCTCTTCCGCGTTACCCGCCGAAAACTTCAACCCCGTTTCGCCTACAACTTCGCCTAACCCACCGATGTCGGAAGCGATCACCAGCCGGCCGCGCATCATCTGTTCGATGGCCGCGAGCCCTGCCGTCTCTTCCATGATCGAGGGCACGATCACCGCGGCAATATCGGCCGTCGCCCTGCTGAACGCCTCTCCGCTGAGCGAGCCCATAAAAATAACCTGAGAGCTCAAGCCGTTTTGCAAGACGAGTTCTTCCAATCGTGCCCGCTCCGGACCATCGCCGATGAACTTAAGCCGAAAATCACATCCCCGTTTGCGAACTTGCGAGGCTGCCTCGAGCAAAACGCCGAGCCCTTTTTCCTCCACCAGGCGCCCCACAAACCCAAAGCAGAAAGGCCCTGGCGAACTCGATCCGAATGAAATGGGTTCGTTGCGAAGATCCGGCACTCCGTAGTAAACCGTGTGCGAATGGGGAAGCTGCAGCCGCCGCTCTACATGCCGGCTGATAGCTGCGTTAGCGGCCACCCGCCGGCACATCCAGCGCCGCGGAAACATGATCGGCAACTGCCAAACGCCGCTCATCCACCCACCAGCTTTGGCGACGCACCGCACACATTCTCCGTATTGTCCGGCCAGGAAATGCCCTGGGCATGCCGTTTGGCGCGGAGCGTAGAGAAGCAAACCGTTCGGACACATCGCCTGGTAGCCATGATGCTCGATCACGATCGTTTTTCGTTGCAGCAGTCCTACGATCAAGGGAATGAAGGAAGGTCCGGCGAGGTGAACGACGTCCGCCTCGCCCATCAAGCGCCAAAGATCCCTGAAGCCCGGCTCTCGGACGACGTTGTAGGCAAGATCACGATCATTGAATGTGCCCGCAGGAGTTTTGGTGACGACCGTGGCCTGATTTCCCCTGATCACCAGTCCTTGAGCAAGTTGCGCCACAGCCTGCTGCACGCCGCCTACCAGCGGAAGAAAATCTGTCGAGTACAGAAGGACTTTGATCGGGCGAGAGCAATAAGCTTGCGCTTCCGAAACGCTCTTTGAAACCGGACGTGCGGTGATCGCGCTCATCTTCGTATTCAGCCGGCCACGACTCGATCCGCGCCGAGTGCCGCGATCCAGCGCTCGGCGATGCGGCTCCAGGAAAACCACTCGCGGAAAACAGCGCGGTTGCGCACGCCAAGGTCCAGCCGGCGCTCTCGATCGCGCAGCAGCGCGGAAAGCTGGTTCCCCAACGATACAAGATCATCTTGCCGGACGAAAACGATGCCTGCTTGCGTCAGGGGCCAAGCCGTTTCATTGCCCTCGTAGGCCACAATCGGCAATCCACACGCAATCCCCGCGAGGCCGCTGCCGCGCCGGCTGGAAAGCCCCCCGCGTACGAACAGCAGCACGTCGCTGGCAGCCAAGCTGGCGCTGATTTCTCGCTCGTTGCACAGGCCTTCGACTTTCAGGCGCACGCCGGTGCCGGCAAGTTGGTCGCCGAGCAAAGACTCCGCCTCCTTCGCTCCGCGGCCGAGCACCAGAAGTTGCAGTTCGCCCGCTGTCTCGCACGCGTACCGGACAGCGTGCGCAATCGCTTCTACCTCACGTTTTTGCGCAGCCGGCCACGTCGTAACCCCGAAGACGGCAACCGTGGGAATCCTATCCCGAATGGGAACGAACCCCTCGGCAGCCAGATCGTCCAACGAAGGAACGTTTGCTCCGATGGGAATGAATACGCTTTTCGCAGGAGCCGGCCGCCAGGATGCGGAATCGGGAGGCACCGGAAGTATCGCGCGCTCCGCACTTTTGCTCAGGTAAGTCATGATTCGTTCCTGAATGCGGATGCGAGCCCGGTCAATCCATCGGGGCCCCGCGATCGCATATACATCGTGAAATACGACGGCAGTGTGGCAACCCCGCAATTTGAGAATGCTCAGTAGGAGCGGAGTGGCGAACGGAAACCCTCGGCGCGACCACATGAGCGCCGTATAGTTCAGCACAACCCAGCGGCCTCTCCAAGCGCGACTTTCGTTCCACAGATTCCTCAGCGCGGAGAACCAGCCTTTCGTCTCCCAGGGGATTTCCCGTATTTCGCAGGAGATTCCGCGCCTGCGCAGTGCGTCGCCGAGGCAAAGCGTGTAGTCGCGAACGGCGTCGGTCGGTTCATCCCGCCGGCCGAGCAGCATGATTACGGAATAACTGCCGCCTGCTTCGATTGGTGATTCCCGGGCGGCGGGGCTTTTCTTCATTGCGCACGGAGTTGCGTTCAACGATCACCTGCCAGCGCGGTACTATCGCCCCGGTTCGGCGCGCCGATCGCAATGTCTCTGGCTACCGCCCGCGGCGTCTCCGTCAGCACTCTTAAAAGCTCATCTGTGCGGCGCTGCAGCGAAAATTGCTGAGCCCTGGATCGCGCTCCCGCCGCCAATCGCAGCCGCAAAGATTCGTTGCTGATCAATTCGCGTAATGCGCGGCTAAGTGCCGCGGCATCGGCTGGCGGAACGAGCAAACCACAACTCCCGTCGACGACAATCTCTTTCAAGCCGCCCACGGCCGAGGCGATCACGGGCACACCGCAGGCCAAAGCCTCTAACGCCACGAGACCGAACGGTTCGATCAACGATGGCACGACGCAAATGTCCACGGAGTTCCAGAATTGCGGCATCTTGGAATGCGGGATGATTCCTAACGAAGATACGATACCCTTGCGCTCCATTTCTCGAATAAGCACCGTGGATTCTCCGGTGCCGGGAGCTTCTTCATCGCGCTTCCAAAGCTCAGGGCCGCCTGCGAGATAAAGATGGGCCGTTGAAAATGCCGCTTTCACTTCGGCCCACGCATCGATTAGCTCTCGGATTCCTTTTCGCCGGCACCATTGGCCCGCGAAACCGACGCGGACCGAACCATTCCCATCTGCCGGTGGCGCGTCCTTGGCCGGCCGAAATAATTCAGAATCGACGGCGTTGGGCACAACAAACGCCTGCCGCGAAGGAATGCGCGCGTGCTGCTCGAGAAAAATCCGGCGTTCGCTTTCGCTAGGAAAAAGATAACGAGCCCGCTCGAATCGCGAAATCCATAGCGGCCAATTCCAACAACGGGGCAGCGGAGTGCTCCAGTCGAAACGCACCACGGTGCGGCCGGGTGCGCAGCCCGCCAAGGCCGGCTCGTTGTAGGCCAGGATCAGCGCCTCCGGCTCGTTGCGCAGGACTCCCCGAGCATATTCGATCGTGTGGAACTGGGCGCAGCTCGTGTGAAGCGGAAGTATTTTTACCGGGGCGCCATTGCGTGCCGCACGCGCGTAGACGCGAACAGGTATGCCGGCGCTCTCAAGAATACGAGCGTCCTCCCACAGCACGACCTCCGAACCGCCGCAAGGGTCGTCTCCCAATATGCAAAGCCGGCTGGCCAGGAGCGCCACGCCGGTCTTTCTGAGCTTTGCTGCCGCTATCATCGCCAACTCTGCGGCGCGCGGCGCCGTTTGATCAGGCCCGCCAGAGCCAAAGCCCGGGACAATTCGCCGATTCCGACAACCGCGCCACCCCAGCAGCCTCGGAATGCGGCGTGCCCAAAAGCCCTCAGTGAAGTTTGCAGCGAATGCCTTGTGAGAATGCGGCGCTCGCCGGCCGGAATCTTCACCCGTTCGCGAAGCCACCAGCCGCCTTCGTTGCCTCCGCGCCAGGCGCCAGCCAGGATTCGGCGCGGATTCGCTTCTTCCCTTGTCTTGTGGTGCCACACCCGCGCATCCGGAACAAATCCTGCCTTAACACCAGCTCGTTCCAGCCAGTCGTTCTCTTCGACAGGAGGCCGTACGGATTCGTCAAATCGTACGCAATCAAAAATGGACCGATAGGCGGCCATGTTGCATGCCACGGGGACGATCTCCCCTCTACGGCCGTGCGGCGGCGACAAAACTTCCGACAGGTAATTGCTGATCTCCTCGCGATGCCTGCCTACAATCGGCCCTTCGAGCGTCAGTTGAACGGGCCCCGAAGCCACCGGGCATTCTTTCGATAATCCAGCCAGGAGCTTGCACAGCCAGCCTTCTGTAACGAGCACGTCGTCATCAATGAAGACGATGGTCTCGCCGCGGGCAACGTCCAGAGCCGCATTTCGTGCCGCGTTTGCCCCCAGCGGACGCTCTTGCCGCAAATAAATCACCGTCCATCCACTCGCCTTGCGAAATTCTTCGACCATCTTTCGGGTGTCATCTGAAGAGCAATCATCGGCAACAATCACTTCGGGGGATGGAAGTTCGCGCGCGCCTGCGGGAAGCGCGTTTAGACACAAGGCCAGAATCGCGCAGCGATTGCGCGTCGGAATGATGATGGAAACGGAAGAAGCGGGAGAGTGCGTCTCCATCATGTTCGAGGTCAGCGGTTCGCCGTTCATCTTCGCGCCGCGGTGGTGGATGAACCAACGGGCTGCAGGAGTGGCCCACTCCTTAGAGGCATCTTCTTGCTGCTGCGTTTGATAGGCAGCAAACACGCGACCGGTAAAGCCAAATGTCTCCAATTGCAACAACGGCCGTTGGCGGCGAGGATCAGGGGGACGCAAACACCTGCCCATGCGCCTCCACAAATTTTCTTTCCGGTCCGGCTGGCAACATAAGCCTTCCTTTCGAGAATTTTGGCGCGCAACAGGTTCGCGTGCTGGCTGGACAAGAAGCTTCGAAACTTCGGATTCTTGAGCAGGAATTCCCACATGTGCATTGTCTCTTGGTTCGAGGCGACATTCCCGAAGCCTGCGTTGTTTCCATGGATGCGGTAGGCCGCAAGGGCGTCGGGAAGGTAGGTCATGCCATACCGGAGCGCACCGGCAAGCATCGCGCCATCCACCGCTCCACCCACCTCAGGCGGCAATGGAAACAAATCCTCGACGCAATTCCGGCGGACACAACAAGTATTCGGCACGCCGCGAAAACGCCCCCGCGTCTTCGGAAGACGATACAGAAAACCCGCGTCCTCACATTCGTCGAGCGTCAGAAGCAGAGCCTCGGCTGGGTACGGCTGGTCCCATGGGAAAGAAAGGGCACGACCGTAAGCGTCCACATAGCTGACTTCGTGAACGACGCCCCCAATTCTGGAATCTTCTCCCAGGCAATGCAGCACGCGCTCGAGCTTGTCGAGTTCCCAATAATCGTCAGCATCCAAATGACAGACGATCTCGCCACTCGACAACGAAAGCGCTCGACCGAAAGCCCCCGCCTTGCCCTCATTTTGCTGGTATACATAACGAACTTCCGGAAATTGCTTCATCAGTTCCGGGGTGCCGTCGACGGAGCCGTCGTCGACGACGACAATCTCGGCGGGCGGACGGGTCTGGTTCAACACGCTTCCTAGGCACTGAGGCAAATAGCGGGCGTAGTTGTAGGTAGAAATCAGGACTGAAACGCGCTCGCTCACCAACTATCCTCCACGAGCATGCCTTCGCTCAGCCCACAAGACGCGGTCGAAAAATAGTAAGCATTTTCCTTCAACGTAAACGGCGCAAATTCACGCCCCGAGAGTCAACGGATACCCTAAGTCACGCGTCGCCGGAGCGCGGCCATCTTTTCCGGCCACGGCTTAAGCGCAAATCGGCAAAGCCGCGCCACTTGATTCCACGTTTTCCCGACGGCGCTGATCCAAGGGTCCTCCGGCGTGATGGGTTCCGCCATCTTTGCCAGATAAGCCTCACTTAACGGCGTGGCCGAGGCTGCCAACATGGTGCGCACCCGACGCTTTCCCCACCTCGCCGAGAAGTCAGGATGTTCGGGCAGCTTCAAAAAGCGATAAACGAAGGGGAATCCCGCGCTATACAGCATCTTGGCCAGGCAGGCTTCGGAAGGATAAAAAGCGACGTAGCGAAGGCCCTGGTCGCCGCCATGCCCTTCATCGCGCAAGCAAAGGACTGGGTTGGGATCGTCTATGCACATGCTCTCGATGACCAGCAACTTCCCGGTAATGTCCCGGAGTTGGCGAATCACCCGGAAGGGATTTTCCAGGTGATAGAGCAAGCCCAGAGCAAGCACCAGGTCAAAGGAACCAGTTCCGAAGCTTCCCATCTCCTCGGCTTCGCCGACATAGACCTTCAGTCCAGTGACACGGCGCTCCGCCTCTTCCGCGTTCTCCGCGCGGCCCTCGAATGCGCTAACTTCGAAGCCGAGTTCTTGAAGCATGCCGGCGAAATGACCCACTCCGCAGCCTACATCCAGAGCGCTGTTCAGCTGCAGCTTGCGCTTCCATTCCGGCAAGACGGTGCGCAGGAATTCGATGCGCGCGTGGTCCAGAGCCCGGTAATGGGGCTCGTCAAACACAAATCGGTTAGGCAACCTCAACTCCTTCGCCTTCGGTGACCGCGGCTTCGCAAGGGAGATTCAGCACGCCATTCCAGTCGTCCCGAGCGTGTTGAAGATTAGGCGTGGCCACAATCATCTCCGGCAGGCAGTCCCAGGAATCGAGAAGTTCCCCTTCTTCCCACAAACTCACCTGCCAGAAATACGGCCCCGGACGCAGCGGCAGGCATGGAAATGCATAAGAAACCGTGTGCAGCCCAGGCGGCAACCGAAGGCCGTCCAGGGCCCTAGCCCAAACGAGTTCACGATTGGCGGTGAATAAGGCAATTCCGTGGTGGCCGCGGCGAACCGCGCTGGCCAGCCGAAGTTCAAAACGTACCGTAACCTCTCCCAGGGACTCCAGCCGGTTCGGGTGTTCGTCCTCTCTTGCGTCCGCAAAATACCACTTCATAAATCGAGTTTCTCCCTCGCTCCCCCTTGCCCGCCTCGGCTCCTCCGACTCGCCTCGCGACATGGCGCTTTCATAGGCGCTCACGACCTCAGCCACCGCTCCATCCATCACCAGCTTTCCGGAATCGATCCACAGGACGCGAGAGCACAGCCGGCGAACTTGATTCATCTGATGGCTCACAAAGAAAATGGTGCGGCCGGCGTGCGCCACTTCGTCCATCTTGCCCAGACACTTCTTTTGAAAGGCGAGATCGCCCACGGCCAGCACTTCGTCCACCAGCAGGATTTCCGGTTCCAAATGGGCCGCCACGGCAAAGGCCAGCCGTGTCTGCATCCCGCTGCTGTAATGCTTTAGCGGCGTATCGAGAAATTCGGGCACCTCCGCGAAGGCCACGATCTCATCGAATTTGCGCTGGATCTCCCTTCGCTTCATGCCCAGGATTGCGCCGTTCAGGAAGATGTTCTCGCGCCCGGTCAGTTCCGGGTGGAATCCCGTGCCAACCTCGAGCAGGCTGCGCACGGCCCCCCAAATCTCCGCCGAGCCCGCGGAAGGCTCCGTTACCCGCGAAAGAATCTTAAGCAGCGTTGTCTTGCCCGCCCCGTTACGTCCGATCACGCCTATAACTTCGCCCCGTTGTACTTGGAAAGCGACTTCGCGCAGCGCCCAGATCTCTCCGCGTTTCTCGGAGACGCCGCTCCGTTCGTTTTTCCAAAGCCGCGCAGGCACGCGCAGGGCCGCCTCTAGGCGGTCGCGCAATGCCAAATACGGCTGATGCGGCGCAATCCGGTAGCGCTTCCCGAGCCCGCTAACGCGTATAGCCGGGGTCAAATCAAAACCTCTTTGAATTGACACACCCGACGCCTCATGGACACAGCCTCACACGACATCGGCAATCCTGCCTTCCATTCGCCGAAAATACGAAAGCCCGCTCAGAAGCACCAGCATCACCGCGCCGGCAGACGCCGCCGTCAGCGGTCCGGGCGCCAAGCCTTGGCCGGTGAGCGCCCAGCGAAAGCCCTCGATCACTCCCGCCATCGGATTCACTCCATAAATCCACCGCCAGCGCTGCGGAACCAGCACCGTGGAGTAAGCTACCGGCGAAGCAAACATCCAAAACTGGATGAGAAAGGGAACGACGTAGCGCACGTCCCTGTAGATCGCGTTCAGAGCGGAAAGCCAGAGGCCGCAGCCCAGAGCCGTAACCATCGCCAGCAACAAGAATCCCGGCAGCAGAAGAGTGGCGCGTCCCGGAACGATTCGATAATAGGCCATCAGCCCAATCAGCACGCCGAAAGCGGCGCCAAAATCAACCAGACCGGAGAGCACGGCCGAGATGGGCAGCACCACACGCGGAAAATAGATCTTGGTGATCAGCCGCTGCTGCTCGACCATGATGTTCGTCGCGTTTTGTAAAGAAGTGGCAAAGTAGCCCCAGGGCACAAGGGCACAGTAGTAGAAAATGGGATAAGGCAATCCATCAGTCGGCAGCTTGGCCAGCCTTCCGAAAAACAGACTGAAGACGAGCATAGTCAAAAAGGGCTGCAGTACGGCCCAGGCCAACCCAATGATCGTTTGCTTGTAGCGAACCTTGATGTCGCGCCAGACGAAGAAGTAAAGCAGTTCGCGGTAGGTCCATAACTCGTTCAGCCGAATATGCAACGCCCCGTGCGACGGCCCGATCCGCACCGGCTCCGGAGCGACAAGCTCTGTTGGCATAGCGGTGGCCATTAGTGATTCGCTTGCTTCATCGCGACTGCGCTACCTCCACCCTCAAACTGCTCTTGCGCTGTGGATCTGCCCTGCTTCAGCGGACACCATCTCTTCCAAAATGGCCGGCAACTTCCGTGTTATTTCCCAATCGGGATAGTGAGACATGAACTTCTTCACATTCGATATGTAGCAGATGTGATCGGCCTTGCGCGGCTGCTCGCGATATTTCCGAGCTATCTTGCGTCCGGTGATCTCTTCGACTAGGGCAATCGCCTCGAGAACGGAGACGCTGTTCTCGCGCCCGCCTCCCAGGTTGTAAACTTCGCCAGGCCGCGGTTTCTGTGCGAACGCCTCGATGGCACGAACCGCGTCGTAACTATGAATGTTGTCGCGCACCTGTTTGCCCTTGAACCCGAAAATCGTATAGCTCTCGCCGCTCATCGCCACTTTCACCAGATAGGACAGAAAGCCGTGCTGTTCCACGCCGGAATGGTGCGGCCCCGTCATGCAGCCAGCGCGGAAGATACCCACGTTGAGCCCAAAATATCTTCCGTACTCCTGGGCGTAAATATCCGCGGCCGCTTTGGAAGCCCCGAAAAGCGAGTGCAGTGTGCAGTCGATCCGGCAGGATTCATCGATGCCGTCGAGATCTTCGGGATCCGCGTAATCGTAGCGCGTGGGCAACTCTTTCAGGCTCTTCTCGTTCGGCGCCTCGCCGTACACCTTGTTGGTGCTCAAAAAAATGAAAGCGGCTTCTGGACAATGCTGCCGGGTGGCTTCCAGCAGATAAATTGTCGCCATGGCATTCACTTCGAAATCGAGCAGCGGAATTTCGGCTGCCTTGTCGTGGGAAGGCTGAGCTGCGCAGTGCAGCACCGCGTCGAAACGCTCCCGGGCGAAAACCTCAAAAAGCCGCGCCCGATCGCGCAAGTCCATATCCATATGCGTGAACCGTTTGGTGCCTTCTTTGAGCCGGCGCAAGTTCCACTGCGTATCCGCCGAAGCGCCAAAAAAAACACGCCGCATATTGTTGTCGATCCCGGTCACGCGATGGCCCAGCCGGTCAAAATATTCCACGGCTTCAGAGCCGATCAGGCCATTGCTGCCCGTAACCAGGATGCTCCACGTTTTCATGCGAACTTCCCCACAAATGAAGCTGGCGCTCGCCGACCACGCTCGCCGTCGCTGCATTGCCGTTTGGCTAAGCGTTCAGTTTCAAATCGTCGCCGTTCTTCCTTGAATTCTCGCCACGCTGGCCGCCATTGGCACCATACGCATAGGGGTAATATCGGTATGAATAGTAGTAGTTCGGCGAGCTCGCATCCACGGCGTTCAGTACAACTCCGAGCACACGCGATTTAACGCTATTGAGCAAGTCGCGCGTGCGCATGAACGCTTCCTTGGGCGTCTCGCCGCTGCGCACCACCAAAAGCACACCGTCCACAAGCGCAGACAAAATGACCGCGTCGGTCGCGGCCATGATGGGGGGAGAATCGATGACAATGAATTTATAGCGCTTGCGCAGTTCGCGCATCATCTGCGCCAATCGGTGCGAGGAGAGCAGATCGGCGGAATTCGGCGGAACTGGCCCGGTGGGAATCGCGTGTAGGTTGCTAATAGCGGGATGGGGTACGGTGACCATGTCGATCGAGCTAGCCCCCGCCAGATAGGAACTCAAACCCACACGCCTGGCATCGTTCATATGCAAGGCGCGGCTGATGCCCGGCTTGCGAAGATCGCCGTCGATCAGCAGGGTCTTGTCGCCAAGCTGCGCCAGCGTCACACCGATGTTCACAGAAGCCGTCGTTTTGCCCTCATGAGGAAGGGCGCTGGTGACCAGAATAATCTGCGGCGGGTGATCGGCCTGAGAAAGCAAGAGCGAGGTGCGCAGGGCGCGGAAGGCCTCCGAAATCTGAGATTGTGGTTCCGAATGAGAGAGCAGCGCGAGCCCTTCGTGAAATCCGTTACCGGAGCCGCGCAGCAGCTTCTGCAGCCGGTTGCGGCCGGCCCCGTTCGTACTCGTAAACGTGGGCACAACAGCCAGAGAAGGCAGGCGCGACAACGTCTCCACATCGTCCGGGTTCTTGACCGTGTTGTCGAGATATTCGCGCAACAGAGCCAGCCCCACCCCGCCGACAAGCCCTACCAGAACTGCCAGCGTGATATTCCGTGACTTGTTCGGGCGAGAAGGGGCCGTGGGTACCAGCGCCGGATCGACGATACGAATGTTACTCGAACGCAATCCTGCCGTAATGCCGGCTTCCTTGAGCTTCTGCAGCAGGCCATCGTAAAGCTGCTTGTTGGCTTCTGCGTCGCGCTTCAAGATGTTGTACTGCACCATCTTGTCGGCCATTGCCGCAGTGTCGTTCTTCTGCTGAGCGAGCGCCTGCTGCAGCAGAACTTCTCGCTGGTGCGATCCGCGGTATTCCGCTTCGAGCTGATTGGCGATGTTCTTTTTCTCGTTTTCGATAAGAGCTTGTATATCCTTCAGCTGGGCTTCCAGCCGGACCACCTTGGGGAATTTCGGTCCGTATTGACTGAGGGCCTCGGTGTATTGCGAACTCAAGTCAGCCTGGCGCTTCAAACTATCTTGCAGAACCGGGCTCTCCCGCACGGCGGGAAGGGCATCGTAATTCCCCGCTTCGGCAAGCTGGTAGACGGCCTCTTTGCTGATGCGGTCTGCTTGCGCTTCCGTCAAGTCGCGGTTGAGGTCGGCGAGCTTCTGGGTGGTGACGTCCTGTTTTTCGTCCAGAGTCCAGATTTGGTTGTCCCGCTCGTATTTGATCCGCGCGTCTTCCGAAGCCTCGACTTTGGCCTTCAATTCATCGAGCTGGTTCGCCAGCCAATTGGAAGCCTGAGCTGTGGCTTCGTAGCGGCTGCGAAAATTCTGCTCGATAAAATTATTCACATGCGTATTGACGATGAGCGCCGCTAGCTTCGGGTCCGTGGTGGCAAACGTGACGTCGAGCAAACGGCTGTTCGGCACGCGTTTGACGGATAAACCTCCCAGAAACGCTCCCAAGGATGGGGGAGGCGGCACCAGTCCGTCGCTCGGCGCGGCGACGGGCAGGGTTCCGGGTTTGAGAGGCTGCCCCCCGAACCTCGGATCCTGATCCAGATTCAGAGACTTTACGGTCTGTATCCCCAGCGTTTCGCTGACTAAAATCTTGGATTGCGTTTCGATGTAATCTTCCAAATCCTGATACAAGTCGTAAGGATCATTCCCCGCAAAAGGCAGGAAATTATTGTTCTCTCGGTCGATCTCGATGCGCGTGGTGGCCTCGTAAACTGGCTGGATGCGGAAAGTGGCGATCGTCACGATGGTAACGAGAGCCAGAAGGAAGGAGATGATCAGCCACTGATGCTTCCGCAGAATCATCAGGTAGTCCAGCAGGTGCGATTCCCTCGGCGCCATCTCCAGTGTGATGAACGGCGCGCGCGGCGCCAGGCCATCGATGGCCGCTCCGTGATCCTTGGTGATCAGTTTGGTTTGTTCATCCATTCTCTCGGAACTCTTCCTCGCCAGGGACGGCTGCTTCATTGCACCCGAATGATCGCGGCTCCCGTAGCAATGGCGATGGCGATTTCGGCTGAACGGCGCAGCGCATGCTTTCCGGTGCTGTCCGGCACATAAAGGATGTCGTTCCTCTGGAGCGTAAGGTCCTCGCTCTTGAGCGTGAGTATTTTCTTGACGTCCACCGGCAACTGCTGCCTCTGCGCGCTTCCGGGAGGCTGCCGCAAAATCACGGCGCTGGTCGGCTTCGCCGTCGGCGCTAATCCCCCTGCCAGGGAAACGATCTTGAGAACGGTCAATTGCTGGCGATCCGTCTCCATCGCAAAACCCCCGGGCCGCTGCACTGCCCCGACGGCATAGATCACTCCCGAATGAGGCACAGTCACGACGTCCCCGCCGTACAGCGGGATGTTGTATTTCGGATCGCCACTATCGAGCAGATCGTTCAAATCGATCGAGATGGAATCCTTGCTCTCGGTGCTTTCGTAAGCTGCCTGCGGCTTCGCGGAATGATCGGATGTCGCGGGATCGTTCGAGGGATTGCCAGAATCGGGATCGCCGGAAACCGGCAAACGCCGTACTCGCGTGATCAGCAGTTTACTGCCGGCGTCATCGGTGATGCCGCCCGCCTGCGAGAGCACCTGAAGCAAGGTCATCTGATGCACCGCCTGAAGCGTAAGGGGCGTCCTCACGGCGCCAATGACGGTGATCGGTTCGCTATGCTGCTCCTTAACCGTCACCGTGATCTGCGGGTGGGTTACCAAACCATTCGCCTGCAACAATTCCGCCAGCTTGTCTTGCAATTGAAATGCGGTGAGGCCGGCAGCCTGTACCTTGACCGGAACCAGGGGGATGCTCACAAAGCCCGACTCGTTGACGCGCACGTCGCGCGAAAGTTCAGGTACATCAAAAACTTCGATCCCGAGCAGATCGCCTCCGCCAATTACGTAGTCACCCTGCTTCGCCGTTTCGGAGAGCGCGAGTTCAGTAATGCGGTCGTTGGTCTGCCGGGCCGTTTGCATCTTTTGTAGGTCTACAGTTTGGCCGGGGTCTGACGTTTTCTGTGAGAACGCTGTGCTAGGAGCAACCGAGAAAAAACAGATCGCAACCCACCGGCCAAATGCTGCGCTTCGCCAGCCGGATACACGAGTACATTTAGAAAGCATCGGACGAACTCGCCACGCGCTGAAAATTATACAGTCGACACTATACGGGTCACGTTCAATTTTGAGGTTTGTTTCTTATGTGCGCTGTAGGGACTTTCCTGTAACCTTGGCGTGGCGCAGGTCGCCATAGCCGCCAGGGTCAGAAATATGAGGGCATTGGCAGGGATGTGCAGATTGAAGTCCACAAGGCTATGGGCGAGCAGCGCGCAACAGGCGGCAAGCGCACCGAGGTGTAATGCCAGATTCACTGTATTGTCGGCCAAAGCAATGCGCCGCCACGCTCCCTGAAACAGGAGAGCCAGAAAACATGCGCCGATAATTCCTCCGACCATGCCGGTCTCCGCGAGGCCCTCGACGTAATCGTTGTGGCTATGGCTTACGATCGCCCCATCGTAGAGAGTCTCGTAATGAGGAAAGACCTCCCGGATCGTGCCGAGGCCCGTTCCCGCCACGGGGTGGTCCAGAAAAATTCGCCAGGAGTCCCTCAGCATCTCGGCGCGTCTGGCTTCGGTGACCTCCAGCTTGCGATAAGATTCAAATCGGTCCAGCGCACGGCCGGCGCCGAGCCAGACAACAAAACCGCCCGCCACCAGCAGGAGTACCGCGCCTGCCACAAGCTGCTTCCCGGCGTGGCCGCGCAAGACAACCAGAATGAAGAGCAGGCCGAGCTCCAAGAAAAATGCCGCAATCCCCCCGCGCGAAGCGGAGAGAAATAGCGCCCCAATGGGCATGAGGGTTAATACTCCCAGCAGGGGCAAGCGATCCCGCTCCTCCGCTCGCAGTAGAAGGAGGGAAACTCCTAAAGGAATGATCAATTCCACAAAGCCCGCGAAGTGATTGCGGTTCACGTACGGACCGAAAGGAATTCCGCCGTAGCGCATTTCGCGGAACCAATAAAGCTTTCCGTTAAAGGTGAAGTACTGCAGAATCCCAAAAACGGAGACGGCAAATCCCAAGGTCAGCAGGAACCAGGCGAACGCGCGCCAATGTCCCAGAGTTTCGAAGGCCTGTACAACCACGAAGAACAGGAGCACAAGCGCGGAAAGTTTTAGGATTTCGATCTTGGTCGGGAAGCCCACGGCAGTGATTCCTGCCTGGTATTGCACGACGGCCCATAGCCACAAGGCCGCCAGCGGCCAAAGCAGCGGATGCCAGCGCACGCGAGCCGCGCTTCCCAGGGCAAAAAGCAGTCCCCACCAGACAAACAGGACGGCAGCCCCGATCTCCAGAACCGCTTCCGACCAAGGCTCAACCACGCCATGGGCGAATACGCCGAATGCCAGCAAAGCGCAGACGCCGATGCGCACCGCCCTCATCGGACCTTCCCTGCGCCGCGGCTGACCGGCACGAGCACCACGTCATCGATCCAAGCCGTCCCCCGAATTTTGTTTCCGAACTTGTCGCTTGGGGTTCGCCTCAGCACAATTTGCAGCAGCCTTGTATCCGGGCTGGTAAGAATCTCGAGATTCTGCTCGGTCCAGTGTTGCGAGCCCGCGAGATTGGGAGTGGAACGCGCCGGAGCACCCGGTTGTGAAACGTCGCGGATCTCGAAACGTATCCCGCTGTCAGTGGTCAAGTCCTCGGTCCGGAAGAATGCGCTGAAGCGATAATTCGTGGAGGGCGATACCGGCACGTACTGCCACACGTTCTCGAAATTCACATTGACCTTGCCATCGAAATCTACGCGCAGCGATCGCCGCCCTGAGTGCAGAGATTCCTCATCCCACCTCATCTCCACGCCTTCGATGGGACGCAAGCGCCAGTCGAATCCCCCGTCCAGCGGATCGTTTTCGAATCCGCCATTCCAGACTACCGATCCGCTGGCGTCCGATTCGCGCGCAACCCCTCCGGCCTGTAGCGACTGATTCCAGACCAGGCCTGCCTCGTCCACGTGTCCGGTGGCGATAAGCAGATCGAGCAGGGGAAAGGCATCCGATGCCGGAAAGGAGTCGTGGTGAGCGGCAATCCGTTTCCACACAGCCATGGCGGGAAGCGGCTCTCTTACCTGCACGAAAAATTGGATGGCCCCCCAGTTCTCGTCCGGCGCGTCGGGCAAGACTGCTTTCAGAATTTGATCAATATCCT
>Ga0335081_10003049_pt1 | contig 26326 bp, 22 predicted proteins | sample Lox_Sample_35_FD_206713 | JGI IMG/M metagenome (GOLD analysis project Ga0335081, IMG submission 206713) | Soil microbial communities from Loxahatchee National Wildlife Refuge, Florida, United States - Lox_Sample_3.5 | ecosystem: Environmental > Terrestrial > Soil > Wetlands | place: USA...
AGGGTTGGCCGATTGATCGCGTCGAATCCGGTTGCCGGGGCGACAGGCACAAGGTCGCGGGCGGCGATGAAGTTGCGGACCGCATCGGAGAGCGCGGGAGCCGAGGGTGCGTGCTGGAATTCCGCGCGCACGAAAATCGCGGCTGGACCGAGGGCGGCGCTGAAGACCCCACCGAGTTGCAGGTTGGTGCCCCTGCGAAACGGGCGGCCGAAATCGTACGAGATCGTCTGACCAAAGTGGGCGCTCTCGGTCAACGCGGGACCGCTGATCGAGACCACTCGCGTGTACACGGACTCGAGACGAGCGGTCCGATTGGGCTCTCCATCCAGCAGCCTGAATTCATAAGCGAATTCTTCCCGCAGCGCGGATACCAGGCGCAACAGATCTTGCGGAGCTGCGTCGGGCGGCAGCATTGTTTCCTGGGCTTGAGCGACTAGCTGAGCACATTCCAAGCGCGTCCAAGGCTTCAGGCCGCTGAATGCTGTCTGGATGTAGCCGAGGGCAGCGAGCCGTTCGATTGCGGGGTAGACCCAGTTGTCCAGAGGTACGTAGGGCGATCCCATTCTGCCCGGGGGACGCGGACCTTTGTCGAGATACTCCCTGTCGTCGAGATCGTCGGAGAAAGAACCGGGCAATTGCGGATTGTGGCGAGCGCGATATACTCGGCGGCCGAAGTACCAGCCAAGGGCGCTGCCAACTAGCACATCGGAGGGAAAGTGCTGTTTGCCGGTGACGCGAGTCAGAGTCACGCCGGAGGCCAATCCATAGGCGAACAGTCTGGTTAGCGGGCCCGGATATTCCTGCGCCATGACGGAGGCGAGCGACCAGGCGAGGGCGGAGTGAGCGGATGGAAACGAACTGCCGCCGGCGACGAATGCGCCGTTACCATTGGCGCGATCCGGAGTTTGCCGCATCGTCGCGCGTTGGAGAGCGTAGGTAATCAGCACGCTGTTGAGGGCCGCTTCGGCGCTGAGATAACCGGTTTCCTGGAGATGGTCATTGTGAGTGAGCCGGCCAAGCATGTAACCGCTGCCGGCAGCGCCTGCCAGCGAGAGCGTCGCATAGTTCGAAATGTCCTGGCTGCGCTTGACTTGACTTGGGGGAACGGAGTTCGACAGCGAACTGTCAGCTGCGATCAGGAGCGCCCCGGCCGCGGCAAAGGGAAAAATCTTTTCGAGAGTGGCGGGGCGAGTCAAGTCTCTCGATTTACCCCAGAACTCCCGTTGATCTTCTGCAACGCGCTTTACGAAAGGTAAGAAGACTGCTTTGTCGGAAATAGAAACCGAACGGACGTCGGCTGAGTGCGCATCCGGTGACTGATCGGGGCGGCTATTCACCTGCGCGCAGCCCGCCGCGGCGATGAACAGCACCAATCCAGCCAGAAGCAGCGGCGTGATGGGAAGGACGGGGTCGCGGCGTTCAGAAAACATTTATTTCCAGTTGACCGCCAGAGCGGGAGCAGCGGCGGCGAGGTCTCAAAATTGAATATCCGCTGCTGCAACCGGCATGAGAAGTACCCGAAGGTATTAAGGTCATTTTCAAGACAGCGACTGTGGTTGGGATATTGAACTGCTCATCCTTGCTTCCGGGATACTAAGTTTCAAGAGCGGGAAGTTAGCGAAGCGCCGCGCCGAACCGCCGTGGACTACTCCATACGTTACTTGACGGTCGAAGAACGCGAATCCTATGCTGAGCGCGTCGTGAATTGCCGGCTAGCAATTGCCCAGACGAACCCCGGAGGGGAATGTTCAGGCGGTCGCCGAGCAGTTGGCTCTCAGTGAAAGCTGTGGAAAACACCTTGCGAGAGAAGGATAGCGAAGCTTTGCACGCGCGTGGAGTTACATCTTCGGAAAATGTCCTGCCAGCATCTCTGATCGACGTAGCGGCGATGGAAGGAAGATGGTTTGCGGTGTACACCAATTCGCGCCACGAAAAGTGCGTTGCGAAACATTTCTGGGAACGCGGCATTGCAAGTTTTCTGCCTCTCTACCAGAAGGTGCATCGCTGGAACAAACGCACCGTCGTAAGCCTGGATCTGCCGCTATTTCCCAACTATGTCTTTGTTCACATACCAACGCATGACAGGGTCAGGGTGTTGGCGGTGCCAGGCGTGGTCGCCATGGTGGGGTGCGGGTCTACGCCCTCGCCGCTGCCAGACAGCGAGATCGAATATCTGCGGGCGGCAGCGGAACTGGGAAAGCTTGAACCGCATCCTTATATAGTTGCGGGAGAGCGCGTGCGCATCCGCGGCGGCGCGCTGGAAGGAATGGAAGGCATCGTGCTTCGCAAGAAAAATGAAGTGCGGGTGGTGCTCACGCTGGAACTGATCCAGCGCAGCGTGGCGGTCGAAGTGGATATTGACGATATCGAACCTGTCCTGGGCTGCCGGGCAGGAAAGATCTATTCTCCCTAAGAATTTCAATCGATGGCCATGTGAACGTTTCGCATTGCCGTTGTTTCGCGGTCATCTCCCAGTACAGTTGCCTCTCCGAACTGCACTCTCAGGCACACAATAACGCCCACTAACTTACTTTATTGTCGGCGGCGGCCGGGCCCGCGTATTCGAGTTCCTAAGTTTCGATGGTTACGTTGTTCCACCAACTTCGTCGCAGAGTCGTGATGACCGCATTGGCTTGGTGCAGCCTTTGCGGTCCGTTGCTCGGCCAGAGCACGCTGATCGTACCCCCCAGCAACGAACCGCCCATTATCCGGCCAACGACAAAAGAATGCAGCGCGACAGAAGGAGCCACGAACGAAGGTAGCGCAAAGGACGGAGCCACGAACGAAGGCAACCCAAAGGAGGAAACCACAAACGAAGGAACAACTGAGCTTGACGGGATCAAGGCTGCAAACAGCCCGGTCGAATCCCGTACCACGCCTAATCCTTCCGCCAGCAACAGCTTCGAACCCGTGGCGGGCAAGAGCCGTCCCCCGAAATTGCCGGATACCACCGTGCCCGCAGAACCGGCAGAGCCCCCCAGCGAATTTCAGGAATTTGTGAACAGCTCGGTGGGGCGGAAATTACCGATTTACGGGCAGAGTCTGTTCGATCATGTTCCCACCACTTTTGCGCCACTGGACCGGGTGCCGGTGATGGCCGACTATGCGATTGGACCGGGCGATGAGCTGTTGGTCCGGGCCTGGGGCCAGATCGATCTGGACGCCAAAGTGGTGGTCGACCGCGGCGGCGATATCTACCTGCCCAGGGTGGGCGCGATATCCGTGGTGGGAATCAAGTATCAGCAGTTGCCGGAGGCGCTGAAATCCGCAGTCGGCCGGGTCTTTCGCAATTTTGACCTGACCGTAAGCCTGGGGCAGCTGCGTTCCATTCAGGTTTTTGTGGTCGGGCAAGCGCGGCGGCCGGGATCGTACACCGTCAGTTCGCTGAGCACGCTGGTGAACGCGCTGTTCGTCTCCGGGGGACCGTCGCGGAGCGGCTCGATGCGTCACATCCAGTTGAAGCGGGGCGAGCGGGTGCTGACGGAGTTCGATCTCTACGACTTGCTGCTCGGCGGCGACAAATCGAAGGACGTGCGCTTACTGCCGGGAGACGTGATCTACATACCGCCGGTCGGACCGCTGGTCGGGATCGCGGGCAGCGTCAACGTGCCGTCGATTTATGAATTAAGAGGAGCGGCCACTCTGGGAGATGCCATCGCCCTGGCGGGCGGCTTGAGCACGACCGCGAGCGGCGAAAGAGTGATCTTCGAGCGCATCGAAAACCGCACTACAAGAAAGGTGGAAGAGTTTCCTCTGATCGAGACCGCCCTCGGGCGCGAGCTGAAAGATGGCGACGTTGTTCGCGTGTTTCCGCTATCGCCGCATTTTGAAAATGCCGTCACGCTTCGCGGCAATGTCTTGAATCCCGGCCGTTACGAGTGGCACGCGGGCATGCGGGTGCGGGACCTGATTCCCACGCGGGACGCGCTGGTAACGCGCGATTACTGGCGGAAAAACAATGCCAGCACCTCCGCTCAACTGCAGTTCGCGCGCAGCGTGCCGGAGGTCAATTGGGACTATGCCGTGATCCAGCGCCTGGACCCGCAGGACCTCACGGTAGGCCTGATCCCGTTCAACTTGGGTAAGGCGGTACTGGCGGGAGACCCAGAAAACGATATTACGCTCGAGCCCGGAGACATCGTCACCATCTTTTCGCAGAACGATATGGCGGTACCGCAGGAACGGCGAACCAAATTCGTGCGCCTCGAAGGAGAATTCCGCGCCGCCGGAGTGTACCGGGTGATGCCGGGCGAGACTTTGCGCCAGCTTGTCGCACGCGCCGGGGGCATGAGCCCGGAGGCGTACTTGTATGGGGCCGAGTTCACACGGGAATCGATACGGGCGGAACAGCAGAAGGGTCTGGACGAGCTAGTGCGGAACCTCGATCAGGAATTCGCCCGCAACGCTCTGGCCCCGGGAGCATTGACGGAACAGGAGAGCAACGAACAACGCGCCCGACTGGATGCGCAGCGGGAGTTGATTGACAAGCTGCGCCAAGTGAAGCCCCTGGGAAGGGTGGTATTGGAGCAGAATCCCCGGGCGACGAGCATGGACGCGCTGCCGAACCTGGAGTTGGAAGATGGCGACCGCCTGCTGGTTCCGCATCGTCCCGCAGCGGTAACCGTTTTGGGCGCCGTCTACAACAAAAGCTCATTCGTCTACCGCAACAACCTGCGCGTCAGCCAGTATCTGAGGCTGGCGGGCGGCCCCACGCGCGATGCCGACCAGGACCGGATGTTTATCCTGCGCGCCGACGGTTCGGTGCTCAGCAAACAAGCGTTGGGGAAAGGCTTGTGGAGCGGGAACCGGTTCGATTCGCTGGTCCTCATGCCCGGAGACGCCATTGTGGTGCCGGACCGGCTGCAGCGCGGCTCGGCCCTCAAATCGGTCCGTGACTGGTCGCAGGTGTTCTCGCAGTTTGCCCTCGGTGCCGCCGCCATCAACGTTCTGAAATGACCGGATGCTCGCCGGAACCATAGCCCGGATCGCTTTGCTTGATTTATGGAATTGATGTCGCCAGACGCGGTGGAAACGCAACCGCAGCCGACGGTCGAGTGTCCGTGGGCCAGAATGCTGGTCCAGTTGCAGGATACCGATCAAGAACCGGCGCTTGCTACCCACGCCGATATTGCCGGCCTTCTGCTCAGGCTGGCGCGGCGTCGCAGATTCATTCTGAAAGTGACCGCGGCCGGGATGGCTTTGGCGATCGTCACCGTTCTGTTGCTGCCCAATATGTACACCGCCACCGCCACGATCCTGCCGCCGCAGTCGTCGCAATCGTCGCTGATGGGCATGCTCGGGCAGATGGGTTCGTTAGCGGGGCTCGGCGCTAGAGAATTGGGAGTGAAGAATCCCGCCGACACCTATGTTGCGATGCTGCGCAGCCGCAGTGTAGCCGACGCCCTGGTCGGGCGCTTCGATTTGCGCCAAGTCTACGGGGAAAAGAAGATCATGGACGCGCGCAAGAAGCTGGCCGGGCGGTCCGAGATCGCCTCGACCAAGGAGGGCACGATCACGATTGCCGTTTCCGATCGCGACCGCAAGCGTTCGGCCGCCTTGGCCAACGGGTATGTGGACGAGCTCCAGAATCTGACCCATCGGCTGGCGTTCACCGAGGCAGGAGAGCGCCGCATCTTCTTTCAGAAGCAATTGGAGGACGAAAAGCAGGCGCTGTCGGCCGCCGAGTTGGCTATGAAAGCCACCCAGGAACGCACCGGGCTGGTTTTGCTCGATGCCCAAGGCAAAGCGATCGTGGAGGCGGTGGCGCAGGTGCGGGCGCAGATCGCGCTCAAAGAGGTAGCGTTGCGTGGCCTGAGTTCGTCGGCGACCGATCGGAATCCTGAGGTCATCCGGCAAAAGGAGCAACTCGCCGGATTGCGGCAGCAACTGGCCAAGCTCGAACACAGTTCCAGCCTGGGCGATGGCAATATCCAGGTGCCGACCGGGAAGGTGCCCGAGGTCGAAGTGGAGTACCTGAGAGCGCTACGCGAAGTGAAATACCACGAAGCGTTATACGAGTTTCTCGGCAAACAACTGGAAGCGGCGCGCATCGACGAAGCCAAGGACATGGCGCTGGTGCAAGTGGTCGATGCCGCGGTCGAGCCGGAACGCAAGTCGGGGCCGATGCGGACGGTTCCGGTAGCGCTGCTGACGGCTCTGGCGTTCCTCGGCGCTTGTTGCTGGGTGCTGCTAAGAGATCGGTTTCGGGACTCCGATGGACATCGGAAAATTCAAGAATTGCGGGCGGAGTTCTCATGGCTGAAGTGATGGATCATGTCGCGATACCGGAGGCGCCTTCGTTCGTCTCCTTGCTGGGCGAAATTGCGATCAGCCTTACGCAGATTGCTTCTAACGGCTACGAAGCCGAAGTCGAACGCGCCACCGAGATGCTGGTCAGCGCCTTCCGCGCCGGCCATCAGCTGCTGGTGTTCGGCAACGGGGGATCGTCGGCGGATGCGCAACACATTTGCGGCGAGCTGGTCGGGCGCTTTCACAAGCTGCGCCCGGCGCTTCCCGCCATCGCGTTGAGCTCGAATCAAGCGGTGTTGACAGCATGGGCCAACGATTATTCCTACGACGAAGTCTTTGCGCGCCAGGTTGAGGCATATGGCAATCCCGGAGACGTCGCCTGGGGCATCTCGACCAGCGGAACCTCGCCGAACGTGGTGGCGGCTTTGCGGGCGGCGCGCCGGCGGGGCCTGCACACCATCGCGCTCACAGGGGAAGGGGGAGGGATGGCGGCGGAGTGGGCCGAGGTGTTGCTGGCAGTACCGCTGCGGGAAACCCCGCGAATCCAGGAAATTCACCTGATCACCTATCACTCGATCTGCGGCGCGGTGGAACGGATTCTGTTCCCATGATTCCGGCGGTGTACCGCGAAATCCGGCGGGTCGGACGAACGAGTCCCGCGGTGTTTCTCGACCGCGACGGGGTGCTGGTCGAAGACACCGGACATCTGCATCGCGTGGCCGACATCCGTTATATCGAAGGCGCGCTCGAAGCCGTGACCACGTTGAACGCTGCCGGTCTTCCCGTGGTCCTGGTCACGAACCAGGCGGGGATCGGCCGCGGCCTGTATGGCTGGGACGACTTCCAACTAGTCCAGCAACAGATCGATTCTGACCTGGCTGCATGTGGCGGGCGCTTCGATGGCGTATGGGCATGCGCCGCGTACCCTCGGCATCTTTTTCGAAAGCCCAATACCGGGATGCTCCACGATGCCGCCGAACGCATGTCGCTCGATCTCGGCCGGAGCTGGCTTGTGGGCGATCAACCCTCCGACATTGAGGCCGGGTTGCGCGCACAGCTCGCTGCCATTTGTCATGTGGCGACCGGACATGGCGCTCGGAATCGTGCAGCCGTCGAATTCCTGATCAATAGCTATGGTTACCGCTCGAAGTTCTACCCCTGCAGCTCGCTCCGGCAAGCGGTTCCGCGCATATTGGAATGCATGCCAGCGCAGCACTCCAACGTCAGCATTCGGCCGGACTAGCCGCGCGCTGAACGCCGAGGGTTGAGCGCGTTAAGAATCGGCATGAACCAACTCAAGATCTTAGTCACCGGGGGAGCCGGCTATATCGGGTCGGTGCTCTGTCCGTCGCTGCTCGCGGCGGGACACGCTGTGACCGTGGTCGACAGCTTCGGGCACCGCGCCAACAGCCTGGCCGCCTGTTGTGCCTACGAGAACTTTGATGTGCGCCGGGGCGATTGTCGCGACGAGCGGCTGATATGCGAGCTGGCGAAAAATGCCGATGTCGTGATCCCGCTGGCCGCCCTGGTGGGAGCTCCGCTGTGCCAGCGCGATCCGCTCGGGGCGGTTTCGACCAACCGCGACGCGGTCGTGATGCTGACGCGCATTCTGTCGACTGAGCAGCGCATCCTTTTCCCGGTCACCAATAGCGGGTACGGGATTGGCGAGCAGGACAAGGAGTGCACCGAGGATTCGCCGTTGCGTCCGATTTCTCTCTACGGCTCGACCAAGGTGGAAGCGGAAAAAGCGGTGCTCGAGCGGGGCAACGCCATCACTTTTCGGCTGGCGACCGTGTTTGGCATGTCACCACGTATGCGGATCGATCTGCTGGTCAATGAGTTTGTCTACCGGGCCGTGACCGACCGCGCCGTCGTCATCTTCGAGGGACACTTCAAGCGCAATTACATTCACGTGCGGGACGTGGTGCGGGTCTTCGAGCACGGCCTGGAGCACTTTGAAACGATGCGCGACCGGCCGTACAACGTCGGCTTGGAGGACGCGAACCTGTCGAAACGGGAACTGTGCCAGGTGATTCAGAAACACGTCCCGGAATTCGTTTGCCTGGAAGCGCCGATCGGCGAGGACCCCGACAAGCGCGACTACATTGTTTCCAACCGGCGGCTGTACGCGACCGGCTTCCGCCCGGAATGGCCGCTCAATCGGGGCATTCAGGAACTGGTAAAAGGCTATCGCACCATCCGCCAAGGGGTTTACTCGAATGTCTAGCAGCTTGACGGGGAAGCGCATTCTGGTCACAGGTGCGAGTGGATTTCTTGGCCGTCACTTGCTGCCCTTTCTGCTGCAGGGGTGGGAGAACGTTTGCGGAGTATCGCGTCGCGACTATGACCTGCTCGATCCCAACCAGGTGCGGCGCATGTTCGAGGAGAAGAAACCGCAGATTCTGGTTCACCTGGCGGCCTATTGCGGAGGGATTGGCGCCAACCGCCGCTATCCTGCCGACTTCTACTACCGCAACACGCTTCTGACCGCGCTGACGTTCGATGAAGCAGCGCGCAGCGGCGTGGAAAAAATGGTGTACACGATGGGAGGATGCAGTTATCCGGCCGAGGCGCGCTCGCCGATCGACGAGAGCCAGATGTGGGACGGTTATCCGCAGGCGGAAAGCGCCCCTTATTCGACCGCGAAAAAGATGGGCCTGGTGGCGAGCGACTCCTATCGCCGGCAGTACGGGCTCGTCTCCACCGTGCTGATCCCCGGCAACATGTACGGCGAGTATGACAACTTCCACGCTGCGGACTCGCACGTGGTGCCGGGAATGATTCGGCGGTGCTACGAAGCGCGGCGCGCAGGCGCACGAGAGATCACGATGTGGGGAAGCGGCACGCCGGTGCGCGACTTTGTTTATGCCGGCGATGTGGCCGCGGTGTTTCCCTGGTTCCTGGAGAATTTTTCCGAGACCGGGCCGGTCAACATTTCCTCGGGTACGGCAACCAGCATGCGCGAACTGGCGGAAACGGTGGCCGCGGTAACTGGTTACTCGGGGGAAATCGTATGGGACACCTCGCAACCCGATGGACAATGCGTCAAGACCTTTGACGTATCGCGGCTGGCTTCACTCGGGCTGTCTTGTCCTACCCCACTGCGCGCCGGGCTGGAGCGCACCGCTCGCTGGTTCGGCGCTCATTACGAGGACCGCTCCGACGGCATTCGCCTGAATCCATGATCTTCATCCTGGGTGCAAAGGGGTTTCTCGGATCCGCTCTGGTCCGTGCCTGCCGCGACCGGAAGCTCGAGTTCTGCGGCATCGACCAGCAAGAGTACGCGGATTTTGTGGACCGCGGCTGCGATCTTCTGATCAACGCCAACGGCAATTCCCGCAAGTATCTGGCGCGCGAAGCGCCGCTCGAAGACTTTGCCATGAACGTCACCAGCGTGCGGCGCAGTCTGGAGGATTTCCGTTACGGCAAATATGTTCTGTTCTCCTCGGCGGACGTTTATCCCGATGCGAGCAGCCCAGCCACCACCGACGAGAACGGCTCGCTCGATCCGGCACGGCAGACGCCCTATGGCTTTCACAAGTATCTCGCCGAGCAGTGTGTTCGCCATCGCGCCGCGCGCTGGCTGGTCCTGCGCCTGAGCGGGTTTGTGGGGCCAGGCCTGAAGAAAAACGCCGCCCACGACGTGTTGAGCGGCGATGCGCTGTGGGTCGATGCCGCCAGCGAGTTTCAGTATCTGCACACCGACGATCTGGCCCAGATGACCCTCGCCCTGGCAGCTTCACCGGAAACCGACGGCCAAGTGCTGAACGTCGGCGCCCGGGGGACGATCAGCGTCGCCGAACTCGCCCGCCTTGCCGAACGGCCCCTGAACGTCCGTCCGGGCAGTCCGCGCGTGCGCTGCGAAATCGCGCTCGCCCGTCTCGCCCAATTCTGCCCGGTGCCAACCACCGAGTCCGCGGTCAAGAGGTTTTTGCGACAGTGAGCGCGGCATTCGACATGTCGGGATGGACCGCGGTGGTGTTGGCGGGCGGACGTGGAACACGGTTGCGGAACGTGTGTCCCGACACTCCCAAGCCGTTGGTGCGGGTCGAAGGACGCCCGTTTCTGGACTGGCTGCTGATTTATCTGCGGGCCTGCGGTTTCCGCCGCGTGGTGATTTCCACCGGCGATCGCGGCGAACAGTTCGAGCCCTACCAGGGTTCCGAGTACTTGCCCGGACTGGTGCTCAGCACGGTCCGGGAACTCCTGCCTTTGGGAACGGCCGGCGGCTTTTGCCATGCCGTCGAACGCGCGAAGCTCGACCAGTATCTGCTGGCGCTCAATGGCGACAGTCTGGTTCTGACGCCATTGCAGCCCATTCTCTCTAATTTCCTGCGTGACGCGGCGGAGGCGGCGATCATTGCCGTGCGGGTAGAAGATGCCGCGCGCTACGGATCGCTCGATCTCGATGCTGACGGCTGGGTGCGTGGGTTTCGCGAGAAGCAGCCGGGCGCGGGCCTGGCCAATGCCGGCATCTACCTTTTTCGTGAGCCGGTGCTCCGGCACTTTCCCAGACAGCGCCCGCTCAGCTTTGAAACGGACGTCTTTCCTCATTTGATCGCCTCGGGACACGCCGTCCGGGCGTATCGCTGTGCCGCTCCTTTTCTGGATATCGGCATTCCGCAGGCCCTGGCGGAAGCGCCGGGATTCATCGCAACCCATTTCGACGGATTCCTCGAACCCTCATGATCATCACGCGCGCTCCTTTGCGAATCAGTTTTCTGGGCGGCGGAACCGACTATCCCGAGTACTTCATTCGGGAAGGCGGGGCGGTGCTGGCGACCGCCATCGACCAGTACGCCTTCATCACGGCCAATCATTTCCACAGCGAACTGTTCGATTACTCGATTCGGATCGCTTACCGGAAAGTGGAGCTGGCCAACGCGCTCGACCAGATCGAGCATGGCCCGTTTCGCGAGGCGCTGCGGCACTGCGGCATTAGCCGCGACATCGAACTCAACTATATGGCCGATCTGCCCGCCTTCACCGGGCTGGGGTCTTCTTCGAGCTTCAGTGTAGCTTTGCTGCAGGCCCTGCACGCCTACTGCGGCCGCTACCGTTCCGGGCTGGAACTGGCCTACGAAGCCATCCATCTGGAGCGGCACATTCTGGGCGAGAACGTAGGTTGCCAGGACCAGGTGCTGGCGGCCGTGGGCGGGTTCGACCTGATCGAGTTCCGCGCCGAGGACGATATCCGGGTACACCGGCTGGTTTTATCGGCGCAGCGTCTCAAGGAACTGCAGCGGCACCTTTTGCTCTTCTTCACCGGCATCCGCCGCTCGGCATCGGAAGTGGCAGGCAAGCAGATCCGCAAAGTTTCCCAGAACCGTCCCGTACTGCGCCGCATGCGCAAGCTGGTCGACGGCGGCTTCGATGTGCTGATGTCTGATCGCCCCCTGGCCGACTTTGGCGAGCTGCTGCACCTGAACTGGATGCTGAAACGGAGCCTGGACCAGGGCGTGAGCTGTACTGCGATCGACACCATGTATGCGCGGGCGCGGGAAGCGGGAGCCATGGGAGGGAAGTTGCTGGGCGCGGGTGGAGGAGGCTTCCTGCTGGTGTTCGCGCGCCCCGACGACCACGCCCGCATCCGGTCGGCGTTGGCGGAATTTTCCACCCTGCCGGTTGCCCTGGCCGCCGCCGGCAGCCAATTGACCCAGGGAGAACGCATCTTCCCCGAAACGAAAGAGGTGTACGTTGGCCCACCCGATCGAGACCGTCGAAGAGTGCCCGCCTATAACGCCTGAAGCGGGCAGCGTGGCGACCGCTCAGTCTCGGATCCCGTCCAGAATTCGTCAACGAGTCAAGCGGATGCTCAAACCTGCCAGCCGGCTGGACGCGGTATATCGCAGGCTGCCGGCCGAAGGCTCGGTCCTCGATGTTGGTTGCCTTGGTTTCTCCCAGGTCGAGATCGCGAAGCAAGCCGGGCGGCCGGACCTGCGGCATTTCGGAATCGACTATTGCGACCGGAGTGCGCGACTGCCCGCGGGATACGTTTTCCGCCTCGCCGATCTGAATCGCGAGCCGATCCCGTACGACAGCGAGAGTTTCGACCTGGTGGTTGCAAGCCATGTGCTCGAACATCTTCGCGAACCGCTGGCGTTCGTCGCCGAGTGCGTGCGGGTTGCGAAGCCGGGAGGGTTCATTTATGTTGCCACGCCGTCGGAGCGCTCGCTGTTCGCTCCCGGCATGTTTTTCGGCTACGAGTACTTTGCGAGCTTGTCTTTTTTCGATGACCCGACCCACCTGGGACGTCCGTGGACGCCGCAGTCGCTCTATCGCCTTGCCGAGTACTACGAATGCGAGGCAGAAGATTGCGGCTATTTCTGGTCGTGGATCTGCCGCGTGGCAGCTCCTTTATTGCTCCTCTATGCGCGCGTCGCCCGGAACCCAGTTCTGTTTCAGCAGGTCTGGTGGTATTCCGTCGGCTGGGAGAGCTACGGCGTGATTCGGGTTCCGTCTTCGAAAAGAAACGTGCACTTCACTTACGGTTTGCCGCCCGCCAGTAAATGCCCAACGGTTCACTGACATTGGTCGGATCGCAGCCGCTTGGCAAAATGCGGTCGTCGACACTTGCTCGCCAAGCTGTCTCGGTGGGGACATGGAATCTGGCGTCACGGGCGATTGCCGCATTAGGCACGATGTACGCCGCCCGCTGCCTCGGTCCTGCTTTCACCGGGATGTCGGGCATGGTGATCGCGACCGCGCAGCAGGCGGCACTTGTGCCAAGCGCCGGTCTCGATCCGGTCGCCGTGCGCCGGCTGGCAGGGGACCGGCAGACTGGGGGCGAATTAGTGCGCGGCATCTTGTGGCTGCGCCTGACGCTTTTGTTGCCAGTGACAGCTTTGTGGGTCACGATGGCGCTCCGCCGCAGTCCGGCGCGCGGGCTGTGGCTGATGGGACTGCCGCTGTTGCTGAACTCCGCCTGCACGCTGTCGTTTGCCTTTCAAGCGGCCGAGGCCGTGCCGCGATTGAGCGCCATCACCGCACTCGGGAGTCTGGCCACCAGCAGCCTGTATTTCCTACTACTCGTTCCGGGAATGCCCATTGGCTCCGACTTGCGTATCCAGGCCGCGGTGGTCCTCATCACTTGGCTGATTACCGTCTTCGAATCCCGTCGCCTGTGGGGGCCGCTCGCTCCCTCGGTCGTGGCGCTACGTGGAGCGGCGGCACTGCTCCGCCAATCCTGGCGGTACTGGCTGCAGGCCGTGGTGGCATCGTTTTATACACTCTTTCAGATCCCGCTGATTGCGTGGCTGCTGGGCGCCGCCGATGCCGGCCAGTATCGCGTGGCCCTATCGCTGGCTTCCGGCGTGGACGTCGCCTTTGTCAGCCTGGCATCGGTGCTTCTGCCGCGCATGGCGCGCTGGAATGCCGTGGGACCCGATTATTTCCATCGTCAGTTGCGCCGGCTGAATCGCGCCCTGGTGGCGATTGCGGTGCCGTCGATTCTCCTCGCTATCGCAGCCGTGCCGTTTGTGGTTCCCGTCCTGCTGGGACCGGCCTATCACCCCGCCGTGCCGATTCTCGAAATCCTGTTGCTGGCGCGGCTGGCGGTCTTGTTGGGTCAGACATACAGCCAGGCGCTGATCGCGATGGCGCGCGACCGGATCTTTCTCGGCATCTCGCTTGTGGCAACCATCTTCAGCATTAGCGCCAGCTTGCTGGTGATTCCGGCCGTGGGCGTTCGCGGCGCCGCGCTGGTTAGCCTGATGACCGAGTTCCTCATCCTGATCGCCATGGCCAACAGTGTTTCACGCGGCCTGCGCGCCGCCACCCGCGCCTAATGACGGACATCATTGACCATGCACCGCCGAAGCTGGTGATTGTGGACAGCGGGCTGACCGACGATAAAGGGCACCATTTTCCGTATCTCGCCTCGATACTGCCGGAGTTGCGGCGGAGACGGGTCGAAGTCTCTATCTACGCCAACCGGCGGGTGAGCCGGGATGTAACGGCAACGATCGGGGCCATCCCGCATTTCGAGGAGGTCAGGCTGGAACCTGGGGGTGGAAGAAAAAGCCGGTCGCGGTTGCGAAATCACTTGAGGGCAGTTCGGCGCATGATACACGCGACGCGCGGATTCTATCTCGACCTTGCCCGGCTGGGGCCGGTGCTGCGAAGGCCGGGAACAGTGGTTTTCGATCCAAACTGCGATGCAGCAAATCTCCTCGGCCACCTTTTGCGGCGCTGGCACGATGGGCGCACACCGGACATCAGCCATGTTCTTCTGGTCCGACGTCCGCTGAAAGTCCTGGGATGGCTGTCCGCGATCTGCAAGCTGCGGGCCGCGCTCGGGCTGTCAAAGACAGCACTGGGCTTGCGGTTTGCAACCGACAGCAAGAGAATCCGCGATGCGTTTCCTTTACTCGACATGCGGGTGTTACCCATTCCACACACGCTGAGGAAGATCGACGCCGGTCAGTGTCGGGAACTCGAAGCGCGGCTCGAGCCGCTACGCGGCTGCCGGTTTCTGTACCTCGGGAGATGCCGTGCCGAACAAGGAATCGCGACCTTAGAGCGGGCGCTGGGCGACCTGCGCCAGGAACTTGCCGGCGAAAGCATGTGCGCCGTCGTCCAGGCCGCGGCTTATGAGGATGATCGCGATGCCCTTGCCGCCTGCTCGCGTCTCCGCGATCTCAAGCTCCCCCACGTGGTTTTGCTCGAGCGCTTGCTGGCCGACGCCGAATATGCTTACCTGCTGCGCTGGACGGACGCAGTGCTAGTGCCGTATGCGGCCGACGCATATCGTTTCCGAACATCGGGCATTGTGGCGGAGGCTCTGGCCGCTGGCCGGCCGGTGATCACCTCGGCCGGAACCTGGATGGGCGACCAACTCATGGCCAATACTGGCCTGGTTTTCGAGAGCGGAGATCCAGATTCGCTCGCTTCGGTGATGCGCCGGGCGGCGAAAGAGAAGGCTTCATTGCTCCGCGGAGCCACGGACGAAGCCCGGAGTTTTGCCGCATTCCACAATCCCGCATGTTTCGTCGAGATGCTGCTGTCGGAGGCGCGATGACCGGTGCGAGCGAGCTGAGTTCAAGACCGCTGCCTCGAGGGAGCGCGGGAGTGCGTTTCCTGGCGGTGCTGCTGCCGCTCGTGGTAGTTGCGAACCGTTTTCTGGTCTACACACAGCTGTTTGTCAACGATTTTGTGGTGGCGGCCATTGCCGGGGGTCTGTTGCTTCGCTACGGCATCCGCTTGCCACGGCGGGTGCTGTGGTGCGTCGCAGGAGTGTCGCTGTTTGTCGCATTTCATTCCGCCGCTTTTTGGGGCATGCATCCCGAAATGCGGGAGACGATTTTCTACAACTTCCTCCGTATGGAAGTGGCGCTGGCGGAACTGGTCGCATTTTGTTCGTTCTACTCCACGATTCCGGTTCGCGTTGCCATCATGGGCCTTCGGTGGGCGGCGTGGATTCTGGCAATCACCGTGGTCGCGCACCTGGTGCTGCTTAACTTTGCCGGAGACTTCGGGCGTCAGCTGGCGTTTCTCCAGCAACACGAAATCAAAAGCGCCAGGCGCGACCTGCTCATTGCGGGCTTCGCGCGGCCCTTCGGAATCAGTGCCGAACCGGCGATGGCCGCCGGATACCTTTTCTTGATGGCGTCGCTGCTCTTGCTGGCGCAGCCGGGACGGTGGGAACGGGCGCATTGGTTTTTCCTGTTCGCGGCTCTGGCCACGGGGGCCAGCAGCATGCTCCTGTTCGCGCCCGCCTGGCTCTACTTGCTTTGTCGCCGCAGCGGCAGGCCCGGCAAGGTCGCCGGCTTTTTGGCCGCCTCGTTGGTTCTGTTGTTCGCGGTGGCGTCGGTGCAGGTCGCGGCCAATCTGACGCGGGCCGTCGCTATCGTGAGCGGTGAAGACGCGTCTGCCAGCCTCCGCTTTGTCCCGGTCCTGCGCACGCTGGCAGGAACCTGGGAGGGGGCGCGGTGGACCGGTTTTGGCATTGGACAATCCCGTCTGGCGGATGCGGCAGGCTCGGCGCGTCTGGATCTGGACTGGGTGCCGGAGGTGGAATCGGAACTGTACTCCGGAGTTGTGTTTGCCGAAATGTTCGGCGACTTCGGCATTCCCGGGCTGCTGATGTTGGCCTCCCTCCTTTACTTCTGTGCCTTGCCGGCGCACCGGACGGCGGTTCACTGGTGGTGGCTGGTGTGCATTCTGCTGACGCAAAACTGCTACGTCTACCGCAATCCCCAGCTTTACTACTGGTGCGGCCTGGGAATCGTGCTGGCCAGATCGCGTTTTCATCTGCATGCTGGTGAGCCGATGCGGCGCTTGCTGATGTCTTTCCGCTCCGCCGCATATTGTGCTCGCCCGATGTCATCCGTGTGAAGTCCGTGCAACCGTTTCCGACCATCTCGATCGTTACTCCCTGCTACAACCACGTCCGGTTCATCGCCGAGACGATGCGCTCCATCCATTCCCAGGGTTATCCCAGGCTCGAGCACATCGTGGTGGATGGCGGCTCGACCGACGGCTCGGTCGAGGTGATCCGGCGCTACGCCGACCGGCTGGCCTGGTGGTGCTCGGAAAAAGATTCCGGCCACGGCGAAGCGCTGGCCAAGGGCATGGCGCGGGCGACGGGCGAGATTGTGACCTGGATCTGCTCCGACGATCTCCTACTGCCGGGAGCATTGTTCGCGGTGGCGCGCTACTTCGAGGAGCATCCGCGGGAAGAGTGGGTGGTGGGCGACGGCTTGAAGATCGATGGCGACTCGAAAATCCTTCGTCTGATTTACGGCATGCCGTTAACCCACTCCGGATTGCTGCATTGGACATTTGCGGGAACGGTGCAGCCGTCGATGTTCGCGCGGGCGGACGCGTTCCACGAAGCAGGTGGCATGGGAGAAGCGCTTGATGTCGCGCCCGACTTCGATCTGGCCCTGCGTCTGGCGCGGCGCCGGCCTTCCGGCTACCTGCGCACTTTTCTGGGGGCGTTGCGCATCCACAGCGAAACCCAGACCATCCGCAAAAACGATCAGTTGCGATCGGTCAGCGCGCAACTGCGCAGCCGGGAGGGAGAGTTTACCGGCGGCGTCGTTCTGGGGCAGTTGGTGGGCCGACGGGCGCTCGGCAGGTACGCCTTGACTCGCTTATGGCGGCTGGCGGCCGAGATGGTGGAGCGCTCGCCCTATCGCGTGGGCCAGCGGCTGACCTCGATGGAGCGGGGATCGGAAGAAGACCGAAGCCGCCTCGCCGGCAATTGGGTCAAGACCATATGAGGATCGCGCTTGTCGGCCGCATGGACGAACGGGAAGTCCATATTCACAAAATGCTGAACAGTCTGGTCAAGCGCGGGTACGACTGTCTGTTTGTCGGGTGGAACCGTTTTGCCGAACCATGGCAGCCGGCCGAGCCGCAATGGGAGCGCCGGGTGTGGCACCAGCCCGCCGGCATGGGAATGGTGACGACGAAGTATTTCTTAGCTTTCCGGAAGTTCATTGAGCGCGCACTCGAATCGCACCCGGTCGAGCTGGCAATTGGAGTCAACGAAGAAGTCGTTTATCTGATGAAGAGCTGGCGAGGACGGCTTTTCTCTTCTTTGCTGCTGGACACGCGAGATGAGTTGGACCGCCGGGTGGGGAACGCCGGCCGGCTGGTGCAAGGAATGCTTTGCCATGTTGCCAGCCGGGCACGCGATGCCGCCGACACGATTTTGTCGAGCGATCCGCGGCGCCGCGAGGGCTATCGACCCAGCCACCGGAAAAAGACGTTGATCGTCCCCAACTATCCGACAGATTGCGGCGCGCCGCTATGGCAGCGGATGCCGGAAGGCGAGTTCCGGATTTTTGCCGGCGGCGCGCTCAGCAAAGAACGCGGGCTGGAGTTCCTGTTGGCAGCGGCGGAGGCCGCAGGCGTCGCCATCCGGTCCGCCGGACGGCTGATGGACGAGTATGCGCGCGACATCTTTTGCCGTCATCCGCTGGTGAATTACCTGGGTTGCCTCACCCCCGAGAAGGCGATGGAGCAATTGGCGGATTGCCACGCGTCGGTGGCGTTCTACGCGCCCGGCCCCGCGATCAATCGCCTGGCCTCGCCCAACAAGGTCTACGACGCGCTTTGTGTCGGACGTCCCATTCTGGTCAGCGACGAAACCGAGATCGCGGACTGGGTAGAGCGAAACGGGGTGGGACACAGAATCAGGTACGGCGATGTCGCGGGACTCGCGGCCAGGCTGGGAAATCTGAGGGCGAAACAGGCGGAATTGCCCGGCTTTGCCCGTCGGGCAAGGGAACTGTTCCTGCGAGGTTATAGCTGGGAATCACAGGAACCGGTGCTGTATTCCGCGATCGATAGCGTGGTGGGATGACATGCCGATGCACTCGCTCAGAAAGCGTCAGCTTAGCCCGCGGGCGGACGAAGAGAGAAATTGCAAATCCTGATTATCTCCGAGTTCTACCATCCCGATCCGGCGGCTGGGCAGAGAGTTGCCGAAGCAGCATCGGCATTGGCCGCCCGGGGCCATACGGTCCGGGTGCTGGCGCACGGGAGGGGCGGCGCAGAACGCAGCCCGCGCAAGGATGGCGTTGAGGTGGAACGGCTCCGAGTACCTTCGGAACCGGGTTCCAGCCTGTTCGGCAAGATGGCGGCGAGCGCCTGCTTCGAATTATTTGCGATGTTGCGGGCGCTGGTGAGCCGGCAGCCACTGGATGTGCTGCTCACCGTTTCCACTCCTCCGATGTGCCACGTTGCCGGAGCCATTGTGAGCCGCCTGAAAGGATCTGCCCATATTTTCTGGTGCGCCGACCTGCATCCGGAATCGCTGTTTGCCATCCGGGCTTTATCGCCGAACAGCCTGGCGGGGCGCCTGCTGGCCAGAGCGAACCGCTGGGCCCTCGGGCGGTGTGATGCCATCGTCGCGGTGGGCCGCTGCATGCGGGAACGGTTGGCCGCCCAAGGCGCAGCGGAGAAAAGTATCGTCACCGTTCCGATGTGGCATCGCGATAGCTTGGCCATGCCGCCGGATCCGGCCAGGGTGAATGCGCTCCGGTCGGAATTGCAACTGGGCGGGCGGTTCGTAGTGATGTACTCCGGCAATCTCGGCCGTATGCATCACTTTGAAGCGGTCCTGGGGGTCGCCGAGCTTCTCGATCGCGGTTTTGTGTTTCTTTTTTCCGGCAGCGGCCCGGGAGTGGAGCAGCTTCGCGCCGAGGCGAAACGCAGAGGGCTCGAGCAGATTGTGATTCATTCGTTTTTCCCCGAGGAGATCCTGCCGGAAGCGCTGGCTTTAGGTGACGTTCACCTCATCACGCTGCGCAACTCGGCGGCTGGGGTTTCCGTGCCGGGGAAGCTGTATGGGGCGATGGCAGCAGGGCGGCCGGTGATCTTCATCGGGCCGGCACAGAGCGAGGTGGCGCTGACGATCCAGGAAGAGCGGTGCGGATACGTTGTTGCCGAGTCCGACATGGAGTCGCTGGCCCAAGCGCTTCTCGCATTGCGCGCCGATCGGGCAAGAGCAGAGGCCTTGGGATGCCGCGCCCGCGCCGCTTTTCTGGTGCGATACTGCCAGTCGCGCCGCTGCGCCCAGTTCTCGCAAGCGATCGAACGCGCCGTGGCCGAGATCAACGCCGATCTGAGTGCCAGCCGCGCATCCGCCTATCCTCGCACGCCGGCGGAATGTCAACCTAGCAACGAGTTCACCAGCCAGAGCGTGATCGATTGAAGCAGAAAAAGATCCTGTTCATTCTCGGGACGCGCCCGGAGGCCATCAAGCTGTGCCCGCTGATTCTTTGGCTGCGACGGTTTCGGGAGCGGTACGCGGTCCGGGTGTGCGTTACGGCGCAGCACCGCCAGATGCTCGACCAGGTGCTGTCCGCGTTCGGCGTCGTTCCCGAGCACGATCTCAACCTCATGCTTCCGAAACAGACATTACTACAGTCGACTTCCCGCATTCTGGCCGCGCTCGAGCCGGTGATCGATGGGGAGAAGCCCGACATGGTGATCGTCCAGGGGGACACGACCACCACACTGTGTGGCGCATTGGCGGGATTTTATGAACATGCTCCGGTAGCGCACGTGGAAGCGGGCTTGCGTACCGGCGATTTGCAGCAGCCCTTCCCGGAAGAGTTGAACCGTTTGCTGGCCACGCGCATGGCGAGCTTACACTTTGCGGCTACCGAAGGCGCGGCTCTCAATCTCGTGAGCGAAGGAGTATCGTCCGCCCAGATCAGGGTGACGGGCAACACCGGTATCGACGCTCTCTTTTACGTGGAACAAGGGCTGGTAAATGGCCGGTATCAGAATTCACGGTATTCGATGCCATCGAATGGCACGAAGCTGATTCTGGTTACTGCGCATCGGCGAGAAAGCTTTGGGGAAGGATTCGAACAGATCTGTCGCGCGCTGGCGCAGTTGGCCGAGCGAGACGACGTCGAAATCGTCTTTCCCGTTCATCCCAACCCTAACGTTCAAGCTCCGGTCAAACGTTACCTCGGATTTCACCCGCGGATAAGTCTCATCGATCCCCTTGACTATGTGCAATTTGTCGACCTGATGAGACAAGCTCACCTGCTGCTTACCGATTCGGGAGGCATACAGGAAGAGGGCCCGTCGCTCGGGAAGCCCGTACTGGTCATGCGCGACAAGACGGAGCGGCCGGAGGCGGTGTCGGCGGGAACGGTCAAGCTGGTGGGTGCCAACGCCAGCCGCATTGTTTCCGAGGCGACGCTGCTGCTCGAATCGAAAGAAGAATATGCCAGCATGGCCTGCCGGCACAATCCCTACGGCGACGGTCACGCGTGCGAACGAATTGAAGAGACGCTCCGAAGCTTTTTTGGATTCCGGGCCTCCATCGCTCAACCGGACGTAGTTGTACACCTGGTGCAGCAACAACACGCTTGATGCCATTGCCTCGACCAGTTACTAACAAATGGTATAGCTAGGATATCGATTATGACGAAGGCTGGGACGGCCACTGCGACGAAGCGATTAGATTCCTATCTTCCGTTCTCTACGCCTTGCTTTGGGCTCGAGGAGAAGGAGGAAGTGGTAGGTGCGCTCGAGTCGGGATGGATCACGACCGGGCCGCGTACCAAGCGCTTTGAGGAAGAGTTTGCGGCCATGGTCGGCTGCAAACACGCGATTGCCGTCAACTCCTGCACCGCCGCTCTTCACTTAGCGCTGGTTGCCCTCAATATCGGGCGAGGAGACGTCGTCCTGACTACGCCATTTACTTTCTGCGCTACCGCCAACGTAGTCGTGCATTGTGGTGCTGTGCCCGTCTTTGTGGACATTCGCCCGGACACTTACAACTTGTCCGGCGAACGCTTGCGCGAGTTTGTGGAGCGGGCGTGCGAGTGGAATGGATCTCATCTGACTGTGCGGGCAACCGGTGGCCGCGTCCGGGCTATCACCGCCGTACACTACGGAGGGCAGCCCTGCGACATGGATGAGATCAACGAAATCGCGCGGGATTATGGGCTGACAGTCATCGAGGATGGCGCTCACGCTGTGGGGGCGAGTTACAAGGGGGGCAACGTCGGAACACTCGGCGAGGTAAGCTGTTTCAGCTTTTACGCCAATAAAAACCTGACCACGGCGGAAGGCGGGATGCTGACTACCAATGACGACAATGTAGCCGCCAGGGTACGCCTGATGAGTCTTCATGGTATCAGCCGCGATGCATGGAACCGCTACGCGCAAGATGGTTCCTGGTGGTACGATGTCGAGGCTCCCGGCTATAAATACAACCTGACGGACATAGCCGCTGCCATCGGCCTCCACCAGTTACGCAAGCTTCCGGGCTTTATTGCAAGACGGCGTGCCATTGCCGACAAATACAATGCCGGACTCGCTGGCCTGCCGCTGATCTTGCCCACCATCCTTCCGGACCGACTGCATGCCTGGCACCTGTACCCGGTGCAAGTCACCTCGGCGCGGGTGACCCGCAATCAGGTGATTGAGCAGTTAAAGCTGCGGAATATCGGGAGCAGCGTGCATTTCATTCCGTTGCACCTGACCAGTTACTATCAGCGTGCCTTTGGCTACCGGCCAGGCGATTTTCCGGTAGCAGAAAAGACCTACGAGCGCATCCTGTCATTGCCATTATTTCCGGGCATGACCGACCACGATGTCGACCGTGTAATCGAGGCGCTGCACGATATCTTGAGGTAAGAAGCACTTATGACAGCCGATACGGTTGTGGGCGAAGCGGCAGAGATCACTAGCTGGTCTGGGGCGGACGAATCTATCAAAGAACTGCTGGGTAAGTGGCCGTATCTGCCGTTTCTCGAATGTCGCGATGTCTCCCGGGAGCGCCGGGTCGCGTATCTTGTCGCGGTGCTGGCCTCGGCACAGCGGCGTGGAGCGACGACCTTCGTGGCGCGAGCTGACCGGAAAGCGCAGGCGCTGATGCAGTGGGAGCGTTTACCCTGGGACACGCGGATGTTGGGGCTTGAAGCGGCGCGCGTGTCCGCGATGTATCGGTGTCCGGGCACAACCGCAGTCGCCGCCCAGCGGGAGCTTGTCGATCGTGTATCGGCCGAGGCGCGCGCAAATGGCACGCAGTACTTAGTAACTCGTGTTTCCGCCGGGGACATTATTGCCGTCGGGCAATTGGAAAACGGCGGCTTCCGGGTGGTCGATGGAATTCTCAATTTCGGCCGGCCATTAGTCGATCTCGCATACGACAACGACGCGCGCAACGTGCGTCGGGCCGTGAGTGGCGATATTCCTGCGTTGCGGGAGATAGCCGGCGCCAGCTTTTCGATCGACCGCTTTCATTCCGATCCGGCGATCGGCAAAGACAAGGCGGACGAAATCCAGCGCGCCTGGGTGGAGAACTCCGTCAGAGGCAATGCCGATTGCGTGCTGGTCGCGGAAGTTGGGGGCGAAGTCGCCGGGTTCACCACCCTGAAGCTCGACGGCACGGCGGAAAGGACGCTGGGAATCAGGGTGGGCACAATCGAGTTAGTTGCCACTTCGCCACGCTTTCGCCGTCGCGGACTGGCCCGTATTCTGAGCGAGGCCTCCCTCGCCTGGTTTCGAGACGCAGGTTGCAGCTGGGCCGAGGTGGGAACCCAAGCAGCGAACATCCAGGCGGCACGAGTGTATCAATCGGCCGGCTTTTTACTTACGGCCAGCAGCCTGACGCTTAGGCGGTTACTCTGAAACGCCATAGCCCGACCAGTTTCCCCGGTCTGATGTTAGGCACGCCAGACGACTGCCGGGATCGTGACTTGCCCGCGCAACCGTTCGCACAGACGATCCAATGGCAGATCAAGCGGGTACTGGAGTGGCTCATCGCCGCCGTATTCCTCGTCGTCTTGGCACCTTTCCTGTTCTTACTTGCCCTGCTCATCCGGCTTGATTCGGCAGGGCCGGCGCTGTTCGTGCAGGACCGGCTCGGCCGCAATGGGCGGCAGTTTCGTATGTACAAATTCCGCTCGCTGCGTTGGGAGCCGGATCGCGGTCGCATCTTGAACCCCGACGGCTCGACACGTGTCGACGAAACCGACGGCCGTCTGACCCGCCTGGGACGTTTTCTGCGCATCGGCTTTGACGAGTTACCCCAGCTGTGGAACGTGCTGAAAGGCGATATGGCACTGATTGGGCCACGTCCGGACGAGCCCTTCCATCGGCAGCTCTACACGAAAAGTGAAGAACGTAAACTCAGCGTTCTTCCCGGAATATCCGGTCTCCCGCAGGCGTTAGGGCGAAACGATATCCCGTGGAAAGAGCGCATCCGGCTCGACCTTCAATACATCGATCACCACTCCTTGTTTCTGGACTTACATATTCTAGGGCTGACGCTGTTGAGCGTCTTTAGGCGGCGCGGTATTTACCCCCAAGCGGAACCTGGTAAGTAGCGTTTTTCCTGAAGTACTCCACGAACATTCGCTATCTGTGAGTTGCGCAGTAAGTGTGCGACCGATGGTCATCGCTCACGACGCGTCGGTTTCACACACGACCATTGCCGCAACGGAAGGGTTGGGTCATGGAATTCCGGCTAAGGAGAAAGTTGTATTTTGAAACGATCGTTCGAGTGTGCGCCGATGTTGTGTTGCTGAATGTATCAGCGCTGGCTGGCGTATTGGCACAAGGCGTAGCTACGAATCAACGCGATAGCGCCGCCATGTTGGTTCCGTTCGCGATCGCGTCGTCTTTTTTGACGGGGGCTGGCCCAACCGTGTTCGCGGCCTTTGGCTTTTACAGCAAGGGCCGGTTTTATGCAGGACGATACAAGGCTGTGGCCGTGGTCCAGGCAACCGCCGTTCTTTTTATGATCTTCGGCCTGTCGAATGACCTTGCGATGGGCCACTGTCTTTCGCGGGTCCTGGTTCTCACGAGTTGGGCAAGCGCGACCGTCCTGGTGGGACTTGCGCGCCTCTGGGCCTGGATGTGGCGCATCATCGTGGAGCGGGAAAGTCACGGGCTGCACGTGACGAGCAAGCCGGAAGGGCGCAGGGTCTTGCTGATTGGAGGCGCCGGCTACATAGGATCGAGCCTGCTGCCGCGGATGTTACAACACGGTTATCGGGTGCGTCTGATGGACGCGTTTGTCTATGGGGAAGCTCCCATCGCGAAATATCTCGGGCACGACCGTCTGGAAGTCATGCGGGCGGACTTTCGCAATGTCCACGACGTGGTTTATGCGATGCGGGACGTGGAAGCGGTGATTCACCTCGGCGCGATCGTGGGCGATCCGGCGTGCGCGCTGGACCGGGATCTGACGGTCGAGGTCAACCTTCTGGCCACACGCATGATTGCCGAAGTGGCGAAGGCAAGCGGGGTTCGCAAGTTCGTCTTTGCCAGCACTTGTTCGGTGTATGGCGCGAGCCGTGAGTTGCTGGATGAGCGTTCGGTGCTGAATCCGGTGTCGCTGTACGCGCGCAGCAAGATAGCGTGCGAGCGGGTGCTGCTGTCATTGCACGATGCCAGTTTTTCTCCCGTCATTCTTCGCTTCGGAACCGTTTATGGCTTGTCGGGACGCACCCGTTTCGATCTGGTCGTGAACCTGCTCGCTGCCAAGGCCATCTGTGACGGCAAGATCACGGTTTTCGGAAGAAACCAATGGCGTCCATTTCTTCACGTTCACGACGCCGGCCGGGCGGTGCTGGCGGTGCTCGAAGCGCGGGAAGCGCAGCTCAGGGACATTATCTTTAATGCTGGCTCGAACGAACAGAATTACACGCTCGGCGAGGTGGGGCAGATTATCCACGGCATGGTGCCGACGGCGGAACTGATCTCGACCGACTCAGCGGCAGACCCGCGCAACTACCGCGTAGACTTCAGCCGTATTCGGCGCGTATTGAACTTTTTCCCGGAATATACCGTCGAGCAAGGCGTTCAGCAGGTCATGGACGCCATCGCGAGCGGAGCGGTTGCGGATTATCGAGACCCGAAGTACAGCAACGTCAAGCTCCTCAGCGAAGGAAATGGTCAAGTGCTGAAAACAAACAAAAGATGGGCTGACGAAATGCTGGAAGAAGTCCTGGTTGCGGCCGCCCAGACAGCGTAAAGGAATCTGGGAGCTGCGGATATCAAAAGCCGCGGCGATTTCTTTTCTTCCCGCGGTACACCCGGAATCAGATCTGGGTTCGGAACTGTGCGGGATCGCCGTAGGCTGGTTCTCTGATGGCTACGCCGCGTTTCGAGCGCGCGGTCTCGATCAGGAAGAGCGAGACCAGGAATACGACCGCGCTTCCCACGGCGGCCAGCCACATGGTTAGCGCCAGGCCATATTTTTCCGCCAGGGCGCCGGAGAGAACCGGCGCCACGGTCGCGCCCGAAATCTCTCCCACCAGCGTGACCAACCCGATCGACGTGGCGCGAAATTGAGGCGGCACGCTTTCGGTCGGAACCAGCACCATAAGAAGGCTGGCCATTCCCTGTCCCGTGTTGGTGATAAAAACGATCGCCGCGAGCAGAAGGGAATAGCGAAACAGAAATGGGCAGAGGAACGAAAGCGGCACGACCGCCGACATCGCAGCCATCATCAACAGCACCGGCTTGCGCCCGATGCGGTCCGATAATGAAGGCAGAAGAAATCCCAGAAAGAAGCTGCCGAGCCCGCTTGCTCCTAGCAACTTGCCTGCCACCGTCGCCGGCTGGTGCACGACTTCGGTGATGTACA